>Ga0123352_10006105_pt1 | contig 18357 bp, 16 predicted proteins | sample TergutLab28metaG_FD_89700 | JGI IMG/M metagenome (GOLD analysis project Ga0123352, IMG submission 89700) | Labiotermes labralis P1 segment gut microbial communities from Petit-Saut dam, French Guiana - Lab288 P1 | ecosystem: Host-associated > Arthropoda: Insects > Digestive system > Gut ... | reverse complement strand
TCCCGTGCCGTTAGGCACAGTGAACGAAGTGAGCGTTTCCCGTGCCGTTAGGCACAGTGAACGAAGTGAGCGTTTCCCGTGCCGTTAGGCACAGTGAACGAAGTGAGCGTTTCCCGTGCCGTTTCACCCACTGCACCTAATGCGGCGTAGCCGCTTTTTTATGGTATTAACTTCTTCTGACGTATCAAATATTTGCAAAAATCAAGCAAAGTACAATAAAAAAACTCCAAATATTCCCTCAAATAAATCATATAAAAACAGACATGCTATGCTATGTAAAAAAATAAAGGAGCACTTTATGAAAAAGGAAATACTATCCGTTACGCTTGCATTATACATTGCGATTATGCTTGTTCCTACAACAGTTGCGGCGGATACTGCAAACACCATCGAAAATGTTTACGAAAACTATTTTTGCCAAGATTTAGATACAAACAGTATTGATGTTCCGACAGAAACCGAGGCATATGAACCCGCACCAACCCAGTTCCCAGACCTATCCACAGCAAGCCAGTGGGCACTTGTAGACATAAATCGTGCACTTGACCTTGGGATTGTGCCTCTACACCTGCAATCACAATTTACACAACCTATAACCCGTGCAGAATTCGCTGCCCTTGCGGCAGCCTTATACGAAGCGGCAACCAACAGAGAAATAACTGAACTCATGAAGTTTTATGATACCGAAGACATAAGCGTACAAAAAATGGGTGGATTGGGAGTTGTTACGGGAGTGGGCGCGGGCAATTTTGCACCGGATGACCCACTAACTCGCGAGCAAGCGGCAGTTATGCTTTCGCGGCTTGCAGACGCAATTGGCCAACCGCTGCCACAATATCCATCGCTTTTTGCCGATAATATTCGCATTTCATCATGGGCGGTTACTGCCGTAGGTCAAGTACAGGCAGCGGGAATCATGGGCGGCATTGGCAATAACAGTTTTGCTCCAAGAGGCAGTTACACACGAGAACAAAGCATAATAACAATGCTGCGGCTCATTAGGCATGACGCAAGGATAGAAATGTTGCCCGTGCAGCCTGCGCCTCCTGTAAACATACCTATTTTTATGTATCATACATCAAGCGAACACAATCCGGGGCCGCTTTCATCACTATATGTACGCCCGTCGGAGTTTGAGCGGCAAATCCGGCATTTGTACGAAAATGGTTTTACTTTTGTTACTTTTGACGATTGGCATAATTTGCACAACATCGAACGCCCGGTAATGATTACTTTTGATGACGGCTATGGAGCAAATTACACAGAAATCTTTCCAATTTTGCAGAGATATAACGCGCGCATCGTTCTTTTTTTAACAACTAGCAATCTCTATTCCAGCGGGCTGACAACAGATATGGTTCGCAGAATGCACGATTCTGGTTTGGTACAGTTTGAAGCACATTCCATAACTCACAGAAATTTGCCATCCCTAGGCGATGCCGCCCTTACTCGAGAGCTAAGAGACGCACGGGATATGATAGAAGCAATTACTGGTAGATCTGTGGTTGCGGTTGCATGGCCTGCCGGAGTCGCAGACGCGCGGGTGAGAGAGTTCGCACGGCGGTATTACCAGTTTGGAATAAACGCCGCAGGCGGTATGCACAATACAGGTATTGATAATTTTCAAATACGTAGGTTTAGAGTTAGCCGCGGCACCACGCTTAATCAGTTTGTAAATATGCTCGGATAGCACGACAAAATCTATCGACTTTTTCAATGATGCGTGGTATTATGACAAACGCATAAAGTTTTGGAGTTGATATTAACAAATGCTGTTTACCACTTTTCAATTTCTGGTATTTTTAGCTATTCTGCTGGTAGTGTACGGGCTTTGTCCGCAACGCTTTCGCTGGATTATTTTGCTGGTTGGTTCAATGGCGTTTTACGCTTTTTCTGGGCCGCACTTTTTGTTGTACATATGCTCTACTATTGTTGTTACGTATTTTTGTACAATGCAAATTTGCCGCTTGCGTGATAAGCGGGACGCGCTTTTGGCACAGGCAGACAAGGAACAAAAGCGGGAGATTAAGTCTAGGTGCAAGGCAGATTCTAAAAAATGGATGGTGCTTTGCCTGTTTGTAATCTTGGGCATACTGGCTACGGTAAAGTATACAGATTTTGTAATTGCCAATGCCAATAGCCTGCTTGCCGCGTTTAGTTTTGAGGAGCGTATTGGGTTTATGCGTTTTGCGCTGCCGATGGGTATTTCGTTTTACACGTTCCAAACGGTGGCATACATTGTGGATGTGTATAGGGAAAAGGCCACACCCGTGCGTAGTATTTTTAAACTGGGGTTGTTTGTATCTTTCTTCCCGCAGGTGATACAAGGGCCGATTAGCCGTTTTAGCGAGCTTTCGAAAGATTTGTACAGCGGCACACCGCTTGAAAGCAAAAGTTTAGCCCGTGGTGCGCAGCGCGTATTGTGGGGCTTTTTCAAAAAGCTGGTTATAGCAGACCGGCTTTGGCCCGCGCTCGCCACGCTTACGTCTGCGCCTGACGAATTTCAAGGCGCGTTTTATCTGCTAAGTATCTTGCTTTACGCCATTATTTTATACATGGACTTCTCCGGTGGTATTGACATAACCATTGGTGTTGCGGAAATGTTTGGTATTCGTCTACCCGAGAACTTCAGAAGGCCATATTATGCCCGTAGTATACAGGAATTTTGGCAGCGTTGGCATATGACTATGTATAGCTGGTTTAGAGACTATGTGTTTTACCCAATGTCTGTGGGCAAGGGTATGCTAAAATTGTCAAAATGGGGGCGTAAGGTTTTTGGCGAAGGTATAGGAAAGCGGCTGCCCATTCATATTTCGCTTTTGTGGGTGTGGTTTCTTACCGGGCTTTGGCATGATGCTTCTTGGGGGTTTATCACTTGGGGCGTTGCGTTTGGCATTGTAATTATGGTTTCATTGGAACTGGCACCCCTGTATAGCCGCTTCCACGCGCGGTTTCCATGGGCAAAGGAAAATTGGGCATTTATCGGTTTTCAGATTTTTCGTACTTTTTTGATTTTAAATGTTATACGCTCTCTTGCGATATACGAAAGCGTAGGTACTGCCCTGCGGATGATGGGGTCGGTTGTAACAAACTTTGGCGCGGGAGACTTTATGACGCGTGGCGTTTCCGAGCTTAATTTGTACACGGCAGATTATTTTGCCGCAGGTGTTGGGCTGGCTGTTGTGTTTTGGATAAGCTGGCTGGAACGCGGCGGGGTAGATTATCGAGATAAAATGGCGGTTTTCCCGTGGCCGGTGAGGTATGCGGTTGTGGGTTTGATATTATTTATGGTAATAGTGCTTGGCGCGTATGGAATTGGATATGATGCGCACCAGTTTATTTATTTACAGTTTTAGAGTTTGACGCAAGGAGGGATCATCGGTTTGCGACTTCGTATTTTAAAAATTGCAACGGCGGCAATTGCATTTTCGCTGGTGTTTTTAGGGCTTCAGCAGCTTTTGATACCCAAGTACGCATCATCCATACTAGAAGGTAACTTGATACGGGAATACTATTCGTCCGCCCGGGCACATGACGTAATTTTTATTGGCGACTGTGAAGTTTATACCGGGTTTTCGCCCATTACATTGTGGGAAGAGTTTGGTATAACGTCATTTGTGCGTGGCAGCCCGCAGCAGCTTGTTTGGCAGTCGTACTATTTATTACAAGATACATTACGGTTTGAAACACCGCAGGTCGTTGTTTTCAATGTGCTGGCAATGCAATATAACGAGCCTCAGTCTGAGCCGTATAATCGGCTGACATTGGATGGGATGCGCAGTTCCCCCGCTAGGTTTAGGGCAATTGCCGCGTCGCGTACGGAAGATGAGGATTGGCTTTCGCATATTTTCCCACTGTTCCGATATAAGGATAGATGGCGGGAAGTTTCCGGAGAAGATTTTCGATATCTCTTTAACCGGCCCCAGGTATCCGTTAACGGATTTATGGTGCGCAGCGATATAATGCCCGTTGGCTTTTTGCCTGCACCGCTTAGGCGGGCGAATTATGACTTTGGCGATAAGGCATACTACTATTTAGAACGCATGGTGCATCTGGCGCGGGCCAACAATATTGAGCTTGTGCTGGTAAAAGCCCCAACTCTATTCCCATACTGGCCCGCGCAATGGGATGCGCAAATGGCAGATTTTGCCGCGGAGCACGGGCTACTGTACATTAATTTTTTAAACTATATCGATGAAGCCGGGCTGGACTTTTCCGCGGACACATTTAACGGCGGTTTGCATTTAAATGTGTTTGGCGCGGAGAAAACCGCACGGTTTTTGGGCACGATATTACAAGAAAATTTCGATATACCAGACCGTAGAGGCGAAGCCAACGCAGATGCTGTATGGGTGGAGTTGTCGGAACGTTACCATAGAATAATAGCCCGCCAGCAACAAGAAATTGCCGAAACAGGACGAATACAGTGCCTGCGGGCGGAGTAACCCTAGTATAGTAAAAAAGGAGCAAACTCATGAAAAAACTAATTACACCAATACTAATGATTGCCGCATTGGCAATAACGGCCTGCGGCGGTCGGGAGCCTCTTGTAGAAGCAGTTGCCCCGTTACCTCAGCAAACCGAAGCCATCGAAGACACCAGAACCTTGGAGCCGGAGCTGTTACCGGAGCCCCCAACAGAAGCTCAAGTTCCCGCCGCGTCGGATTTCTCACTGGACGTAGGAAATTTTACAATTATCATGAGCCAAAACATAGAAGATACTATATCGGCGTTGGGAGAGCCGCTTGGTATGTTCGAGCAGCCCAGCTGCGCGTTTGATGGTATCGATCGCATCTTCAGTTTCCCGGGGTTGCAAATACATACATACCCTGTTGGCGATGCGGACTTTATTCATACAATAAGCATACGTGACGACAGTCATGTAACCGACAGCGGTATTTACCTTGGCGCAAGTTTTGACGCGGTGGCAGCCGCATACGGTAGCGGTTACGAACAAGAGGGTAATATGTTCACGTTCACGCGGGGCATGACGTTTTTACAATTTTTTGTCGAAAGTGATATTGTTACGGCCATAACTTATGGCTTAATTTTCGAATAAGGAGTTCTTATGGGTAAAAGTATGAAGGCAGTTGCCAGAGGTACCTATAAATGGCGTGTTCTTATTTCTATAATCATGGTAATTTTGATTGCGGCAAGTGCTGTGCTTTGGTGGGTAACTTTTACAGCCTTCGATTATCAATTGCGGCCTGTTGTAATTTTTGCCGGGCAGGGCGTAAGCGCGCATGAATTTTTATATCCGTCTGAGAATATGGAAAGTATTTCTGCCGGGTTTTTGCGGATACCGGATTTAGATCCGGGACGGCATGATGTCGTATTGGAATTGCGTCGCGGTTTGCGTAGTTTGGAAACTGTGGCCGCACTGTATGTACTGCAGCCGCGGGAATACATAAACATCGAATTTGCGAAAGCGGGACAGTATCTTGAGCCATTGGATTTTTTCGCAAATGCAAGCATCGTGCGGCATGTGCCTTTAGACATCCAATTTCAGTTGGCCTTACCGCCGCTTGAGACTTTAGATGTTGGCGAGACTCCTGTCGCAATAGGAATTTTAAATGGATATCGAACAAAAATCGCTCAATTGGCAATAACTGTAGTCGACACTACGCCGCCAACGGCAACTGCTATCGACATCACAATGCCCAAAGGAGAAGACTTTGTTGCGGAAGATTTTCTCACTGATGTTTTTGATGCGTCGGGGATTGCTCGTATAGACTTTACCGAGGGAGTAGGTACTCCAAGCGTCGGTGACCATGTTTTGGAGATTGTAGTCGAAGATATTTTTGGCAACTACGCTCTTTTCTACCCGACTTTGACAATAAAACCCAACTACATCCCGCCAACTATCACAGGCACGCGCAATATCGAGGTTATGATGGGTACTGCGGTATTGTTCCGTTATGGGGTTAGCGCGTATGACGCGTTTGACCGCCCGCTTCGTTTTGAGGTAGACAGCGGCGAACTTAACACTAATGTTCAGGGCATTTATTATGTAACATACTGGGTGGAAGACGCCTGGGGCTTGCGCGCGGAAGAAGAAATTCGCGTATACGTAATTGACGTAGACCCTGAAGCCGTGTACGCTCGTGTAGACGAAATTCTGGCAAGAATCCTGCGCGACGACATGACTCAAGTGCAAGAAGCCCGCGCTATTTTTAATTGGGTCAGCGGAAATGTGGCATTTGTGGGTGGTGTAAGCCGCGATTCTGTATACGAAGGCGCGTGGCAGGCATTAACCAACCGCCGTGGCAACTGTTTTGTGTTTTATGCAATATCTGAAGTAATGCTTACCCGGGCGGGCATACCCAACATGCGCATAGACCGCATTCCCGGCCAGCGCACCAACCATCGTTGGAACTTGATTAACCCGGACGAAATGGGTTGGCATCATTTTGACACGACACCTCAAAGCCGCGACGTTCCGCTTGACCGCTTTATGTTTACATCAAGCCAAGCACGGGATTTTACCGCAAGAATGCTTCGTGCGCAAAATAGGCCAAATTATTTCACATACGACCCCAGCCTTTATCCGGACATAGTGCAATGATAAATAATTTATTGGGGATACTAGGTGGCATGGGCGTACAGGCTACCTCGCGTTTTTGCCAAATGGTTACGGACATGCAAAGCGTAACGGTGGAGCAGGAATATATCGAAATGCTTGTGTACAACAAAACGTCCACACCAAACCGTACGGCGTTTATCTTGGGAGAAAGCAAGGACAGTCCGCTGCCTTCTTTGCTGCAGGCGGCACGCGCCCTTGAAGCAGCGGGCGCAAATTGCATTGCAATGCCCTGTGTTACAGCGCATTATTTTTATAAAGAGCTTGCGGCAGCACTTAGCATACCGCTTTTGAACATATTGGAAGAAACGGCAGCTTTTGCGGCAGAGCAAGGGTACGGCAAAGTAGGTCTGCTTGCGACTACCGGAACAGTGCAAGGCGGTTTTTTCCAAAAAGCGTTTGCTCGTGTGGGGGTTGATGTTATACTGCCTAATGCCATGCAGCAAAACGCTTTAATGAAAATAATCTATGACTTAAAACCCGGCGGGGAACTTTTAACCAACGCCTTGGACGAGCTTGCGGCAAGTTTACGCGACAAAGATGCCGAAGTGGTGGTGCTTGGTTGTACGGAGCTAAGTCTGTTACCAACCGGGCATGGATATATTGATGCAATGCAAGTGCTGGCGAAAGCGGCAGTTGCGAAATGTCAATTGTAGGGGCAGCGCAGCGAACGTTCCCCGCGCTGCCCCTACAAAAACTATGCAAAATGACAAGGAATGGTCGTAAATGACAAACGTGCTAGAATACTTGGAACAGACCCTTATCTCCATGCCTAATCCAAACAAAACCGCATTCGCGGACGAAAACGAAACTCTTTCCTTTGCAGATATCTCGGCTACAGCTCGCTCCATAGGCAGTTTTTTGCACGCAAGGGACATTCACCGTAGTCCCGTTGCGGTGTTTATGGAAAAAAGCCCCGCAATGGTAGGGGCCTTTTTGGGTAAGGCATACGGCGGCAATTACTATGTTCCGCTGGACGCGGAAATGCCTGCGTTTCGTATTAAGCTTATTTTGGAAACGTTAAACCCGCCTTTGCTGATATGCGACTCCGCTACGGCAAGTTTGGCCGCGGAGTGGGAGCTGCCATACCCTGTCGTCAATTTTTCCGAAGCAAAATCGCACCCGATAAACGAATCTGCTCTTGCAGACATACGCCGCCGCGCAATAGATACAGACCCGCTGTATGTGGTGTTTACATCTGGTTCCACAGGCATTCCCAAAGGGGTTGTGGCGTGCCACCGCTCGGTTATTGATTATATAGATAACCTATCAAATGTGCTGGATGTCACAGAACATACGGTTTTTGGCAACCAGTCGCCACTATACTTAGACGCTTGTCTAAAAGAGATATACCCTACGCTTAAATTTGGAGCAACAACATATCTCATACCTCGCGGGCTGTTTATGTTCCCGGTCAAACTGATCGAGTATATCAATGAGCGTGGTATTAATACAATTTGCTGGGTAGCGTCGGCGTTAGGGCTTGTGGCAGGGCTTGGCGCACTTGCCAAAAACACCCCGCACAGCCTGCAAACAGTGGCATTTGGCAGCGAGGTTTTTCCGATAAAGCACTTCCGCCGCTGGCGCGAAGCACTTCCAAACGCAAAGTTTATCCACCTGTACGGCCCGACAGAAGCCACGGGTATGTCCACATATTACGTAGCCGATCGCCCGTTTACCGAGGACGAAACCATTCCCATAGGGCAGCCTTTCCCCAATACGGAAATTGTTTTGCTTGACGAAGGTGGCAAAGCTGTCGAGCTGGGCGGAATAGGGGAAATATGTATCCGCGGCACGGGGTTAAGTCTTGGCTACTTTGGCGACCCATCGCGTACTCAAGCCTCATTTATACAAAACCCACTCTCACCATTCCCCGACACTATCTACAAGACAGGTGACTTGGGGAGATATGAAAACGGCGACCTTTATTTTATATCCAGAAAAGACCATCAAATAAAGCATATGGGGCACCGAATCGAGCTTGCGGAAATCGAGTGGCTTGCTGCTCGCTACGATGATATAGAAATGGTATGCGCGGTTTTTGACGATATCCCAAGCCACATTGTACTATACTATTTAGCGCGAGAAGGAACCGAAAAAAAACAGGTAATGGCATATTTAAAAGCCAACTTACCAAGATATATGATGCCCCACGCAATTTTCGAGCTGAAAGAACTACCACTTACCCCTGGCGGCAAAGTCGACCGTGTGGGATTATTGGCAAAATATCGCGACGAGCGAATGGCAAAGAGGAGATAACAATGGAAACATTACTGGAAATCCTACAAGAACTGCATCCCGAGGTGGATTATCAATCTCATACCGCTCTGATAGACGACAAAATACTCGACTCCTTTGACGTAATCACACTGGTAGCGGAGATAGACGACCGTATGGGCATTGCAATTCCCGCGGAAGAATTAATACCGGAAAACTTTAATTCATATGCCTTGCTGCGGCAATTGCTTGAGCGTTTGGAAGACGAAGAATGATAATTAGATAAATATCTAACAAAAGGATTGACATTGGTTAAACATAATGTTATTATTAGACCATCATCAAAACAAGGAGATGGGACTATGTCTAATAATAACACTTCGTACAAGGAATTATTAACTCAAAAGGATTTTGTTAAACTAGCAACAGCAAACACTCTCGGGCAATTTGGCGACTCGATAGTTGCACTAGCTTTTGTTTGGCTAATGTATGAAATAACAGGTAGTGCAGCTTTGATGGCCGTTAACTTTATGGTGCAATCGATCCCGGGCGTGGTGTTTCAGCCTATAGCGGGAGCTATTGTGGATAAGTTGTCAAAAAAGCGGGTGCTTTTGCTGTGTAAAATTACTCGTATGACGGTTATGCTTACCATGGCATTCTTAGTTGTAACCAATATGGTAACTGTTCCGATACTTTTAGCATTTACATTCCTATGTTCTACTATAGAGGCAATGAGAAACCCTGCAAGCGTGGCCATTACACCTCTTGTACTGGATAGCGACAAATACGCAACGGGCGCTGGCATTAAAACATCACTTGGGCAGGTTGCTGACCTGCTTGGCACAGCCGTTGCCGGCGCGCTTATCATTGTTTTAGGTACTGCGGGGTCGATTTTAGTTGGCGCGAGTACATTTTTGGTGGCAGCAGTAATTGTAGCGCTAGTGAGCTTAAAGGAAGCAAAATCTACAGAACGAATAAACCTTGGCTCTACAAAAACATCCCTCAAAGAGGGGTTTGCCTATATGAAAACCAGCCATGTTTTTGTGTGGCTGTTGGTGTTGGGTATGTTGCTTAACGCAATGTTAGTGCCGTTTTCCGCGTTTTCTGTAGTGTATATTGTGGAATATTTGCACGGCGGCCCCGGGTTTTTATCCGCGTTAAAGATTGCCTTGTCGCTGGCGGCTGTAACAGGGGCAATTGCCACCCCCAAAATAAAAAAATTATCCTACAAATGGCTGATAGTAATTAGTGGACTTATGATGGGGCTTGCGATGCTGTTGTTCTCGTTTGCGCCTATGATTGAAGCGGTTATTTGGCGCCAAGGGAGCGCGATACTTATAATCGTACTTGCAGGGGTTGCGTTGGGTGTGTTAAACGTTGTGTTTGGGACTGTTTTTATGCGGCATATCGACAAAGATTTTCTTGGAAGAGTGAGCGGGTTAACCAATTCCGCAACCAGCTTTGCAATACCTATTGTTGCTGGAATATGTGCGATGTTTGCCGCGGTTGTGCCTGTGTCTAATGTGTTTTTTGTATCGGGGATTATTATTATTGTAATTTTTTGTGCCGTAACACGTGTGAAAGTTTATGATAAGCTATAGACGAATAGGGCGGGTGTGGCTGTCTCGTTAGGCATTTTTTATGAATAATTATGCAATTACGTTTCGTCATCTCTGGCTTATGGCATTCTAATTCCCGTGATTATACACAAATTGACTACGCACCCCGTAGGGGCGATTATTAATCGCCCGGCACTTTAGCACATTTGAAGCGTTACGGCGGGCGATTAATAATCGCCCCTACACAAGTTTGGCGTAAATTTAGAATGCAGTGTCCCGGGCTTGACTCAGGATCCCATTAAAGAGATTGCGGGTCAATCCCGCAATGATGAGGGGCTTTTATGCATGAATACTCACTAAAATGCCTAACGAGACAGCCCCATATTTGAAGGTCAAACGCGAATGCAAGCATTCGCGCTTGACCCATGTGGAGGTAAGTGTGAAGAAAACCACTTCACACTTATATTTGAGGGTCAAATGTGAATGCAAGCATTCGCGCTTGACCCATGGAGGTAAAAATGCTGGAAATAAATAAAAAAATCAACCTAACATATGAAGCGTTCGCTGTGCTTGGTGGCCTTGCCGATAGCAAAAAGTTCGACCAAAAAATTGCGGAACTGATTGAATCATACGCATTTTCCCAAACCCAACAGGCAGAATTCTTCGACCCAATCAAAACTATTTGCGACCATGTAGCTACTCAAATGGCAAGCGACGAGAAGGAAATCAATCTGTATTTTGGCAAAATGAAAAACAGCGGCATATCCTTTGCCGAAATGCTATTTATGCTTACAAATTTGCTTAGTCGCTTGCCCAACCACACACCGGACGACGCAAGCTATGCCGAAACTTTATTCTTCCTATATTTAATGGGTAGGATAGATATCTCACCTACAAAACCGCTGTCACTTGCCGAAATGGTAGGCTGTCTACAAAGCACAGACATGTCCGATGAACATAAATGGAGCATGATAGAGCTCTTTTCAAACTTCTCTTACCATAAACGGCTTACGGAAAAGCTGGTTGCAACCGCCCAAGGCCTTATCTCGCAAAAAATAGATGGTGCGCTTGGCCTAGTCGGCAATTGCGTAAGCAGGTTTACATCTGGAGAAACGTTTATTCATAAAGGCGAAATTTCTATCTCGCTAAAAGAGAAGCATATTATAGTGCCTGCGGTTATTGCTTTCCAGTCTGCCGCGGTATTGGACACCCCGGAAGAAATTGCAAAAAAAATTGGCGATAGGCTGGTACCTCATGCACCAATAGTCTATTATGGGGTTTTGCTGGATATCATCTACGACAAGAAAAGAGAGACCGCAGTATACAGCCTCGATAATTTGTTTATCCAGCTAAAAGCATTAACCGACATGACGCGGCTCCGCATATTAAAAGAGCTGACCGGCGGCCCTATGAAGGGTTTCGAAATTGCAAAAACCATTGGTATTACCCCCGCAACGGTATCACACCATATGAACGAATTGCTGTTGCGCAAACTTGTGTCTATGGAAAAACAGGGAACCAGCGTGATTTATTCGTTAAACGTGGGTATGTTTGAGCAATTGAATAAGATTATCAGCAATATTTTTGAGCGAAAATAAATGAAAAATTTTTTCAAGTGGTGACTCTCAGTCACCACTTGAAAATTTTAGTTGGTTGCTGTGAATAGCCAATTTATACTCTTCCTCGTTTAAAATCCTTGATGCGCATCACGATATTATCCGTAAATTCAATAGCATATTAAATGCGCATCAAGGATTTTAAACACGGAAAAGTATTACCACATTATGTTTTCATGCAATGAAATAATAGGAGATATGTTTATGAATTTGATAGTAGCAGTTTCGCATAATTGGGGAATAGGATGCGAAAACGAATTGCTTTTTCGCATATCCGATGATATGAAGCGTTTTAGGGCCATTACAACGGGAAAAGTCGTGGTAATGGGACACCGCACATTTAAGTCGCTGCCAAACGGACAGCCTCTCCGAGATCGCACAAATATTGTACTGTCCCGAGATGCTAAGCTTGCAATACCCGGTGTAATTGTGTGCAATTCCATACCCGCACTTTTAGCGGAAATTGAAAAATACAACGCAAATGATGTCTTTATAATTGGCGGCGGTGTTATTTATAAAGAATTTTTGCCGCATTGCCGCAAAGCATACATTACAAAAATAGATGCCACCCTTGAGGCGGATACGTTTTTCCCGAATATAGACGAAATGGCGCAGTGGAAATTGGTAGAAGAGTCTGTATGGAGAGAGCACAATGGGCTTAGGTACAAGTTTTGCGTATATGAAATAACAGCGGTACGAATATGATAGTGCAAAAAAACAGCCGCAGAGATGTAACAGTTATTTTTGACGGCAGCTTTAACGGATTTTTATGCATAGTGTACGCATATTACTATGGAAAAATATCACCAATAATCATACAGCGGGAAAACCAAGCTCAACTAACTCTAGACCAAGAAATATACGAAGTAGCTACAGACAACCACCAATCCACCCGAGTCCTGAAAGGTATGAGAGAGAAAATCTCAAACGAAGCAACCAACCGTGTGTACAACGCGCTTTTGTCATACGAGGAAGACAAATATATGGCAATTTTCAACTACGTACTATTGGGGTTTTCCATCGGGCATATGGTGGACAGCCATTTGCAGGAAGACTGTGTGCGAGAAGTCCACAGACTATCCAAACGGGTTGGCGGAGAAACACATCTGCTGCTGGGTTTTTCTCGTTTCGCGGAGACAGAAGGCGGGGTTTTGTATGCTGTTATAACCCCAAAGAACGATGTTTTGTCGTTGGTGGCAGACCATTTTAGCCGGCGTCTAATGAATAACGCGTGGATTATCCATGATAAAAGTCGTAATCAAGCGGCCATATATGATGGAAATTCTTATATAATTACAAAAATTCCCGGTAACGCCGTTGTAAATTACGCAGAGGGCGAAAAAGAAATACAGGAAATGTGGGTGACGTTTTTTAATGCGCTTGCTATTGATGCGCGCAAAAATCCAAAATTGCAGCGGCAAATGCTGCCGCTTTATTTTAGAAAAAACATGACAGAATTTAACAAGCTGCATTAGGCTTAACTCCGGCCTCACTCTGCCTGAATTTTAAAAAAGATATTGACTATCTGTCAAAATCCTGCTAAAATATCTTTCGTTCAGAAAATGGCAGGTATAAATTTGCTATATTTTCTGTAAATTAAAAGGGCTCTTAGCTCAGTTGGTCAGAGCGCTCGGCTCATAACCGAGTGGTCCCGGGTTCAAGTCCCTGAGAGCCCAGTTAAAAAATCGCTATTATGCGGTTTTTTTTTGTTCAAAAACCCCACTTTACAGCATTATGTGAAATCAAAACAAATCAGAATGAATTCATGTCGATTCATGTGAAATATGCCCAAATAATAATTGACTTGGGTTTGACCATATGCTAGAATCAACAACGCAAAGGTCTAAAGACTTTGCCAAATTTAGAAAAAGGATGTGCACTATGTCTAGCAACAAGCAAGAAAAACAGCAGTGGTCAGGAAAGTGGATGTTTATTTTTGCCGCGGTATCCTCTGCTGTAGGTCTGGGTAACATTTGGCGTTTCCCATTCACCGCATTCGAAAATGGTGGTGGGGCATTTGTAATCCCCTATCTTTTCGCCACAGTTGCAATGGGTATACCTCTCATGCTACTCGAGTTTACTTATGGGTCCAAGTTTAGAGGCACAACGCCGCTATCTTTTGCCAGAGTAGGCCGCAAGTATGAGTTTGTAGGGTGGATTCCATCCCTAATTGCCGGCGCGATTATTTTCTATTACGGTGCAATTCTTGTATGGGCACTTAACTATGCAATATTTGCATTCAACAAATCGTGGGGAACTGATACCGCCAGCTTTTTCCTTAATGACTTTCTAGGCAATACAGGTCATGCCCTCCAATTTGGTGGTATTAACTGGCCTGTTATGATTGGTCTTGTTGTTTTGTGGGTTCCTTCCTATTTTGTTTTGGCAAAAGGTGTTAAAAAAGGTCTCGAAAAAGTTAACCTAATTATCTTGCCATTGATGTTTATCTTTGCGGTGCTAACAATTATAAGAGGCGTAACTCTTACAAATGCCGCATATGGCCTAAATACATTTTTTACCCCTAACTTCGAAAGAATGCTTGACCCACTTGTATGGCTTGCGGCTTCCGGCCAGGCAATGTTCTCGTTGAGCTTGTGTATGGGTATTATGGTAACTTACTCCAGCTATATGAAAAAAGGCACAGAAATTGTAAATACATCTTTCCTTATCGCAACTATGGATATGATGTTTGCGTTCATGTTTACCGTTGGTATCTTTGGTATTTTGGGTTACATGGCTTATGCCGCAGGTACAGACATCCACTCTGTGGCTGGTGGTGCCGGTCTTGTATTTATAACATTGCCTGTAGCACTTAACCACATGGGTACATGGGGTTATATCGTAGGTGTTGGTTTCTTCCTAATGCTTGCAATCACAGGTTGGACATCGTTCCTAAGTTTGATGGAAGCTTTTGTTGCTCCTTTCGTAGAAAAGTTTGGCACAACACGCAGGAAAATGTACCTAATCATGTGTATCTTTGGTTTTTTTGCAAGCGTAGTTTATGCTACGGGCGCAGGCAACCCAGTTCTAGGTTTGGTAGACCATACCGTAAATAACTTCGGCCTTATCTTTGTAGGTTTGGCTCAAGCTGTAATTGCTGGCTGGTTAGTTAAAAAACTTCCAGAGTTTAGAGACCATATTAACGGTGGCGGTACATTGCCTTACTTTAAAGTTGGCGGCGCATGGATGTTTGCTATCAAGTTTATTGTTCCTGCTGTTATGGGTACAAACTTGATAATGGTATTTGTAAGAATTTTTGGCGGAAACTTCCCTGCACCTTGGATGAGAGCTGGCGAACTAAGAGACGCCGCAGAACTAATAGTGTGGGTAGGCGGGACAGCGTTCCTTATTATTGTAGGTTCTATTGTTCTTTCCACAATTAAGTGGGCTACACCTGTTGACGACTACAAAAAATAAAAGGAGGATTTGTTTATGAACGCTGTAGCAATTATCTTCATGGCATTAACATTTGGTGTTTTAATCGGTGGCTTTAGCTTTAGTGCATATATAAATGCAAAATATGGGCACACGGTGCAAGCAAGTGATGAGGACTAAAAAAAGATAACTCTTCCCCCCTCGGGAATATCTCGAGGGGGCTTTATTTTTTTGTTCGGTGGCTTTATAGTCATCATACCTTAAAACCGTCCACTTTGGCACTACAATTTTCCAGCACTTCTGCGTCACGATAAACCTTGCGTACCGTGATAGGTACTCGGCGGTTCATCGCTCCTTGAATTGCAGAAAAATTGCAGCACCACAGTGGACGGTTTTAAGGTTCGGTGACTATACAACCACAGCTCCTGCACTTTTTTTGTTTTTGCATAATTTACCAATGTTTCTTGTCGGAAATCTCTTGACGTTACTCCCAAATGATGTATAATTGGTTTGTAAAAATTGAATATTTATATTTCCGGTTGGCAGATGTGATATATCTGTTTCAAGTATTCGGCTTCAGGGTGGAGAGCTTATATTTAGAAGCTCTTCGTTTTGGGAATACATACTTATAACGGAGGACTTCTTTAAGAAGTTCTCCTTTTTTATTGTGAAGAATTAGTAATTTATTTTGCAACGCAAATTTACTTAACATGCAACAGGCTTTATTAAAATTGAATATATGCATATTTCCGGTTGGCAGATAAGTATCTGTTTCAAGTCTTTAGCTTTAGGGTGGAAAGCTTACTCAGAAGGACTTCGCTTTGGAAATAAGCATTTACAGCGGAGGATTTCTTAAAAGAAGTTCTCTATTTTAATTTAGCACCTTACTCTGGCACAGTCTAAAAATGTAGCCAATCTTATATTAGGGAGGAGCAGAGTCATTCGGCTGGCTGGCTAAAGGATAAATAAAAGCTAAGAAATACACTTAGCAAAAAAATAAATTAAGTAAGCCCCATATACGGGGCACTAATCCTGTCATTGCAGGGCAGATTTGCTACTATACAAAGGCAAGGTTGCTAGACATAACCTTTTTCTAAATTTGACAAGGTGCCAAATACCTTTGTTTTAAACGCCTTTGTATAGTGTCAAGTCTGTCGTGTAATTAGACGTTATCAAATTTAGAAAAAGGATGTGTATTATGTCTAGCAACAAGCAAGAAAAGCAGCAGTGGTCGGGTAAGTGGATGTTTATATTTGCCGCGGTATCCTCTGCTGTCGGTTTGGGTAACATCTGGCGTTTTCCATTTACCGCATTCGAAAATGGCGGCGGTGCATTTGTAATCCCTTATCTTTTTGCCACAATTGCAATGGGTATACCTCTTATGCTGCTTGAGTTTACCTATGGGTCTAAGTTTAGAGGCACAACGCCGCTATCTTTTGCCAGGGTAGGTCGGAAGTATGAGTTTGTAGGGTGGATGCCATCACTAATCGCCGGTGCAATTATTTTCTATTACGGCGCGATTCTTGTATGGGCATTTAACTACGCGATATTTGCAGCCACCAAAGCATGGGGAACCGAAACAGCAAGTTTCTTCCAAAACGACTTCCTACGCAATACTGGCCATGCTCTCCAATTAGGAAGCGTAAACTGGCCTGTTATGATTGGTCTTGTTATTTTGTGGGTTCCGTCCTACTTTGTTTTGGCGGCAGGCGTTAAAAAGGGATTGGAAAAAGTAAATCTGGTTATTCTGCCGCTAATGTTTGTTTTTGCGGTGTTAACAATTATAAGAGGTGTAACCCTTACAAATGCCGCATACGGACTAAACACATTTTTTACCCCTGACTTTGGAAGAATGACAGACCCGCTTGTGTGGCTTGCCGCTTCCGGTCAGGCGATGTTCTCGCTAAGCTTGTGTATGGGTATTATGGTAACTTACGCCAGCTATATGAAAAAAGGCACAGAAATTATAAATACATCTTTCCTTATTGCAACGATGGATATGATGTTTGCGTTTATGTTTACTGTTGGTATTTTTGGAATCCTAGGTTACATGGCTCATGCGGCAGGCACAGACATCCATTCTGTAGCCGGTGGCGCAGGTCTTGTATTTATAACACTGCCTGTCGCGCTTAACCATATGGGAACATGGGGTTATATTGTCGGTGTCGGTTTCTTTGGGATGCTTGCAATTACAGGTTGGACATCATTCTTAAGTTTGATGGAGTCTTTTGTTGCTCCTTTTGTAGAAAAGTTTGGCACAACGCGTAAAAAAATGTATCTGATCATGAGCATAATCGGCTTCTTTGCAAGTGTAGTTTATGCTACGGGTGCCGCCAATCCTATTCTTGGTTTGGTAGACCATACCGTAAACAATTTTGGCCTGATCTTTGTAGGTTTGGCACAGGCAGCAATTGCTGCATGGCTGGTTAGAAAACTCCCTGAGTTTAAAGACCATCTAAACGGTGGCGGAACACTGCCTTACTTTAGAGTTGGCGGAGCGTGGATGTTTGCTATTAAGTTTATTGTTCCTACTGTTATGGGTGTAAACTTAGTATTGGCGTTTTGGAGAATTGGAACCGGAACTTTCCCCGCGCCATGGCAAAGAGCCGGTGAACTAAGAGACATCGCGGAACTGATAGTTTGGGTAGGCGGAACAGCGGTTTTCGTTGTTGTGGGTTCCATTATCCTCGCTAAAATGAAGTGGGCTACTCCTATTGACGAGTATACAAGATAAAAGGAGGATATAATCATGACTGCTGTAGCAATATTTTTTATGATATTAACATTTGGTCTTTTAATTGGTGGATTTAGCTTTAGTGCGTATATAAATGCTAAATATGGCCATACCTCACAGGTTAGCCAAGATGACGACTAAACACAAATAAGAAAAGGGGACGTCTTGTTAAGCATTTCATGTGAATAAATATACATATATTATACGTCATGGCGGGCTTGACCCGCCATCTCTGGCAGCGTTTGAGATTCCGGGTCAAGCCCGGAATGACGAAAT
>Ga0123352_10006102_pt1 | contig 18363 bp, 13 predicted proteins | sample TergutLab28metaG_FD_89700 | JGI IMG/M metagenome (GOLD analysis project Ga0123352, IMG submission 89700) | Labiotermes labralis P1 segment gut microbial communities from Petit-Saut dam, French Guiana - Lab288 P1 | ecosystem: Host-associated > Arthropoda: Insects > Digestive system > Gut ... | reverse complement strand
AGCTGTCCTATACGGTAATGCTGCCGTACCGCAAACCTCTACCAGTCCTCGGTAACACTCTCTTGCTGTTTTGCCCCTGCCTGCTTCAATTTTTAACCAAGAACGCTGCTCCAGTTTAGTAAACATCCTTCTTAGGCTGAGTCCCTCCACCTGCTGACTATCAACTGGCTACTGCGCATGCCCATTTCGTAATGGACCGCTCCCATTATGTATGTACGTAGGGGAAGGACCCATCCTTCCTGCTGCATTGCCGTGTCACTCCAGCAGCGCTTGTATCCAATCTAGCGAGGTGTTGCCAAAATTAAAATTCCAACCCTCGTATATGGAATGTTAAAATCTGTGGGACATAAGGAGGTAAGTTTGGAGTCTACATGTGTTTATGTCACCATGGGCCAAGGGCTCATAAGGCTGTAACTGCTAGAATATTTATGCTGTTGTATTTCTGTAATTGTGCCATTGCATGGTGCTTTTTGTGTGAGTAACCATATGACTCTCTGTTTGTCCAGTGAGGAAACTCATGGTGTAATGTTACTATTACAGTGCCATTGTGTGGTATGTCATGTGTTAGCAGCCATTTGATTCTGAGTTTGCCCAGTAAAGAAATTCAGGTCTTACTGGTACTGTAATGGTGCTTAGGAAAGTTTAAATCTCCCAGTATTATGGAGATGGCGGCCAGATTCTAAACTGGGGAGTCGCAGCAGTTCACCATTTTGAAGTGGGTCATTGTAGCGCACTGCAAGAGTGGCATTCATTTTTTAACCTTGCAGGTACACTTTGCCATTTGAACTGCAAGCATATGCTGCTGCTGCAGTAGTGTGGTGCATGATGAACAAAGGTTGTAGTCAGATCTTGGAGATGGAGGTGAATGATAGACTTTCTGATGTGCTGACCATTACCTTTAAGGGAAGTTCTTTTGTATCTGGGATACACTTACTGAATCAGAACTGTTCTTCAAATTAAAAAAAACAGCACCTTAAGGGTACAGTGTCTTAATACCCATTAAGGTCGTATGTGATTTCAGGAAGCACGTCCAAGTCCAGAACGTCTTGATGCTCAGATCAGACATCTTGTGCACAGCAGAGATACAGCCACCCAGAATATAATTGAACAAAACAAGGCACTGTTAGAGCAAATCAAGGCTGTTGTGGATGGGCTTAAGGAGAATAAGTTGGTTATGGAAGAAATAAAGGTATGATGTGTTGTGTAGTCAGCATTACTTAGTAGTAGTCTGATTCTAAGAAGTTTTGACATTGGTCTGTTACTGCTGGCATTGTTAGGTTTCTGATCTTCTTCTGTCCTCTTAGTATTCAGAGTTTGTCAAAGAACTGTGGAAGCCAGTTGAGGGTATCTCAGTGTGCTGGACCCAGCTGAGGATGGGAACAGATTTGGTTTGCAATTTGGAACACTAAGATGATGGACCCAGCAGTGCAGACTGTAATCACTGATGTTCACCATGTGGGCAGTTTTCTGTCCTCCCTCTGTGTGCCTTAGTTATTGACACTTATCACATCCAGGCCAAGGGATTGATTAGTTTTTTAAAGACTCCCAGAAATTTATCTTATGTATCCTGGCAACAAAGAGATTTGCTGCATAATTCTGTTTATTTCATAATTCTGTCTTTTTCTGTTCAAGTAATAATATTTAATTAAACATGTTCTAAAATTTAAGTACCCATCTCATTAGAATAAAGGTTAAATCTTAAGGTACAATATTTTAAGGGGAACAAAGTTAACGTTCATCTTATAACCTATCATAAAGTCACAGAAGGGGAGGGAATAGAGGTATAGCTCTACTCTCTCTAACTATGATGTAGATGGCGGTGGGTGGTTAATACCATGCTCCAGCTGCTTTACCCCCTGGAATGACTAGGTACCCAATGTATAGGAGGGTGGGTGGGCCCTAGGACTGGTCTGGACAGGTGCAGTAAGTCTCACCTCTGCCAGTATTTAATCCCTGGACCGCCCAGCTTGTAGTGAGTTGCTATACCAACTACACTAACCTGGCCCACGATACTGTAAGGAAAGGAAATATAATATTCCTATTGTTTATGCTTGTAGATTTGATTATATACCACATAATATCCTGTTTCTTTATTGTATTGATCCACTTGTTATACACACAAGAATCTGTATGTCAGTTTTAATTATTTTCAGGTTTCTGAATTCGGTATACAGCCTACTGACATTAGCATGTTGTGGCTGTTTACCTTTCATATGACTGAAGGTGTGCCTACCAAGATGGATCATAATTTAGCAGTAGTGTGAACTGTTTTTTGAGATAGCAGAACAGAAGGAGCAGGCACATTTAAGTCATTGCGTCTGAACTAGTAATGAATCTGGGTTTTTACATAATGTAATATGTTGAGTTCTTTCTCATGTTTTGGAGGGATGTGTTGACTCCATCTTTACGGTGAAATGATATGAGCACCCAGAAGACCATTGTTTGAGTAATAATCATTTTCAAATCTTAAATCTTACAGTAATGTTTTCTCTGTAGTTTTAGTTAAGAAAGTTAATTGAATGTCTCATTCTTGTTGCCCTTTTAGTCAACATAGCACCAAAAATTGTGTCTGTAGCCATTTTGGTCCTACCATTTTATAACAGTCTTGAGTTTCTGGAAAGCATTATATTGTGATATTCTTGATATGTCAGATTGGCCATGATACCTATCTTCTGAAATGTCTGTGTTACTAAATTTTTTTAGGATACTTCTTGTTGAGAGCGTGGGCTCATGTAGTACAAATAATTTTATGCCACGTGTTGTAGGCCTCTTGTGGCGATGCAGCATGGTATTGTGGCCTTTTTCACAAGGACAAGTGTTTATTTAAACTCTGTTTCAAACTCAATATCATTTGCATCCATAAATTTTATAGGTTGCAAAGCCCGTGTCATATTTTGTTTTCTATCATATTTTCTCAATCACTCTGTCATGTGCAGAATCAAATTCAGGAGCTTCGCAAGGACACTGTGAAAGTGAGGCGTAGTCAAGCCTTGAACCTTGGCCAGTCAAATACCAATGCAGCAGAATTGTCCCAGGTGAGTTTTATACAATAAATGTGTGTGTCATTTTGAAGACCATTTCTTTTGTTGGATTCTCTTCAAGTTAAATTTCCTGTCAAAGAACATTTACTTGAATTGATTTTATTGGTGTAGCTATGAGGTTAAAAATCCCCTCTTATAGTGCTTTTACCAGATAGAAATATTTTTGTGGAATTGAAAAAATGCTTTCATTACACACTTTTACTTTCAGGCACAAACATTAGTAATGCAATTTTTTAGATAAGCATGGAAATAATTTTTCATTTTTGTGCATGGTGTATGACATAACATTATTCATACATTCAGTGCTAGGCTGTTTCTACTCCTCCACCTCCACCTTGTCCAGTAATATGTCCCTTTAAATTTTGCCTTAGCTTCCCTCATGACCCATGCCATTCTGTTGTGTACAAAGCTCTTGTTCTCCATTTCTTTACACCCATATTCCTCAAGTCCAATTTGGCATCTTCCATCCTCCTTAATCTCTGTCTTCCTTTATTTCTTCTTCTGCCTGGTTTGCCTTCCAGTAACTGCCAGGCAGTTTAGTTTTGCCTAGTCTTAATGCTAGGGAGCTGGGTAATGTGGTTAGTGTAGTGATCAGTCTATATTGATAATATGCTTATTATTTAAAACCATATGTGTTTTGTGTTACTGAACTGGTGCCTGAGCATTGTATGTTTTAATTACCACTGGCCTGAATTACGACTGCCAGCTCCAGATTCCTGGAAGATTTTTAATGTCCCATGCCATCGGCAGTGGAATTTTAACTGTTGTGAGCACATGCTTGTGACCTCCTATGTGTGATAGAGTTTTTGTTTAATATATCCAGTCTTTTCCTTTGTTTGGGATACATTGATTTTGGTTTCCAATGCAGTATGTCAAATGCTGATGGGTTTGTTTATGTTGCAGGTTTGTGACACTGAGGAAGATCTTTATGTGTTTGACGATGAAGATTATTCAGAAGATGTGAATCTAGCTGCAGCCCAGCTAGGACAGTATCAGGCATTCCCGCAATATCCTCCAAATTTTACAAATTACCGTGGTGTGTCTGGCATGCTTGGTACACCTTCAGGTATAGGCCCTTACCCTGCACCACATAGTGGCTCTCAGACTCCTCTGTTACCTCCTCAAACAGCCATTGGTGGATTCTTCAGGGGAGTGGAGCCATCTGCAGCTAGCCTTATGTATCCTCCTCCTACACTTGGTTATTACACTGGACAAGGGGCGCTTCCTTTCTCTGAGGGCCAGCAGCTACCAAATTTTGGGTCTGCTGGTCCAGGTATTCCTGCACAGGTATGTGCAATCTTTGTTTATATAAGTGTATTTTTTAACCCATTGGAGTTTATGTAATGTTGACTATAGTCACTGCACAGTCTGCTGCTGAAAATACCAAGGTCATTTGAAGTCTAAACAAAGGCTGTGCCAATTATGGGATGTATACACTCCTGTGCCTCATGTCCACTTCAACCCAAGTGAAAAGGGAGTCCTGTTTTTAGTCAGTAGGTTTAAAATTAATTCTGGCTGCAAGGGGTTAAGTTTCAAAATAAACAAGAACATTGTGTTGACTTTGTTGTATTTCTTCCGGGTGTTGAGGCAATTGTTGATTCTTTATTTATACAGTATATTCTGTTTAGAATTGTGTAGGTGTGTTTATGATTTAAAACTTAATTTTCTTTAAAGTTACTACGGTCACAACCCACGTTTGCATGCTCGTGCGTACATACATATGTGTGTACCTGAATGAGAGGTACTTGGTTTAGTCATTTGCAGAATTTTGTTGATGGTTCATGAAACTTGTGTGATGATGTGATGCGCATGTTCCATGTTGATGCCATGGTGATTAATGATATGCTGAAGTGTTACACAAGAATCCCATTGCACCATTTGGGCCACTTCGGCACATCTGTCTGGGTCTATAAAGTTGGGTGGACAGCTGGGGTTTGCCAGATCCTCAGTGTTGCTCTTACCCTCTTTGAACCTCTTGCACCAGTCCAACACTGCTGTAAACTGCAAACAGTTGTCATTTAACATGTGCTTCATTCAAGAATTAATTGTGCTTGTCTTGGACCTTCCGCGCACAGAAACCAGATGACACAGTTTTCCGTGTGCCTAGATTAATCCATAACTGTACTCCACTGAGCAACATGCTGTTGTGCAGAGGTCACACAGAGCAGCCTGTTTATGATGTGTGGCTATAATGGTCAGTAGTGACCACAGTCAAACAGCACAAGAATGATTCACATTACGTTACGTATAACCTGGCAGTACGTGTTGTCTGCTTATTATGCGATGACCCTTACAGGTGGCCTATTCTGATAATGGGTATGTTGTCAGGTTTTTATGTGTTCAGAAGTTTAGGGCATGCCGCCGTGTTGTACGGTTATTGTTAGTAGTTATGGATAGCAATGTCAGGTGAAAGTTATGACTGAAAACAATATTTGTCATCATCAGTGATGAGGTATAAGCCATCTGTGCTTGCACTGACTTCATGGGTGTTGGTCTCTCCAAGAAATATTTTGTTGTGAAATAGCATCTTAAGTGATTACAGATAGGACCACCAGGCAGCAGTGGCAGTAGACGTAAATAACATAAAACTGTTACAGTTACACATAAGAAGTATTGAAATGCAGTATTTACTACAATGATTTCTGCTGATTTTTTGTTGTGAATACTGAAAGCAAATATGAATGGAAAGTATAAAAAACAGAAATTTTGAGATTTGTCAGAATGTAGGATATTTGCCTGTTTCCATTATCCACTAATGCATTTGAAAGTGGAGAGTGGCAATTTTATCTGTATACCAGTTTCTGTTTTAGAATGTCATAGAAGGAATGTCAAAACATCTTATTGTTTAGGTCTGGCCACCAACACTTGGGCAACTGAAAACAGGGATTTTGGTTGCAGCTAGAAAGGAAGAGAACAGTATATGTAACGTCAACCACAAATGTGGCAGCAGACACTGTGTACATTGTACCTCCAATGTAGCAGACACTTTCTGTAATGATAATTTTCAGCAACTGAAATACAAATTTAAAATAGAGGAATTTGTAACTGGTTATAAATTGAGGTGTAACAGAATAGTTTGAGAGTTTCAAAACTTGGAGCACAAGTAGGTAGACTGATTCTCGACAGTGTGCTTTTTATTTGGACTGTTTAGCTTAATGTTTGACATACAACACACAATATAAATGGCTGCAGAAATGGGCATTTAAACTGAAAAGTGGTCTAGCTGAGAACAGGGAATTTGAAGGGCTGTACCCAAAAGGTTAAGAGAAACATCTGTACACTGTGTTTGCATTGGCTAATTAAAAATGCTTTTGGGAAAGATGAGCTTGTGTTTGTAGTGTTCAGGTACTGGCTGTTGGTAAAATTTATGAAATGCATGTCATTGTTTGTTTTGTATCTGAGTTGCCAGATCATTCGACCACGGATTGTTATAGATATAAAAAGAATGTTATGTGTCCTTCAATGTAGCTGCCTTTCCAGAACTTTGAAGTTTGTTGAAGTTACATGTTTTTGACCACCTTTGTGTTTAAAAATTTCATGTTGAATTTTTAGTGGTCTTACAACAGTATCATATAATTTGCATGTCTTTATTTGTCAGGCTGCTTATCCATCAGTGTTCTCCAGACTTGGTGGTTCAGCTGATTCACCAAGCAGTTTGCATGATCCAAAAGTGCCCGGTACCACACTAGTATCACAGCCACCAGCACCACTCCAACCACCGCAACATCAACAGCAATCAGCTGGTCCTGTTAATGTGGTAATCACTGCATCTGATACATTACCAACATCTGCCCCAGCTAATCAGCCAACACTAAGTGTTACAATTCCACCACGCCATAGGTTGGGAACTCCTCTCGTGACACAACCCACAGCAAGCCATCCCAATCTACAAAGCACAACATCAGCATTCACATCTACCACTGTAAGCATAGCATGATGTTTTATTTGGTGCATAAAATGTCACATTGTTACCTTCTGTGCTGTGAAGCTTGCAGTATACATAGGGAGTTCAAGCAGACCTCATATTTGACTACTGTTCATTGAAGTTCTACTCAACCAATTGACTAACCCTTCCACCACAAAGATGAAATTCCAAAACTCATGCTTGATGTCACCTGCAATCTTGGAAGACTCATGTTGAGATGAGATGGTGTTAAAATGGAGGGTGTGGTGTCAGTTTGACTATGGATAGACACCAGTGGTAGGCTTTTGTGAGTGACAGTAAAATGCATGGAATTTATTCACTAGCTCAGGAACCACATAGGTTATTCAGAAAGTAAATACCGTCTGCACATATCTCTCGTGCATCCTCGAGACTGTCGCTTTGCACATGTGCAGTGACTTACTCTATCAATTGAGAAGTCACAGACGCCATTCCATGAAATTTGTGTTATATTTATGTTTGTTCCTGTGCATTAAACATGTTTAAGACAAGTGAAGGGGCCCTTCACTTGTCTGTGAAATACGGTCTGTAATTCGTTTTTTGAACACTAGGAATGTGATGCCAAGTGAGATTCATCACCAGATCTGTCAAGTGTATGGTGACAATGCGATGAGTGATGGCATGGTTAGGAAATGGGTTCAGGTGTTCAGTGAAGGACGAGAGAACATGCCTGATGAGGCGCAAAGTGGGCGTCCATCTTTAGTGAATGATGATTTGGTGCGTAAGGTCAACGAAAGAGTGTGTGACGACAGATGTTTCACAATTTCTGATCTGTCACTGCACTTTCCTCAGATTTCAAGAACTCTACTCTATGACATTGTCAGTAGTCATTTTGGGTTATTGGAAAGTGTGTGCACGATGGGTGCCCAAGATGCTCACAGAGGAGCACTAAAAACAGCATGTTGCATGTGCTTTGACATATCTTATGCACTATCACAAGGAAGGAGACGGCATGTTGTGACAGGAGACGAGACATTGGTGTCCCATATCACACCTGAATCAAAACAGCAGTCCTTCACTGGAAGCATACTGGCTCGCCAAAAAGAAAAAAGTTCAAGCAGACATTTTCAGCAAGGAAGATCATGTGCACCGTATTCTGGGACAGACAAGGTGTTCTCTTGGAAGAATTTTTGCCCCAAAGCACAACAGTAAACTCTGCTGTTTATTGTGAAATGCTGAAGAAGCTGAGGCATGCAATTTAAAACAAAAGGCGTGGAATGCTGAGTGCCACCAATCTTTGGCTTCACAATAACGCTCGGCCACACTCTGCTGCTCAGACTCAAGACCTTATCACCTCATTTAAGTGGGAACAAATGGACCACCCCCCATATAGCCCTGATTTGGCGCCAAGTGATTATCACCTCTTCCTACGCCTAAAGAAGTTCCTGGGCAGCAAGCGATTTGACGATACAGTGACCTGAAAGATGCAGTGCAGAAGTGGCTAACATCACAGACAGCTGCGTTGTATGTGGAGGGTATACAAAAAATTGTGCCCCGCTATGATAAGTGCCTCAATAATGGTGGCGAATATGTGGAAAAATAGTTTGAAGAATGTAGAATCTGATAACAATAAGATTTTATACGAAACCATGCTCTTTTTTTTTTTTTACAGCAAAATGGTACTTACTTTCTGAATAAGCCTCGTACTAGCTTTACAAGGACTCTGCTCAATGGCATTAGTAAGCATATTTCTTTCTTAGAAAACTCATGATTTCTGCTTGGTAAATGAGAAAAGACTGAGAACCATTTTTGTGATGTAGAATCGATCACTAAAACGAGAAAACACCTCAACTGCACATCATGTATATAAACCCTTCTTGTCCTGTCCCATATATACTTAATGACAAAATTCCTTGTTTAATGGAAAACTTAAAATGAAGTATATTATTTCCAGGCATTTAACTCTACTACTTCAGTCAGCACCACAGCACAGTCTTCGGTGCCTCATGCTTTCCAAATATCGATGCCCCCACAAGCACAGCTACCCCGTGCATCAATTCTAGAAAAGGATACTGATACAGCTAATCCAGTTTTTCCCATTTCTACGGGAATGTTGTTGTCATCTGTGCCACCACCAGTCTATTCAGCATTAAAAAAATGTCCAGCTGGGAAAGATAGTGTTGCAGGTACTGGTTGTATGTTTATTAATGCTACTACTGCCGCTACTACTACTACATTAAATGTGTTGCAAATATTCCACCTACTTGATAATTAATATCTTAGGGGCTGATGGTGGTGGAGATGTGCGCAGAGTGTCAACGGGTTCTGCAGCAGGTGTTGAAGAAGGAGAGGGTGATGAAATCGATCAAGATCCATGTCCTGACTTCCAGCCTGTAATTCCACTGCCAGCAGAAGTGGAACTAACTACTGGAGAAGAAGAAGAGACTGTTCTGTTTGAAAACAGGGCAAAGCTTTTCAGGTAAGGGAATACATTCATAATACTTAGAATTGGAATGTGGTGAAATCAGGATTTTACATTTATGACAGGACAGTTTAGAATGAATTTAGAATCAAGGAAATTAAGATTTTTTATTGCTGTTGATATTAAATACACTAAATGAATACTGTGTTACATGAAGAAAGTCATCTAGTTCAGTGTATTGTCTTAAAAATGTTGTCTAGTTTACCTCTTCCCCATTTCCATTAGTGTCTCAGCGCACTGTACATACCTTTCATTCTTTATGTCCAGCCAGCCTTAATGCAGTATACTTTCATGAATGCTTTTAAGGGTAGTACGAATTTAAAACTCCTCCAACCTAGGCGGTTGGAATTTAAACCCCATTGTCATTAAAGGGTTAAGCTAAGTTTCCCTTCCTTGGTACTTTTAATTTTGTAACATAGAAATTGTCAGATATTTATATAAAGAGGTAAACAAGAAATGAATGATAATTTGTAGATTTTGGAAATATTGTCTGCATTAATTCTATTTTACCGATAGGTACATTGAAAAGGAATGGAAGGAACGTGGTGTGGGCACCATGAAACTTCTTCACAACCAAAAGACAGGAAAAGTGCGTGTTTTGATGCGGCGTGAACAAGTACTGAAGATATGTGCAAATCATTTTGTTAGATCTGACACGGAGTTGACTCCGAAGAATGATCGTGCTTGGATGTGGGCAGCTCTTGACTTTGCTGATGAGGAGGTTCGTCTTGAGCAGTTTTGTGTGAGATTCAAGACATCTGATGAAGCTGCCAATTTCAAAGATGCTTTTGACAAGGCCAAAGCGATTGTTGCAGCTGTGGAGACATCTGCAGTCAAGGCTGAACCATCTGTTAATTCTGCTTCTACACCATCTCCTACTCTGGAACCCACGAAGACTTCATCCAAAGTTGTTACGTCTCCAGTTTTGGCAGTTCCAGCTACTTCATCTTCTAATAAGATAACTGTAGGTGGGTTTACATTTGCATCCCCCCCAACTTTTAAAACAAGTCCAAATTATTCAGCAGCAGAGGCGTTTAAAGATGCAACCAAAGACAAAGAGAAAAGTTCTGTTGATGGAACCAGACCAAGCCCATTTGCTGGTTTTAGCTTCACCAGTTCACCGAAAGTGTCCACCTCTGTGGAAACAGCTGTAGTTACAGGCAGCACGCCAGTATTGGAAGGCTCACAGTCGAGCAGAACTGCTCCATTTGTACCAAAATCTGCCTCTGTTAAATCTACATCTGATATAGTTCAAGATACACCAAAGTTGAGTACGGAAACTAGCCAGACATCTGACACAAAATTGATGTTTGACTCACCTCATTCTGATTTATCATTCTCATCTCTGGCAGCTGTTAACAAGGATCCAGCCTTTAAGAAAGATGATAGTTTTAAGGGTTGGGAAGGGGCAGGACAGTCTGTGTTTGGGAAAAGCCCGAAGTCTGTGGGCATTAGTGAAACTGAGGATGCTGCAGAGGAGTTTGTGCCAACAGCAGAATTTAAACCAGTCATTCCATTACCAGAACTTGTGGAGCTGAAGACAGGTGAAGAAGGAGAAAACGTACTGTTTGAAGAGAGAGCAAAATTGCACCGTTTTGACAGTGAAGGAAAGCAGTGGAAGGAACGTGGTGTAGGAAAGGTGAAGATATTGCAAGATCCAACCACTGGTAAAGTCAGGATACTGATGCGACGTGAGCAGGTACTAAAAGTATGTTGCAATCATTTTGTGAAAGCAGATATGAAGTTTACTGCTTCTTCCTCCTCTGACCGGGCCTGGACCTGGTATGCTCAAGATTATTCTGAAGGAGAAATGAAAACAGAGCTCTTTGCAATCAGGTTTAAGACTGTAGATCAAGCACTTTCATTTAAGAGAGTGATTGATGAAGTGCAAGTGAAAATGAGTGAGAAAGGTGAAAATACAAATAAACCAACAGTTCAGCTTGCAAAGTTGCCACAAGCTGTGGTGTGGAAGTGCAAAGAATGTCTTTTCCCTAATGCTTCTGATGCAAATCAGTGTCTGTCATGTAAGATACCAAGACCGAGACAGCTCCAGGAGGCCACTGTCTTTGGCACTCAGGGCAGTGACCAACAGCAAAAGCTTTTTGAGCTCTCTAAGTCAACTGATCCATGGGTTTGTCTGTCATGTTGCATGAAGAATGATCCTGACATTGAAAAGTGCATGGGATGCAAAAGGCTGAAAAGTTCTAAAGCTGACAATGTACCTAGTGCATCTGAAGCTAAACCTTTGTCCGAGCTCCTTAAGGCTAAGCCAGGTTCTTGGGAATGCAAAACGTGTTACATCAGAAATGCAGGTACAGCAGACTTGTGTGTGGCATGTGAAAGTCCTAAACCAGGAGGTAGTGTTACATCAAAACCTGTGCAAAATATTTGTTTTACTGCTGTTCCTAAGTCAGATCAAAATGCTGTACCTCTCTCTGAATTGTTTAAGCCCAAAGCTGGCTCTTGGGAATGCAAGGAATGCTATACACATAATGATGCAGATAAAACATGTTGTGTGTGTTGCAATAACCCAAAACTGGGTCATGAAGTGACACAGAAAGGAAAGACTGCTGCTTCCTCAAACCATCCTCTGTTTAAATTTGGAATGCCGTCTCCTGGAACCGAATTTAATTTTGGAACTTCATCTCAAATCACCACCGGACAGAGTGACTTTACTTTTGGTGTCACAGCAGGTGGCACACCTGAACCAGTCAAATATAACTTCGGAATGCCCATTTCAAATACTTCTACCTCAGCAACACCGACAACCACCGCTATTAATCCATTTTTGTTCACAAGTTGTGATTCTGCTGTTCCAAAAGGAGGATTTTCATTTGGTCTTCCATCTACCACTGCTTCATCTGTTACAAGCATTTTTGGTACAGACAGCACATCAGCAGCTAAACCATTCTCGTTTGAACCCAAAGCTGCTACTGCAACTTTCTTGTTTGGAAGTTCCTCAGGAGTTGTTACTGGGAACACCAGTCCCTTGACTTTCAGTTTTGGTTCTAGCACACTGGCTGAGACTAGTGGAGATTCTACACCATCCAAGGATCCTGCAGGTGAGGAATCATTTGGTATGAGTTACTGTATGTGAGATCAAACATCCAAATTGCATTTGGAACTTGCTGTCTTAATGGTTTCCAATAATGTCATGTTAAGCATAACAATTTGAAATGACACCTTTAAGCATATTGCCTGGTATTCAGGCAGTCATTGAAAATTTTAATTTAGAAACATTATTTTGTAAGCATTTCTCAGTTTGTAAGCATTTCTCAGTTACTAAAACTGTGACTGAAAAGGGACACTTAGTTGGACATACAATCACCTCACGTGTTTGTAGACTAGTATTGCACCACTCTCATAGAAATAAACCTGTTGTGATGAGATGTTAACAAAAGCTCCATAGTTAACACATTTCTGCTTAAAGAAATGAATGTAATCAGTATGGTGATATGAATGGGGTAAGTTGTTTAGTTAAGTGGGCTGAACATGCTGAAAGAATTGGAAACCAAGCTACAGATAAGTATGATATGTTAATACCCTAATTTCTGAATCACAAAGATCATTTGAGTTTAAATCTCATCATCTGACCTTAATGCTGCAGATTAATGTTAGAGCTCAAAATAGTCCTTGCAGATGTACAAAGAACAGCATGTTGTCTCTACTTTGTTTTTGTATTCCATGGTTTTTAAATACAGTTTTCAGTAGGCACATTAATGGATCATTTATCAACTCAGGTACACTGTGAGCATGCTGCTGTTGTCCATTCCTTGCTGCTTAACATTATATGTGGATGAGACCATATTGTACCCTAGGATGTATTCTTAATGGAAATTTTTAAGAAAAGCATCTTCATATACTACAAGGATACAGTATTTAGCTTAAGTTATGGCTGTATGTTTTCCAGAGCTTCAGATATAAGTTAGCAGCTTTTATTTACACAGTAAATTGCCGTAAATGTTACAAAAACCAAGTACGAGAACTGTTTGTATTCCTGTATATTTGAATTGCTTGCATGTCAATATTCTAGGCCATAAATTCACTTTTGGGAGCCCTGAAAAGTTTGAATTCAACTTCAGTGGAATTAGACCTAAATCTCCTACCAAGGTACCGAAATCCCCTGGCAGTGGTGGTGCAAATGCTGCAGGCACTGCTGCCAATGATGGAAGTGGCAGTGAAGGTGAAGAAGATGAAGGAGAACATATCTACTTTCAGGTATGTTACAGTCCGTTCCCCATCTGTAAAATTCTGGTTCTTGACCAGAACTCAAAATTTGCATAGGCAGAAACATGCCTGCTTGTATTTAAGAGTTAAATCACTTTGAATCATAATTCAGAATGCCGTTTTCTTCAGGTGATATTTGGATACTTGCTTCATATAGTCAATCACTACTTTCTCTTCTTCATCGTGTTTTACATTCATTATCATTGTTGTATTATGTTCTGTGCCACGTAACATGAGCAGTTCTTACACTCTTAGGAATATACACTTACTTGTCCTTTCACAGTTCCTTCAAGATTATATGTAATTCACTCTATATGAGACACCTTCTCCCAAGGAATATATGTGTTGTGTAGCAATGGAAAATTAAACTGCACCAAGAGTTTATGCACATATAACCCTTTAACGCCGGATTTAAATCCCCCCACACAGTGCCACCGTGCCGAGATTTTTAGAGTGGGGTTTTAATTTTCAACGCTTACTCCTAGAAAAAAATCATATCTTATAAACTTCCTCCAAATGTAAGTAAATAAAATTTCACAGTGTGTTTATGAATTGTTCAATTCGGTAAAAAATGTTAATGCCTTTTTTGTAATAAGTTTAGGCCTGTGTTGCATGCAGTATATAAAATGTAGTGTAAATATTTTATTGCTCACATAATTCTGGCTGCTGCAGAGGTTCTGTGGCACCTTGGGTCGCTCTTCAGTCACCACACACACGCACACACATGCTAGTTGTAATTACCGGCTTTACAAATTTGTTTTTGTGTGGTAATCGGCGAAACAAGGCACCATGCACAGACCCACATTACATGTGGCGCACTTGTACACAGTGCCCCTTCGCTGGCCGCGCGCTGAACAAACACGGCAGTGGAGTTTGCTGGATTTTGCTGGCCAGTGCTGGTTATGGCGGCTGTCCAGTCTCATAACATTTGCTGCAGCCGCACTTGGCCTTCCAACCAAACTGGGAGTGGGGCGATCTTGGCTTTTTCCAGCTTCTTCGATCAAATTCCTCACCAGAAGAAGTCTGAAATCTCGGTGGGTACATTTAGCCCCACATGAAGGTAACAGAATCCAACTGTTGCGTACTGTTGGATCCAGCAAGTGGAGAAACAATTGCATGGTCCACTTGAAGTTATGTCGACACATTGAGTAGCTGTTCGCCATACGATCAGAATTGTTGACGTAACCCACGTGCCGGTTATATTGTGCCACGATTTGAGGCTTCACAGCTCGTTTGCTGTCATCACAAAAATTCCCTTCTTCTGGTGGAGGGTCCATGTTAGCATGTAAACGTCTCATCTGTCCTTCCAAGCTAAAATGGTCAAATTTCCCCTGGTCCTTACCCGTAAATTGCCATTTGTCAATTTCATTTTTTTTTGGTCCAAAGTCAGAGGGAATGTCTTTTCTGTTGGGCCGAACTGTCCCACATGAATGTATTTTACGTCTCAGTAAGTCGTTGAAACGTCTGGGCGATGAAAAGAATTTGTCCATAAATAATTTGTGTCCTAAGCCTTCTACTCTGCAAGTCAAATGTTTAACAGTTGCATGTGTTGCAGTCATGTTGTCAGTGGCAGAGCGTGAGTCTTCACCCAAGGACACTCTCATGTCATACGTATACCCCGATTCTTCACACAGTTTGTAAATTTTGATGCCAAAACATTTCCTTTTCTTGGGAATGCACTGCCTGAAAGTAACCCTTCCCTGGAATTTTACAATTACCTCGTCCACTGCCAAATGCTCCAAGGGGTTGTAGAATTTAGGGTAAGCCTGATTCAGGGTGTCAAAGACAGTCCTTATTTTCCATAGTTGTCATATTCCTCACGTGGGTTGGGTTTCTGTGAATTGTCCGCAAAGTACAAAAACTGCAGTATGTGTAAAAATCTGTCTCGTGTCATGGTCTCTCCGTAAAATGAAGTATGCAGGTGTTTGTGTCTAGACCAGTAGTCATGCACTGTGTCTTTCATGTCGTGTCCCATCTGCAGAGCTAAGGCAGTGAAGGTCATTATGTCAGGCAGTTGGCATCTAGGTCTGGCTTGTCTGTCCAAGTGTTGCTGGTAGTATAAGTTTGTCTGTTCCACCAGCAGCTGAAAAATTTCTGTGAAAAACAGCATCAACACAGCCAGTCTTTGTTGATGTGTAGAGCCTCACTGTTTTTTCAAGTCTTTTGCTGGACCAACAAATGGATGGATTTTTATGTTCCTTCCTTGAAGCGGTCCCCAGGTTGGTGATCCTCCGCCACTTGTTGCAGCTTGGGGCTCGTCTTCTTGTGCAGAGACTTCTTGTTCTTCTTCGAATTCATAAAATTTGTCTTCTAAACCGCTAGCCTCAGCACCTGATTCCGAGTCTGTGTCAGCAACCAGAATTTCACTGATGGCTGGCTCATCCAGTTTTATTTTCTTCGCCGCCATCACACCACGTACTGCACAGGACTCAGATTGTTTTGTAAGACTGGGGCCATAGCTGCAGAAACCTAATGCCTTGAAGATAGAGTAAGCTTATAGGGTGACAGCAAAACAGATCTAAAGCTACGATTTGAATGCTGGGTAAAATTCTGTTAGTCGAGGGTGTCCACGTCATTTTCACTAAATTTCACGACTGTGTGTTGCACATTAGGACCCCACGTCCCCTACAGAGTGTCCCAGAACTACAACATGCACACCTGTGAGCCCTTCTATAGCTGTAAACGTCTATTTTCGTGGATATGGATATGGATTGTGCATTGGTTTGATCTGTAAGGTCGCTTTACAGTACGCCACTGAAAACCTTTCAGACGGTCAATTAGTGCTGGTTTCATAGTCCACTGTTGATATTCAGCCTTATTCAACCTACACTCAGATCCAGTGCAAACGATAAACAGAAGGCTTCTGTGTTCTAAAATTATAACTCAGCTGACACGTGGCGCAGTTCACTGAAGTATTGACACAAAAGTCTAGGCAGTTTCGGGGGGATAGCGGGGAGGAGGGGAAGAAACTCTCACACCACAAAGCAGCCTTGACATTCAGGGGACCTACCACATGCAACTGCATAGTTGTCCAAGATGTAGCGGTGAACAAAGTTCTTCCAAATTCTACACATATTGGTGACCCCGTAAGGGGATGTTATGACATGCGGCCGATTTAAATACCTCACTGCGCAACCCATTAAGGGGTCGTTCGGCTTTAAAAGGTTAACATATATATATATATATTAACCCCCTGTGTGTGTGTGTATATATATATATATATACACACATACATTTACACAGGGGGTGCCAAAAATGTATACACATTTTAAGAAAGGAAAAAACTGTACTAAAATTGTAATATTGAATTTATACCAATAACGAAAGATGAATACAAGTCACATTAGTGTAGTGTGACTACACATTGCTACCATAATTCAATTCAACTTTGAAAAGTAATACATAGATAACATCTCTTAAAATGTGTGTACATTTTTTTGGCACCCCCTGTATATTGAAAGCAGTGTCACTGGTTCATTTGCTTGCATCATTAAATCTCGGACGTATTGGTTAAATCTTATATGTTTAATCATACAAATGTCACTTGTTTCACAAACACTTAGCACATTAAGTACAAACTATAATTAACAATTTATTGTAGCACCCTTCAAAGACACGGTGGCTTATAAATGTGTATTTTGTCAACCATATAATATGTCTTCACCACCACAACAACAACCAAAACTGACTTCCTTCTTCGCGCTTGCAAAATCCTTCTATTTCCACTGAAATTTCAGGAAGCTGCCCCCTCTATCTACAGTGTTATTGGCTCTCTCCTCTCTAAGTTAAACAGAGCAAGTGACGCACGTTATTCACATGCATTGTCACTGTATTATTTACAAATGTACATTTCTCTCTTTCTTGCTGACTAAAGCTACATATAAGCAACATGGGTGGGGAGGAGTGACAGCTCTTCCCATTGTCTGAATACCCTAGTCTCTATCCAGATCTCAAAGAAGTGGCCTAGGGTCTTGAATCCACGGCAGTCTGTTACAGTACAGATCCTTGATGTATGATATGTAAATTGTAATGTGGGCCAGAGTAGCATAGTCAATACAGTGCCTAGCCTCATGGGCTGGACAATCTGGTGTATGAATTCCAGCAGGGAAAAGAGTAGTTGGTTTTTCCAAAAGTGTCCACACTGACTTTGTGGCTCACTGAGCTTCGTATTCAGTGTGTACTGGTGTCCTTTTTCTGTGGGTAAAGTGGCCAGGATATGAAATTGACAACTCACCTCCATCTGATAAAAAGGTGTGGTATGAGTGGAAATGTATGTCTGCTTTCCCTATGTGCCCTCATGACATGTACAAGGATGACTTTACTGTTTTACGTTATACATGAATTATATTGCAGCCTGTAATTCCACTGCCAGATAAGGTACCTCTCTGTACTGGAGAAGAGGATGAGGATGTTGTCTACTGTCACCGAGCCAAGTTGTTCCGTTTTACCGGGGGAGAGTGGAAGGAGCGTGGTGTTGGGGACATAAAGTTGTTGAAGCATAGAAGTACACATAAAGTAAGGTGAGTGTGTGCTGTTAAAAACTGGTATTTTCAGAAAAACACACACACACACTTCGATCAAGAGATTTATTTGAACATATTGCTGTGGGAAATCACTTCAAAAGCAGTCTGTTAACTTACGCCCCCCCCCCCCCCCCCCCCCCCCCCCCAAACATTTTACTTTTATTCCACTCCATCCATCTATCTATTTGTCAACTCTTATATTTAATT
>Ga0123352_10006099_pt1 | contig 18367 bp, 9 predicted proteins | sample TergutLab28metaG_FD_89700 | JGI IMG/M metagenome (GOLD analysis project Ga0123352, IMG submission 89700) | Labiotermes labralis P1 segment gut microbial communities from Petit-Saut dam, French Guiana - Lab288 P1 | ecosystem: Host-associated > Arthropoda: Insects > Digestive system > Gut ... | reverse complement strand
TTTAAACATGGTATATACTCTCCGTTCTTTTTCTCTTCAAAATGCAGTTTGTTTCATAATTCTAACATATTTGGTTCCTGTATTATTCACAATTTATATACAGGGTGTGCTAAAATTAAAAAAATAATTCGGGCACCAAAAAGTTAATGCATTGACATTATTCTTATGGACATATGTACTTTGTTACGGTTTTGCTTGGTGCTGTTCGTTAGTGGAATTAGATAAGGTAATGCTGTCTGGAAATATGTAGCCCAAATGTTATCGGCCACATTATGTGTTTTATTAAGCTGCAGATCTTTCCTGAGATTTTAATCTGGTACTGTTCTTTAACTTCATATTGTTTAGCTTTTTGAGAATGGTTTGCTTACTTGCTGCAATCTTTCACTGACTTTTGCAACCATCAGATAGTGATCATTGTCATTGTCTGCTCCTCTGAGTGTCATCTTTGTATCTGTAATCAATCTGATATGATTATTCCCTTCAGGAAGTGCATTCATGCATGCAGCAGTTTGGGAACAATGTGAACTTGGCATTTAGATTTTTAGTGCAATTGTTAGTGTTACCAGTTTCAAATAAACTCTTGTGACACAAGTATGGCCTGGTTTAGTTTTTGTCTGTTAGTTCTTGTTATGATGGCTGGTGTTCATTAAAGAAGAAATTCTAGCATAATGAGTTCATTCCTAGCAGCTCCATTCATAAGTTATGTTTTTCTGTATTGTCATGGAGTAGCATGAGCAAATATAATTTTTTTTTTTTGCAAACTCTGGCAGACAGGCACAGAAACATGAAAAGTGCTTAAAACTGTTTATGTCAGTGAAACTGTATTTCTGAGGACCTTGGATATGATCAAGGAGTTGGCACCTGCCAACTGCCCAGAATGTGACAACACTTGTAAACGTTGGTGAATTTGTCATTCTAGACTGTCAAATGACAGTAAAATTTATGGAAGAGGAACTTGCACATTAACTGGGAGGTGATTTGTTATGTTCTTCATGAAGGTATGGGAAAATAGTAGATGTTCAGCAGGTTTGTTCCATGCAGCCCTAGGAAATGGGGAAAGAGATTGGAGAGCCTAACCCCCATCACAGTGTGATGGAAATCAGCCACCCAGCTTATTCACCTGATATAATACAAACGGTCTTTTTCTGTTCCCTAAAATAATAACCACCTTCAAAGGAAAATGATATAGGGGATTGAGGACATCAAGAAGAAAGTAATGCCAAATTAAATGCTGCTCCCTTGGATGCCATCAGTGACTTTTTGTCCAGTTTTTAAAGGATGTAAGTGTGTGATGCTTACAAGTGCATAAAACCAGGCAAATTTTACATTTTGACCTTCAGTTGGGTATCTAGTTCTCTTCCACCATCATATTTTACACTATCTAATCTGAATCTTTCATGGTGACTGAGTTCATTAAAATTTTTCTTGGGATAGAAATTGTGTCAGGTGGTTCAGTCACCATTCGACTACTTGATATGGCTACTAGCTGAAGATATTTTTATTATATTTTACACTGTTATGCCAACAGACATATTTTCACATGGTCACATCAAGGTAAAGGTAAAAGCGTCGCTGTCCATGCAATGAAGGCATACAAGGAGGCTAAAGGTACAACTCCACTTATTCTTAACCTCAACACTAGATGGAGGTGACTTGTTAACTTCACACCCTGGCCACTTTAGCTCCCTGTGAGAGAACCCTGGTACCCAGTGAATAGTAGGGTGGGTGGGCTGTAGTGCCAGTTTGGGTATTTTGGAGAATACAAAAATATCTTGCTTCTGACAGGATTCTAACCTGTGATCATCCAGGTTTAAGAAACATTTTGTGTTTTATCAAGTACCATATATATCTGAATGCAAGAGGACCCCACTGTAGGATGATTTGCTAATACTAATAAAACACATCTGCCAAGGTAAAATGCATTTATCTGAAGCTAAGAAGACTCCCATAATAATACATTGAAGCAGCAGGCTCTTTCAGAGCAGTTTCAATCCATGTCACTTTTACAGCTGGATTTTTCTTTGCATGAGAAGAAAAAAAAATGCTACAAGAGATAGATGGAGTGATTAAAAAGGTGATGTCACAAGAAAATATAGAATCAGCACTCTCTGCATTTCTGTAGGTAGAAAATCAAAATGAGCATTGCTGATGATGCAGTTTGACTGCAGGCAAAAAGACTTCTGCTGGGAAGAAAGAAGTTAACAAAGCTGTGTACAGGTGGTCTCTGCGTATATGATCTGAAAAACATTCCAATGCTGTGCAAGGAATTATAATCCTTCACTTTTAATTCATCCTAATGGCACTTATGGGAAGTGTGTGTTGTCTCCATACATTTCCAACATGGTGTGAACTTGTCAGCAGTTTGCAATTGCCAAGAAGGACATTCCAGACCCTGTACTGGAGAGGGTGAGATTTTCTAAGCCTGTACCAAAAATTGCTACTTTATAAAACAGACCTCTCAGAAGATTATTTCAGACAATTTTTATGAGCTAAGCTTGCTAACATTGCTTGTTTTTTTTTTACACATTTGTAACTACCACTTTGAAATTTCTAATGTGTTTCATTGTGATTCATTTGCATTATAACAAGTGTAATTGTGTACGAGGGGGGGACCCAAAAATAACCAGAATTTAAATGTGGCGCACGAACTAGAATTAGTTATGCAATGTGCTGTGAGGTGTCGCGAGTCAACACAATAGTCTAGCAGTCTGCTGCATGGCATCAATCTAGGTTGACTGTTATTGTTGTTGTGGCTTTTTTTCTAAGTGCCTGCTAGGAAATTCAGTGATTTTTATGATGGCTGGTAGTAAAGAACAAAGAGTGTGTGTGAAGTTTTGTTTTCTGTTAGGGGAATGAGCTGCTGAAACTGTTTTAATGCTGCAAAAAACTTTTAAGGAAGAAGCTTTAAGTAAGACTCAAGCGTACGAGTGGTATTGACGTTTCAGGGGAGGTGAAATGTCATGTGAGGACCAGCCAAGATCTGGCCGTCCTTCAACCTGCCGAAATGATGAAAGTCTTGAAAAAGTTCGCAGTGCAATCAATGCAGATCGTCGTCAGACCATTGATGAGATTTCTGAGATAACTGTTTTGTCTTAGAGTTCATGTCAGCAAATGTTAACAGAAGATTTGAATATGAAACGTGTTTCTACAAAATTCGTTCCTTGGTTGTTGACAGAGGATCAAAAAAACAATTGTTTTAAAGTTGTGAGCAGAGATGAGACTTGCTGCTACAGTTACAACCCAGAAACAAAACAAGCATCGAGCCAATAGAAAAATGCTAATTCTCCAAAAGCAAAGAAGGCGCGACAGGTTCGATCAAATGTTAATATCATGTTGATTAGGGTTTTTTTTATGCTCATGGAATTATGCACAAGGAAATTGTTCCTCCTGGACAAACTGTGAATCAACAATTTTATTTGAAGGTGTTGAAAAGATTACACGATAGTGTATGGAAAAACAACCAGAAATGTGGAGCAGCGGTAATTGGTTCCTTCACCCCGACAATGTCCCTGTCCACACAGCCTTGAGTGTGCAGCATTTTTTGGCAAAAAACAACATGATAGTTATCCCTCATTCTCCCTATTCACCCGACCTTACGCCATGCGACTTTTTCCTGTTCCCTTGTATGAAAGGCCAGATGAAAGGGAACTGTTTTGTTGATGTAAAAGAAAACGCTGGAGGTCTTGAACAACATCAGCATGGAAGAGTTCCAGAAATGTTTTCACCAGTGGAAAAAACGTTGGTACAAGTGTATCAAGTCCAAAGGAGAGTACTTTGAAGGAGACTAGAGTTGTAATAGTATAAAAACTAATAAACCATTTTAAAAAAATAATTCCGGTTATTCGTCACCCCATATGAATTCTGTATGGTAGATAACCAGTGTGTAAGCATCATCCTGATCAGTTATGATGGCCTAGCAGAACTTGATTCTTGTGCTGTATCACTTTACTTGAAAAAAATGGATAGGTGTAGTCAGTCTTGTGTGTGAGTTACAACTTTTGCATGTGTGTCTACAGATCGAGGTGTTCAACATCTTGTTCATCCGTGAGCAGGAGAAGCGTCACGTGGTGCACTGCATGGATTGTGCTCGTAAGCAAGCACCAGGTTTAGAGGGTTTTGTGTGCCTCGAGGAGTATCGCATGGATGAGCTGTGTGAAGTGTTTGACCACTTTATGCTGCATCCTGTGGTAAGAAAGAAGTGTTGCTGTTTTATATGTGGTAGCAATTTGCTGCCATTGTATTGAATTCCTTATATTCAGCCTTGTATAGGCATTGCTCTTCACTTTTTTTCCCTCTTTATTTTTGGTTTTGATTCATTCTGTCATTTATTTTCCCCACACATTTTAAACATTTTCTTACAAGATTTGTTTGCATCTCACTTTGTATTGTCTAGCATACCGGGATATAATTCATGGCTACCTGCCCTTAATTTAGCATCTGTAATGTGAGGAGTTGCCTTGGAAATACAAATGAAGGAAAATGTTTGACTGTGATTATGAAAGTAATTGGGAATTCTTTGTTAGGTGTAGGTAATAGATGCAGGAACTGTATGTTTTATATATGAATAATAATGTGAATCTTTTGTAATATGACAGGATCAGGTATTCTGTAGAGGGGAGACAGGAACAACATGGAGTGGCAGTGTAAATGCTAATGCATATTGCAAATAATATTTGTTTCAGCAGTGTGGCTTAATTGTAATTGGTGTTTACACAAGCGTAGGTTGTCTTCATGTTTGGTTGCACATAATTAATACCCCTATTCATGGACTAAATATTGAAAATAAATGCTCACCCAATTAGCATGTAAATATGGTGCATGTGTTTTATTTCAGAATTGTATTGGTGCCTGAAAATTTGACTTTATAATCACAACTTTGTATTATCTCTCTTATGGCATACCTTACACTATCTTTTTATTGCTTAGTTTGTTTCCTCCATTTCCCATATCTCCACTTATAGCAGCTTGGACTTACCTTCCTGCCCTAGCCATGAATTTCTCACTGTTGTAACATTGTTATATGAACTCATATAGTGGAGGTATAATTACACTCATTCTGAACTTTGGCACTAGATGAACGTAACTGGTCAGCCTAACCCCCTGTACCTCTGGGGAAAGGGCCAGTTATTCATTGCATAGGAGGCATGGTAGACTCTAGAGCCCATCTGGATGTCTTAGAGAAGGTTGCCTAGCTGGTAGTCTAGTCATCATGCTAAATACACTGTTCTGGCTTTCTGCTTATACTAAAAACAAGAAGTGGCCATGTTTGCCATTGCAGTAGGCCCAGATATTTCATCATGAAACTGAGAGTGCAAGAATAAATAACAAAATACATGCGACAGTTGGTGGGAAAAATGGGTGGCTGTGGTGGGCACTGTGGAGGAGAAGTGGTTTCAGTGTGTATGTGGCTAATTTTCTGTTGTCTTCAATTTTTCTGAACCCCCATGTTGTTGATTACAGCTTGCTCTGTCCAAAATTCACACCATTATATTGCTGTCAGAAACCAGCTGTGTCAAAGAATGTGAGGCTATCTCAGTTTTACCATTTTTTTTGTGTCACTTTTGTCACATGTTCAGGATGGAGAGATAGGTTCTGTTATGTCTTTGGCTCATTCTGGCAACAGAGATCAAAATGCACTGAGCAACTGAATCAGTTTGACCCACCTATTTGCTACAGACGAGACATAACTGTTGTTACATATTTTTTTTAACTAAGTAACCAACTCCATTCAGCAGAGTCCTCTGTGAGGAGCTAATAGCATCTCAACTATTTGAGACATCCCCATGTTTCAGAACCCAAAGCTTCATTACTGTGTTCATAAGAGATAGACAGTGGTCCCAATTGTGAGTCACTTTAATTCATTCCACACCAACCCATCCTACTTCTTTAAGATACATTTCATTATTGTTGTATCATCTACACCGAGATGCCTCATTCCTTTTGGTTCACCCACCAAGACCTTCTTTGTGTTTCTCTTTTCCTTTGTACATCCTCCTTGATATTTCTTTTAACTAATAGTTTGTTATATCCATTACAGCAAAGTCCTGCCAGCACTCAGGTTGGAAGTCTCATCTTGTCATGATGACCGGTGACAGTAGCAGTTGACTGATGGGATGTTCACTTCTGGTCTTGCCCAATTAGTGGATGTGGCATCTGAATTAGCAGTGACCACTGTGTGAAAGGTGCCAAAAGATTCATGTGTAGCATGATTTGGTGCATAATGTAGGTGGTTTTAAACACATTAAGCATAAAACTGATCTTGGTTTTGTATCGGTGATGATTGTGGAGAAAGAAATATATATATATATATATATATGATCTCAGAACATATTTTAACACCATTTGATGAAGAACTGGGTCCAGTAACAAGACATGTAAAGGAGTATGTGGCTGGGATAGAAGTGGCATGTATATCAGTTTAAAGGATAAAGTAGTATTTTCTCTTCATGTACATAATATAGCATTAAATATTGCAAGAAGTTACATAGTGTAGGAAACAGAAGAATATATGAGAGAGAAAGAGAGAGAAATAATTTATTCCATCAGAGAATTTTGGATGGATGTATAAAGAAGATCTGTACAAACTAAAGTGGTGGACATTTGTAAATATCAAGTGAGTAAAACTTTATATAAGAGGGGAAAAGCAAAAGTACAGTAACATCGAAAACTAAGAAGAAAACGTTTGAAACGGGTGATCTCATTGAATATTTTCCCACTCTACACACATGTGTGTGTAACTTACTGGAAGAAGATGCAGAAGCAATCAATTATATGTTATCATGAAACATTTTGATGCCCTTGGAACATAGAACAATTGAGGATGGTAATGTAAGATTCGAGAAGGAAAGATGCTGGATATTTTTATGCACTGGAGAGGAAAAGTTGTGATGTGATTGAAGTGCATTGGAACTGAGAGGTTCCCAAGGAAAGCAAATCATATCTGTTCGTATGTGAAAGACTTGTTTGTGTGTTTCACCTTATTATTTGTGTTGTATTATTTCCTGTCTTCAGTATCTTTCACTGGAGGAATGCCTTGTCTTTTTCTAGTGGATTAAAAAAAATAATTTTTCTCTTTTGCATTATGTGTGCCTGGTGAATTTCACAGACTGTGGTCGTATTGAGCCACAGGGCGTTAAATTTTAGAATGGCGGCACACATTGAACTTGTTTTCTTTATGCCATGGCATTTGTCTTATTTAAGTGAAGAACTCATGTGACGCAATATACTTTAAAAATGTGATTTTTGTGATAAAAGACTGATGTTTCACTGCCAAAACTTTTGCCTGATTTTTTTTTAAATACAGGAAATGAATTGAACCATTCAGTTGAATGCACACGAATTATTGCCTGTGTATTGAGTTTATTCTCCATAAGCATGATATGGGAAATACTTTAAAAATCACTCTGATTTAACAAGCAGTGCTGACTTCATTTTCAGTTTGTTTGGTTTTATTCTGTCTAATTAACCCAGTAATGTGATTTTCATGTGCCCATTATACTGACGACTACAACATTTTTGGTATTGAAGTTGTTATATTGACATTTTATGGCTAACTATTGTTATTTGCAATATCATGCAATAGTTTGGTAAAAGAAGCTTTTTTTAAAAGGGAAATTTTGTTGTATGTTGATGTTGTGAATGTAAATGTGAGCCAGAAAATGTTATGATGGATAAATTCTACTTCAGAATGCTGCAACACCACTTCAACACCAATGCTTCCTGTTTAGTTTCTTCATGTGTATTTAGTACCATTTTAGGAAGGGAAATGTAAAGGAAGGTAAGAGTTTCCGCATGACACTGTTGAATGATGAGCTACACACTTATTAAATATGTTGGGGCATCAGTTCTTAAATGCTTCCACATGCTAATCTTGTAAATAATTAAAAAATAGGCCACATACAAATTAGAGTTAAGATGGTATTAGATTTTATTTCAATATTGGGTTTTCTCCTAAAACATCTTACATAAATATTTCTGTGTGTCCAGAAGTTTAAAATTGTTATATGAACTCCGATTTAACAGTAATTATGTATACCTGAACAGTGTGCTTTGTTATGTGTAACTGTGGCAAATTATTACTACAGAACCAGTGATTTACACTTTAATATATTGGTTCTGTAGTCATGATTTAAATCAATCCACTGAATTCTTAAGCATTGGTAGGGATTGGAGAGTTAGTTGCATGGTATCTGCCAGCCTGCTATGTCGAAGACCAAAACTAGGTAATCACACACCATACACTCATAAATTTAAACATATTAATTAACCCTTGAAGGATGAAACTGTATCTGTCTGATTTAAAGACCCAGTTTGTACCCCGCAGTAAACGCTCTCTGCCTCGGTTATAAAAACCGATAAGTTAATGTTGTATAGATAAATAATCGCTGTTTGTTCTGAGATCCACGCAAAACACAAATGCACTGTGGGCAGAACGCAGAATTTCTTTAAAGCTGGTGGTACACAAAGTAAGTCTTAAGCTTTAAAAGGTTAATATGCATCTTACCATTTTAAGGACCAGCATGATTATTACTGTAGCACTGCTCAAAATATGTAGCTACAGTAGTATAAATTAGAATGTGTGGTGACATAAAAATACATATCTGTAGATGCAATATGTAGGCTGTTCCCTCTTTGAGTATATTTTGGAACATTTTGCTGTGTAAGGGAGTAACAGGTATGAAGCTGGTGTTAGAGATTTTTAACATATGAAAGATTGTAGTTTTTTGTGCCCTTATTTTACAAAATGTGCTGTCTCCAAATGTGTTGGAGTTCAGTTGGTTATTTTTATATACTTTTCCCAGATGTCTGCTTTACATGTAGCACTTTTAACTTTCAGAGTTGTTTCAGTCCAGGTGGCATTTCAGAATAATAACTTTCAGGCTAGGAAGTTTTAGGAACTGATGCGTTTTATTACAAGCATGACATGTAACATGCTTGTTTGCGAACATATTCAATTTCATTTCTGTATGCACACCCCAGGTGTTTTCCAAGTTAAGCATTACACTCCATTATTATTACATGTTGCACTCAGATATATCAGTTTGTAAAAGTGTTGGAAAATTTTGGATTCTACAAGTATTGATGCACCCATTATTTACCTAAGATGATGTTTGTTCATTTTCCTGCTGAAATCAGCACTAAATCCAGCATGTAGGTTTTTGTACCTGAAGCATGGCCTAGGGGAAACAATATATGGACATGGCCTCTGTGTACTATGTTACTAAATAATGTGTATGTGCCAGAGTTATGCAAAGAACATTTTCACCCAGTCCGAAATACGTAATTTGTAAGTGAATGGGTTTTAAAATTAATTGCTGACCCTGGGCACAGGTAGCATGTGTAGTGCAAAAATAAAGATAAAGCTGTACTCTTTCTTTAACCTTGGTGCTAGATAGGGGTGGGTGGTCAATGGCACGCACTATCTGCTTTACCCCGGGAAAGAGACCCAGTACCCACAGTACAGGAGGCTGGCTGTGCCTCCAGGCCAGTCTGGATGGGTGCAGAAAATCATGTCAATTGCAGATGCTGCGAATCTGTTTGCTTGTAGATGGTGTTTCTGGTGTTATGTTACATGGTTTTTGAATATTCAGATGGCAGAATAGACAGAAGACAAGATGAAAAGACAAGTGCAATGAAAATCTTGCCTGAAATGCTGCTACCATTAATTTCAAAAGAAATTCTGGATTTTTGAACAGTTCAACATGTCAACAATAAACAGGTGAATGAGTTAATACATTCTGTGCCAAAAAACGAGAACAACTTCCAAAAAGATAAAGTAAAATAAATTATGGTTTTGATGAAGATCATGATGTAGTGAATGTGAATGCAGTATGAGCATTGAGCATTTGTGGAATGTTAACTGATGGGAAACCAATGTACTTGGGGCAGGACCTGTCCCAATATCACTGCCCATTCCAAGGGCCACATGCACTGGCCTGGAATCAACCCTAGGCCTCCCTTTTGAGAGGCTGATGATCAGCCTTGTGAGCCATGGTGTGGGTAACATGCTTACCATTTTTTTTAGATCTGAGTAGTCTCCAAATCCAGAGAAGTTGTAAGGATGACTAAAGAAGTATCTGGTATATGAAAAAAGAATAGTATTCAGTGATGACTGTTTTAACGTAAGGACATTTCCTGAGTAGACCTTACTGCTTATCAGTACCTAGAATAGCTGCCACCTGAACCAACACTGGCTAGTGCAGCATTTCAGTTTTTGATGGTATAAGTAGCAATTTTGACATCTGGAAAAAGAATACATGAGACAGGTTTCAGGGCTGATCTTGGTGACTGGATAAAAAATATAGGATTGCTTGGTGTCTTACTACATTTTATAGATCAAATTTCGTTTTGCTTAACAGTGGGCACTGAGACTATTATGGTCAAATGTACAGAAATTTTTATGTAGAATGAAATTTGGCTTTTTTGAAGAAATTAAGCCCTGTCTTTAGATCTGTGCAGATTTGGACCATAATTAATTTTTAAAACTTTGTTCCATTATTCACCTAATTTTGAACTCCATTATTCAAAATATATATCATATGTAATGTGTATGATTGGATGGTCTGCTTTAGTACAGTATGTTCCATGACCTGATCCTTGATGGTAATTTAATACAAAGTTGGAATTTTGTTGTATGTTGAAAGTTCACTTTCTCAATTTCTGCATTGTAATTATTGACATTCTCACATTCTTTGAAATTACTGTTTTTGGGGGCAGCATAATTAATTATGTCAATAGAACATGAGAATCAAGATGAATGTTCCATATGGGTTTTGTATGTACAGATCAGCTCATCCTCCAGGTTTTCCATTTTTTTTATTTCCTGTCTTGACTGCATTGTTTGTGTTAAGTACACTTGGGAGTGGATAATGCTACATGAAATAGTTCTTTGCAGTCTCTACTGGATTGTGTAGGACATACAAGGGGCATAAAAAATGTGCATGACAATTCCGGTACAGAACTGTGGTAGAAGAGAAATTGGGTATTGAGTTATACCCAGCGGTTATAGATTTCCTTGATCACTTAAACACTGTGGTATTTCTCTGTTGGTATCGTTATCACTTAACTCAGCTGCTGTGTCAATTGAAATAAAACCATAATATTGTTTTGCATGTTGATGTGTGCTTAACATCACTTCATTTTTGTTGACATTCCTTGGTGCCCACATGGTGTTGCATGTTCATTTTGTGCAATTGCTGCGGTTTCAGATCTTTTTAATTACTCTGCATTTAAATCAATGCCTTCTAATTGAACCCTAGCATTGAATGAAATTTGTGGTGGTCTCTATTTTTAAGTCTTATGGCATGTCCTGTGATTCCTACTGGTTTGGTTGCAGGTTTATATTTTGTTAGATTTAAACTGTATTGCATCTGTTGGTGTATTTTTTGTGTAGTTGGGATTGTGTACTGAAAAGTTTCATTCCCATCTCATATTCTTTATTTAAAACATTCTTTCAGCTCCTGTTGAATTCAGATTGGCAACCTAAATGAGTTGAAATATTTAAGAGATGTATTGAGATCAACTGGGCTTTATCATGTGTTGAGATAAAAATAACCCAGATGGGTTCTTATGCTGAGTGACATACCAGTCCAGTGTTGAACTTTACCTTAACAGTCCCAAAATTCAAGCATAATAAACTGAATTTGGTTGTATGTCTTATGTCAAACTGTGTGGATCTCAAGATGGTGAAGTTTAGAAGCAGTAAACCATTATGTTTTGGTAATCATCCCTCTTTGCAAGGTTTTTGAATGCAATGTGGGTTAATTTAGTACAGAAGGATGCAACATTCAGTAGAACCTCCATTTACACTTTGTAGTAATGAGACAACATGAAGCCAGTTTGCCAGTTAAGTATTTGCCTATTAATGTGGCTAAAGTCTTCAAGAAAACATTATTCGTGCTTCAGTTTGTGGCTGTCTTACCAAAAGGACAGTAAGATCAACATCTATATACACATTTTTTACAAAGTTTTTGAAGTATCATTTAAATCTTAGGATGAATGACCAACAGCATTAGTTTCTCTCATTATAAACCAGCTGTGCCTTCAGATGTTGGGGGCTGGGGTGTTTCTTCAGCATTCCTTCCAATGTCCTTAAGAAAAAGCCCAAAGTGAATTTTGCAGTAGACCCTTATCAGTTAATTCCAGGCATGTATTATTTGATTTTAATATATTCAACATTGTTGCCTCTGGTTTTGCGAGTCAGGTATTTGTGTTTACAGTGCTGTGAAACCTTTAAATAATGGAATGGTCTGTACCCACACTGGACACCATTTATATAATGGTCATCCATGTACTTTTTTTTCTATTAGAGCTGTTTGCATTGGTAATCTGTGGGTGAGGTATAATCAGAAATGTAGGCTGCTGGGTATACTGGTCTTTGTGGAGCAGGATTTAGTGGTGCATATTAGTACTGTGCTGAAGCATTTTCTCTTACCATTTTCATTTAATTTTACTCTCTGTTCAAATTACCTTAAATGAATATCACTGAAATGAACTTAAAATGAATGTCTTGACTGCTTGCTTTGAGGATGTATGGTATCGTGACATGCATGTTCTTGTTATCTTATGTTCACCATAATTAAATGCGAAGTATTGAGGTTTTTTTTGCATTCTTATGGAGAATAAATATAAACCATTTGAAAGAATTTTGCCACCATGCTTGTTCAATTGTAACACTGCCATCACACATCACGAGGTGCACTTGGTGAAGACTCGTGAAAATTTGAGTAATGAAGTACGCTATCAATCACTGCCATGAAGAAATAGCATCATGAACTCTAAATGTGCATGCTTCTTGTTAAATTTTGAAAGTGATAAGTGACATATTGTAATGTTCTATGAGAGAGGCTGAGATGATTTATATTATGATTTTTGGTAGGTTTGTGTAAATAGTACATAGGGATGAAGCAGAGTGATATAATGGACGTTGTTTTCAGTAGAACATAAAAAGATACAGTTATTTGATGGAAAAAAATGAAATTAATGTGTTTTTAATTAAGAAATCAAATCCTTTTTTCCCCTCATTGTGTATAAAAGGTATGTTCTTTGTTTTACTTAGTATAAACTGTATTATTAATTTAATTTAGAGGTTTCATTTCCATGTTTGGGATGTTATTCATAATTGCCAAGTGCCAGAATATTGTCATAACAATAATGTACACCGTTCACACCTTGATTCCTTAACGCTCCCACTGCCAGCACTCAGGAGTTTGGAAATGAAGTAGCATTACTTTGGTTAGCCACAGTTTTGATTGTCCACTTGTTACAAATTATTTCTCAGTATAAAGGCAATAAATATGATTAACCAATGAAAAAGTACCATATTTTACTACCTTCTTGTACCATACATTTTTTAATAGTATCCTAGTATGCAGTCTACAGGATGTGTGTATATGGCTGTAATTTGAAACTGGGCTACTGTTTTAATCCTGGAATTCAGTTGGACATCATACATATTGCAGTACTTAAATGTAAATAGTGTGTCTGTTATTAAATGGCACCCATCAGCTTCTGGCTTATGCTGATGTTAATGGATTAGTTGGAAGCATACATACTGTTAAAATAAATGCAGATGATTAATAGTCAGTAGTAAGGAGATGGGTCTAGAAGTGAATGCTGAGAAAACTAAGGCTATGGTCATGTCCTGAGAAAAGCATGCAGGACTAAATCATAACAGGAAGGGTGGTAATAAATAAATCCTTTAAAGTGGTGGAACAGTTCAAACATTTTGGAACAACCCAAAATTGAAGTTCACCCTAGTTCAGGCCATGAAGGCCCAGAGGGGGAGTAGAGGTGTAGCTGTACTTTTTCCTTAACCTTGGTGCTAGATGTGGGTGGGTCGTCAATGCTGCAACCTGGCCTATTTACCCCCGGTCAAGATCCGGTACCCATAGTTTTGGAACAACCCTAACAAATCAAAATTCCATTCGTAAAGGAATTAAGAGCAGATAGAGGTCAGGGAATCTTGTTATCATTCTGTGCAGAATCTTTTGTCTTCCAATTTGCTATCCAAAAGTATAAAGATTAAAATACACAAATATAATTTTGCCCATTTTATGTGGATGTGAAACTTGGGCTCTTTGAGAGAGAAACATGGCTGAGGGTGCTGAGGAAGATATTAAGGAATAAGAGAGACAAGGTAACAGGGGGAGGTGGAAAAGACTACATATTGAAGAGCTGCATGATCTGTACTTGTCTCCAAATATATGGGTGCTCAAATCAAGAAGAATGAGATGGGTGTGGCATGAAGCATGTAGGGGGGGAAAGGAGTGGTGGATATAGGGTTTTGGTGAGAAAACCTGAGGGGAAGAGACCACTGGAAAGATTTAGGTATAGATGGGAGGAAAATATTAAAAAGGATGATAAAGAAGTGCGATGTAGGGCCATAGCCTTGGTTGTGCTGACTGAGGATGGACAGGTGGCGGGCTGTTATCGGTACAGTTAATGAACCTTCTGGTTCTGTAAAATGTGGGGAATTTCTTGACTAGCTGAGGACTTGATAGCTTCTCAGGCAGGCCTCTACTCTGTGGAGGTACTTAGATTGTTATCATTAATACTGATGATATGCATTAGCCAAAGTTATGAATTGCTGTAGGTACTGACGTGATATTAGTAAAATCTAGAGCACTAAATTACCTTGCTTATCAGTAAATACCATGCAAAAACTATCATTAAAATTATTTTTTCTTTAATAACTAATTAAGGGGCAGAAATTTTCCCAAAGTAATATGTTACAAAATTTTGACACAAGACCTTGGGCTTGGATGGATTTTTTGGGTTGACTTCAAGAGTGGAAAACAGACATGAAATGTGGAAACTGGGAGGTTTGCAGTCTCTTAGAGTATATGTTCAATGAAATCAGCTACATGGAAAGAGTCGGGGGGGGGGGCACGTAGTTGGCATCCGGCCTGTACCTTGTCTTGTTTACCCAGAATGGTTATATCGGTATTAGTACAGGGTAAGTCATGGGAACCTGATGATTTTCAAAATAAACTTTAAAACTTATCAGGTTACTGTTGACTCACCCTATATCAGACTCTTAGAGGTGGGCTATAAGAGTTGTTTATATAAATGTGGAAGCCATGAGCTGTATATGTACGTCTATATTGTTATGTACATGTACTGTGTACATGTATGAAATACAGTTTACTAATGTTACAAGTACAATTCTAGACTACAGAAATGAATTCTGGGTGCATGTAGAATGGAAGAAGTATCCTTAAGAGAATTTTAAATTATAGTCTGTGAAAGAAAAAATGTTGGAAGACCACGTAAGACAGACTGACTGAAGAAAACTCCATTGAGAGTCAGGAAAAACATGATTGCAGTCACAACTGAAAATGTATAAAGTAAAGGCAGATGACTAGCATTCATTTATCAAACTGTAATGTTTTTAAGAAAACATCAGGGAAAAAGAAACAGCAAAGGTGAAAGAAACAATTATGTTTCCTAATCTTCCAAATTGTCTCTATCAGAGCTTTCTGGAATGTATTGATGAACCCCTTTGTTGTTTGTTTCTGACAGAAATTCCCATAATCAATGTACAGGGGGAAGTTACAGTCTGTTGAAATGGTTGTATTCTGAGACAAAATTCATAACATTGACCAACTGTAACAGTTGAAACTGTCAATTTCCTTTGTGTCTGCTTACTGAGAATAAAAAATATTAGTAAAATCATTTTTTTGTGGTTCACTTTTAGAAATTACAAATAGGAAAATGTTAACTCTAAAGATGAGGGACGTCTGTATGTCACAAATAATACCCAAGAGTAAACCAAGCAAGAAAATTACCAAACCACATTTATTTTTCCACATGATTTGAAAATAATGTACTTGTCCCATTGCTCTTCCAACTTTTGAAAACCACCAAGGTTGAACTGTGTTGGCTGCTGTTGCAGCTACAGCCATATGTCATATTCAACCTCTGCACCACAGGGAAATAGCCACCAAGATGTGTTCTTTCAGTGGACCAAAATGGTGAAAATTTCTAGAGGCAAGCCCCAGACAGTATGGTGGGTTATCAGGAAGTTTCCATATCAGCTCCTGAATTGTCTCCTGATACACGTGGTGCATGAGATTTGACATTGCCATACAAGAGCAATTGTCCTCTTCTCAATAACCAAGGTCCCTTTTTTGTGAATTGAGTCCCTAAGTGTCTGCATAGCTGTTCTAATGGAAAAACAGTATGCCTTGAGAGTCGGCATAACCTTACCTGCTGATGTCATGACTTTAAACTTCGTGGTTACAGGTGAAACAGGCTGTTTTAATTGCATGAATGTGCATTTTGATTTGGGTTTGAATTGATGACCCATGTCTCATCACTGTTAACAATCCTGTTGAGCGTGTCTTGTCCGTCAGCCTTGTAGCAGGTTGTAACATTTGTATTATTAATTATAGGACATCAAATAATATGTCTCATGGTTCAGACATAATTATGGAGTGAGGGACACACAGATGTTACCCTCCCTTTCTTTCTAAAATATGAAATGTGGGTTAAAAGATGTCATGTTAATAGGACAACTTAGGCATTAAAACAATGATTGTATTGACCATTATGGTTGAATCAGCAACACTTTTGTTTCATATTCTGAGACCAGCTATCTGGCAAGGTTGTTTTTCCTCAGTCTTGCCGAGCTAGTACCTCCAACAACTGCTTCCTTCCACTTCCTTACCAGTTGTTTATTCACTACTAATCTTTTCATTTAATGCAAAGTAGTACACACTCTGTAAGCATTACTAAAGAAGCCATAAATTAACACATACCATTTTACAAAATTGTGCTACACTAGAAAATGAATATACCGGACCATGCAGTGTGTTTGAAACGATTTAAGGGTGAGAGGCAATTGATCCGAGTCCTTGGTACAATTTTTAGCTGTGGTGACGAGAGTTAATGGATATGAATGACAGGAGTGTGGAAAATTCTCTTATCATTTGGAAGTGGAATTATATACCATTACAGCTGCATGCAGTGGGGGAAGATGAAACATGATGCGAGGGTACTTCTGCTTGCTGCAAAATGAACTGATTTTCTTGCCTCAGTAGGACAGTTTTTTTTAGTTTATTTTTTCATGCTATTAAGGCATTCAGAGTTAAATTTCCTTTATTTACAGTCATAATTTAGACAAACATCTGGTTGTATGAGAGAGGCAAGATCCATGGAGAGAGGACTTTCAGGAGTAGGAAGCTGAGATATTCAATTTCAGATCACTTCATTGAGAGGTTTAAAACTGAAATACTGAAGGAATCAGGTGAAGTGATTAGGAGGAGATCTTGTGTGATTGTGAGTCTGAGTTGTTATGCAATTATGTAATGCATGTGCATCATATGTTACATTTCCGTCTGCAGAAAGAAACAATGACACTTAACATGGATCCTCGGGTGGAGAGGATTCTTTTGCTGTTTGGTGTTGGAAGGTAATATTACATCCATTCAGCTGCTCAAAGGCCTGAAGGAGGAACTGGATGGTATGCTTGTCAAGTGTTCATTCTGTGAGGATGTGCTTGTAGCTGCATGTTGACTTGGACTGTCACATATTTGGCAGTTATCAATTTCTTACAGAGGGTTCAGTGTTTGGTACATGAGTCATGTATTTCAAAACATAAATTTCTGAACATGGAGTAACAGAATATTTGTCTCATGTCAACCTGTTGGAAATAGTAGTGTCTCTTTGTGTACTTAGACACAAATTCTATGAATGCTAGCACCCCACAGCTGAGAAGCTACAAGGCCCAGTCCAAATATATACTAAGACTGAATGTGCAAAAACCAAGATACTGTAGTGACAGTGACAGTAGACTAAATCTCTTCAAAGGAGGATCCTTCAGTTTCACTATTCCTGCCAGTGCTGGGTGCTCCTCTGAGACTTTGTTTTTGGATAACTGTCTTCTGTGTTTCAGAAAAAACAGTCCTCCAACACACTGGAATCTTAATATTCACCACTGTGAAAATATGACGTCACATGTCAATGTTTTTGAATTCCCAACAGCCCTGTTGCATAGTGCTTTTTCAATACCAAACACTTGCATTTCAGGGATCACCTTGACATGTTAAGGAACAGAAAGAAGTTAGTGTCCCAAAAGTGGTGGCAAGGCCATCTCAATTTTGACATATTCTGTCTACATAAAAACTGTCACAGAAGCCAGTATGTATGTGCATTGTGCATTGTAGTGGCAAATTTGTCTCTGTGGTTTCCCATTTTTGTAGCCATTTTTAATTGAATGCACCATGGGTACCTCTGGATTCTTGTGAAAAAAATGTTGGTTAATATGCCCATCACGTGTACCACACGCATGATGTGTAACACTCTTATGATTAAAAAGTATATTTTAATCTGGCTATGCACTTGATATTCTTTATCTGATTGTGAT
>Ga0123352_10006098_pt1 | contig 18368 bp, 15 predicted proteins | sample TergutLab28metaG_FD_89700 | JGI IMG/M metagenome (GOLD analysis project Ga0123352, IMG submission 89700) | Labiotermes labralis P1 segment gut microbial communities from Petit-Saut dam, French Guiana - Lab288 P1 | ecosystem: Host-associated > Arthropoda: Insects > Digestive system > Gut ... | reverse complement strand
TCTTGTATTCCAGTAATTTTTCCAAACTTGGTGTTATTTTTAACTCCTTTGTAATTTGTTCATTTGTTCTGTAATCTGTCCAAGTGTATCCTGCTGTTCTTCTCATGTATTTCATCTCTGCTGCTGTTATTCTTCCGGCGTCACTTGCTTTAACAGTCCAAGTTTCGCTGCCATATAACAAGACTGGAAGGGCCAGTGTATTGTGTAGTTTTATTATTGTTTAAAAACACATAATTTTCCACACTAAAATTAAAACCCATATTAACTGGAGTCTAAAAAGTAAGAATTGTGAGATTGTCTCCTTGAAGTCTTGTAATAGAAGCATTAAACTTGTAAGTTACAGAAAAAACAAACATTCTGATATGTGTTACAGTACAACCTTGGTGGTGGATTGCTTCAAATAACATCACATAAGACATACAATGATGACAAGTGGCACACAGTGGAAGCTGTGAGGGAGAAAGAGAAGGGTGTGCTTAAAATTGATGGCGTCCCAGAGTTCCAGGGCAGTGCACCTGAGAGGTTTACACAGTTGCAGGTTAGTGTGTTGCTTATATATGTATAGATTTATTTATATTTCCTTGGTTTATTTAATGATGCTTTCATTTGCGAAGATTTTATGGTGTTGAATGGTAGGATGACTAGTGAACGGTGAATTTGAGAGGATGTGGAAAGAAGTGTTTGTAGCCCAATGAAAGTAGTGTCTTGGAATTTGCATAGAGGGCCTAAGGAAATAATGTGGAATTGCAGAATGGTCAGTCTTATTAGGTAAAGGTAAAGTTCACCCTAAAACAGGCCACGAAGACCCATAGGGGGAGTGGACGTATAGCTCTACTCTTTCGTTAACCTCAGTGCTAGATGGGGGTGGGTGGTCAACGCCACGCTTCGGCTGCTTTACCCTCGGGATAGACCCGGTACCATTATATAGGAGGCTGGGTGGTCCTCGGAGCCGGTCTGGATGGGTGCGGAAAATCTCGCCCCCCACTGGGATGCGATCCCCGGACCATCTAGCCTGTACCAAGTTGTTATACCGACTGAGCTATTCTGGCTCCGATCTTATTATGTAGTAACATTTGTTTTGTAAGAAGCAAGCCTGAAGACAGGGACCTGTCCTGTCCCCAGAGTGCAGTAGTGTTGTACATTTTAATACAAATGGTGGGAAAAGTCCAAAAAATCAATGGATTCGGATTAATAGATGTTTATGTATAAGTAAAGTTGCCCCTGTCTGTGCTATGAATACGTATAGGAGGAGGAGAGGTACAGTGTTACTTATTCTTAAAAAGCATGGTATGGAGGCGAGTAGTCAACTTCATGCCCTGGGTACCTTACCCCAGGAAAGAACCCTGGTATGCGTTGAATGGGAAGCTGGGTGGACCCCAGAACCAATCAGGATGGCTTTATAGACGATATAATCCTTTGTTACTGCTGGGATTCGAAATCCAGACCGTGCAGCCCATAGCAGCTGCTATACTATTATCCCAACCCCCTTGAACATATATTTACATAGCTCTAATTTGTGTGACTGTTAGTAACATCGTTTTACATCATTTAGGTGTCAGACAATTTCTATGTGGGAGGCTACCCAGGTCAGCAGCCATTCAGGCCTGTGACTACTGTTGGGTTTGAAGGCTGTATTGATGGAGTACAGATTATTGGAACTCCTGTCGATCTGAGTCAGAATGTAGGAGCTTTTGGAGTTACACCTGGCTGTCCAATACAGGTGAGTTCTGCAAGCAGACTTAATTGTGCTGAACTGTCTTCTGTTTCCCAGAGCAGTATACTAATTCCAAGGAGCAGAGTCTGTGAGAATCGAATTGCTCCTCAGCTAATCATGAAATTCCCTGCATTTTGTGGAGCCCAGTAGTTGATTACTTTTAACCAAAGGCCACCACTGGTCCCTTTTCTGAATCAGTTTAATCAGGTCTATGCCCTCCAGTCCTGTTTTTAACACCCATTTTAGTATTGTCTTCCCATCTATGCCTGGGTCTTTTGAGTGATCTGTTTTCTTCAGATTTCCTCCCCAAATCCTTATATGCATTTCTCTTCTGACCATTAAGTGCCACTTGTCCACTTATCCCATCATTCTCGATTTGTTCACCCACATAATATTTGGTGTAGAGTATTAAGCCATGAAGCTCCTTGCTGTGCAGTTTTCTCCATTCTCCTCTTACTTACTTTGTGTTTGGCACTAATATCTTCCTCAATACCCCGTACTTAAACACCCTCAGCTTGTGTTCCTCCCTTAAAGCGATAGACCGAGTTACACACCCACAAAGCAACAGGCAGAATTGTAGTCCTTGATACAGTATACATTTAAACATGTACTGTTTTAAGTTAAGTTCTTCTGTGATGTATGTCATGAGATTTGGTTGATGGGTACCTTTGTGTCAGAGGAATTTGCTTCCTCCATGTTCAAGGTACGAGAGTCTATTTTTCCTTTAAAAGTGTTTGTATCTGTCTCCCAATCTCCCATATTACATGATACCACATATCAGAGTCAGTAATGCTGATATGCACTACAGTCAGATCTTTATGTTGTCCTAATATGTCATGTTTTATTGTCAAGTTTGCTAGCTCAGTCGCCTTTGATGCGACCAACCCAGGATATGTGCACTGGCCAAATGGGTCAGCTGACAACTTTCTACAGCTGAACCTTAAATTCAAGACGGCAGCTAGCTCAGGCCTCTTGTTCTATGGGTCTGACCATCATGGTCATGCAGCTGTTTCCCTGGCACTGTTGGATGGCAGCCTAGTAATGCACAGCCAAGGCGAGGAGCTTGTCACTGCTGCCAACACTCACTATGACGACAATCAGTGGCATGTTGTCACCGCCACACATGAAAACACCGGACTGCGCCTAGACGTTGATGACTATGATACCGTCATGTGAGTACACAAGATTGAACTCTTTATCCTTACTGTTGGTAGTAATAGTGTGTACGTGTGTGCGTTTTTATGTGCATGGGATATGTAAATAGGAAAACATTTGTGTGGTCAAACGAATTAGTTCTGCATCTGATGCTATCGTGCAAGTATGGTTTGGTGCATGAACCAGTTGTACTTGGTTGCTGCTGCTAGTTCATGTTATGACAGTCAGGTGTTAGTGAAAAGGAAGTTCTAGCTTAGTCATCTTGTTGCTTGCAGCGTATGCAAGTTTATATTTCTCTTTTTTGTCACGGAGCAGTGAGTGAATATTTAAGCTTTGTTTCTGACCTGGGAAAACAAATACAGAATCACATGAAGAGACTGAAAGTGTTTACATAAGTGAGACTGTTTTGCACGCATCTCCAGGAATGGTTTAAAATATTCAGAGAGAGAGAGAGAGAGAGGGACAGGGACTTCAAAGATGTCCCCCACATTTGGCACATCACTTAATATGGAGTTGTAAGTTGGTGCATAATTGACCTACATGGATGTTCTGCCCTTGTTTTGTCTAAACAAAAGTACAACTTTTCCCACCAACAAAGACATTACAGGTGATAAGATTCATCCTGTTATTAGCAAGGTATTTTTTGCAGGGTGTTTTGGTGCCATTTTCAGGGGGGGAAATTGCTTCTTATAAGACACAAAATGAAATGAAATGTAATGAAATAAAAAAAAAGTAAAGTGATCCAGTTACAGGCCCGGTGTGGCCCAGAGGGTGGGTAGAGGTTTAGCTCTACTCTTCCATGACCTTGGCACTAGAAGAGGGTGATTGGTCAGCAGCACGCCCCGGCTGCCTCTACCCCCGGGAAAGACCCTGTACCCATTGTACAGGAGGCTGGGTGAGCCCCAGGGCCAGTCTGGATGGACAGAAAATCTTGTCCCCACCGCGATTTGTTCCCGGACCATCCAGCCCGTAGTCAGTCGCTATACCGACTGAGCTACCTGACCCACAAAATGAAATGAAACAGTATACAAAAATCATGATAGAAGTCAGCATTTTAATAATATTGACAATTCTAGTGTTGCAAACCTTGTATTTCCACGGAACTTCAGAGAAACACAAATTTACTTACTATCTATATGTGTGTTTGCAGGACAGATTCAGCACCACACCCCCTTCATATCCTGTATGGTAGCTACTACTTTGGTGGCCTGCCAAGTCGACTTACAACAGTCCCAGGTGCAGTACCAACTGAAAGTCCATTCGTTGGCTGCATTGGAGATGCCACTGTGAATGGCATATTTATTAACTTTGCCAATGCAACTGACAGAAGAGGTGCGATTCTAGGAAAGTGTCCATCAGCTGATCAGCCATCTGTGGCACCGATTAGGCCTTCAGGTATTTGTTTTTTACCTTAACCTGGCAGATGATTTTAATCAGTTCATTACTTCAAGATTATGCCAAATGGCAAATTTGGGTATTGGTTTAGTTTAGTTTAGTTTAGTATACTTAGTTTAGTTTACCTTAGTTTGTTTTAGTTTAGTCTAGTTTAGTTTAGTTCATTATCCATCCATTCCAAACACCTGATACAGAACAAATGAACTTCAGTCACTGTTGATTGTCATGTTTGCATGACTAAACACAACAATATAAAGAAATATAAATACATTTACAATAACAAGGGATAAAATGATACATAACAAATCATCTCTCACTCACAAGCCACGAAGATGAGTCAATTTGATTGATTGATTTGCATTTGGGTTTGGGGCCTCCCAGCCCCGACACACCTAGGCCTTAAATGAGACGGGCCCTTTGTGGCCCATATCGAATCATGGGAGCCCCGCAGCCTTGCCATAGCTCCAGATGGCCCCCAAGCCTAAACTTCTAATACCATCTGGCTCCAAAGAGAAGGAGCCCAGGTACGCATGCCTGAATGAGGCCAGAGCCTCGCACTCACATAAAATGTGAGCCGAGGTTTCCTCTCCCACCCTGCGCTTTCTACACAAGGGGCTGTCAAGCAGCCCTAGTAGGTGGAGATGTCTCCTCAGGGCGTTATGACCCGTGAGAAGGCCAGTCATGGCCCTGGATTGAGTCCTATTAAAGGTCATAAATTTTGCCCTGGTGCCCAGACTAGGTCCAAGATGAGTCAATAAATAATGGCAGTGTGCTAAAACACATACATGAAGGAAGTTACATAAAAGTACAAAGTGTGTCATTTTTCTACATAATCTCCCTACTTTTCAATGCACTTGGTCCATTGTTCAACCAACTTTCTGATTCTGCTGGAAAGGAAATGCTTTTCATGTTGTATGCAACCACAAATGCACCACATTTTTCACTTCCTCGTCATTTGAAAAAACGCCCCTTTTAACTGCATCTTTTTAAAGGTTGCTAGATGCATGGTGTGGACTGTAAGGAGAATGTTCCAGGAGTTCAAATTTAAAGCCTTGGATGGTCGTAAATATCTTGTGAGCCGTAAGTGCACTGGTATTGTTGTGCTGCAAAAGTACAGTTTGCAACAATTGTCCCCTTTGCCTTGTGCAGATAGCTGGCTTCAGTTCGTTGGTTAAAAGGGCACAGTGGCATTCACTGTTCACTGTTCCACCTTCCTCCCTGACAATGTTCAAGTACAGGGCCTTCCAAATTCCTAAACGACATTAGCATGAATTTCCCTGCGGATGGTTGAGCCTTGAACTTCCTTGCCATTGGAGAAGAAGGGTGCATACAATGCGTGCTTTACCATTCCTTGTCAGGTACAAAAGGGCGACTCACAGTTTCATCTACTGTGACTGTACATTTTAAAAATGCCTCACCTTCTTTTTGGTACAATTCTGGTAGCCTGGTGCACACCTCCACTTGTTTTTTCTTGTGTGGAGTCTCTAATTCTCTTGCCATGATCTCACACAATCTTTCTTGAATTTCAAGTCCTTGTGAATAATAGTATACACAGTACCATTGCTGATTCCAGGTTTATTAGAAATTTCATCCACTGTCACTTGTCAGGCAGCTCGGTTAAATTCTGCAACTCCTTTGGCATTTCCATTGGTAGACACTGTTCGTGGCCTGTCAGGATGCTATTCGTCCACTACGCTTGTTCTTCTATTTATGAATAACTCCAGTCACTCATACACTTTTCTTTGGGTGGGGTGACTTGCCATAATGAGGGAGCAGTCTACGATGAACTTCAGCCACCTGTACGAATTACAACCATAAAAATCTGATAAGAGCACACTGTTCTTCTTAGTTGCACTGCGACAGTGGAGCTATCATGTAGGAAAGAGCCTTTCCTCCTTAATACAAGTGATATGCCAATGTGGACCCTGAGAGAAGGTATGCCATAAGTGAGGCTAATACACTGCTTGATCACCCTTTGTACCATGTTTGTCCCGATGTGCTCAGTCTGGTAGGAGAACTTCTTTCGGGAGACGGGTGTGGTTCACTGAGTCACATATAGATTCAGTTATTTCCTTTTTACTTATTGATTTATTTATTAATTTATTCTTGATATAAATGGCGTGCTGTTATACAGTTTAACAATATACAGGGTGAGTCTCTTGCTAGAGGCCCCAAACTATTGTCTGTAAAAAATTATGTTATTGAGATAATGACTTGAAAATTTACATACACATACAGGGAACGATGCAAAACAGACCTGCTCATAATCGATGCTGAAACTGGTCTCCTTTCACATCCAAACACACTTAAATGCGTTTCTGCAAATTTTGGAATACTTTTCCCAAAGTGTCAACGTTGACAGCTTGAATCTCTTGCCGTATAACGTCTTCAAGTTGTTCGATTGTGCGGGGTGTATTTTTGTACACTTTGCCCTTCAATAGGCCCCAAAGAAAGAAGTTGGCAGGCGTTAGATCAGCTTCCCCTTGTTTCTAACTTTTCAACCAGTTTCTGGATGGAATACTTCAATGGTGCACGTCTTTCACCAGATTCCGTTCGAAATGCCTTCTGGAATGCTTTAAATGAACCAGTTTGCCAGTATTTATGAATGAGAAACCCACGCTGTTCGACTGTGTACATGGACAATAGTTTGGGGCCTCTAGCGAGAGACTCACCCTGTAGATCATATTCCAGTAAAATACCACAGTCACTATGCTTGCACTCCCTCACTCACATTGCCCTCATACACGACTGCTTTCTCACTGGACTGCTTGTGTCCGTTATCTGCTGCTAACCATTTCCTCGTTTAAATCTCTCTCTCTCTCTCTCTCTCTCTCTGTACACAACCCCTCCTACCCATCACTAGCAGTTCTTGAACATACGCTGACAGTTTAAACTTACAATGTATGGCTATGAACTGCCCATAACTGATGCCAGCAAACCTAATAAACAAATATACCAAAATCTTCGGCTACAATACTGATACCAGTTGCCTTGCCCAGAACAACCTCTGTTGGAAGTAATACAGATCCAGCCTTCTGCATATGGCGCTGCAGCCCCTTCCGGGCCTTGGCCTCCCTTATAAGATGCCTCCATTCATCCCTATTTTCAGCTCTTCTCCTCCATCCTCTTATCCTCTTATCCCCAGCAGTTGTAATGCTTCCCTCTGGACCACATCCACCCATCTGGTTCTTGGTCTTTCCACTGGTCTTGTGGTGTGGAAGTTTCCATTTAAAACCTCTTTTTGGAATCCTTTCTTCTTCCATTCTTATTATATGACCTGCCCATCCTAATCTAGTTTTAATATCCTCCACGATGTTTGGCTCATTGTATAAACTGTACAGTTCACTGTTCCATATGGGACACCCGTGTCCCCCCTCTTGTGTTCGGCCATATATTCTTTGCAATATTTCCCTTTCAAACATGTTTAGCATCTGCTCTGCTGTTTGTGTTAGTGTCCAGGTCACATTTCCATAGCATAATATTGGCTTAACCTTTTGGCACCAGAATAATTTTTTTAATTTTAGCACACTCTGTATATAAAATGTGAATAATACAGGAACCAAATATGTTAGAATTATGAAACAAACTGCATTTTGGAGAGAAAGAAACGGAGAGTATATACCATGTTTAAAATATTCAGTACCTATATTTGTTGAATAAATATATAAAATGCAACTGTAGAGGTTAGCGGTGCGGTACGACCACTATAGTTGGCGTTAGGCGTCAAAAGGTTAATTAATGTTTTGTGCAGTCTTATTTTGCTGTTTTGATGGATATGTTCAGATTGGAATATGGTTTGCTAGGAGCTGTAGGCTTTATTGAGCAATACAGATATAGCCATTAATTATTGACTGTCCCCCATAATGGCAATCGCACTTACATGACTTCATTCTTTCGGTGAGTTAAGTTTGTATTGTAACAGACAGGATCTAAAATCCCTTTAAAAAAAAAAAAATTGGTTCTTTTCTAATTTTTACATGATACGTTAATTAGTGATACAATTTCATCCCCATATTCATTTTTCTTTTCTTTTGTGGTTTTGGTCCTTTGAGTTGCTTCCACAATGTCTGTCTGTTAATTCGTCATTGTTTTCAATTTTCATTTCAACCACTTTGGGTTATCTTGTGACAAACCCTTATCCATTCTTCTGTAAATGCTGTTTTTTTGCCTATTCTGTTTGTACCTGCCCTTACTGGGTCTCTGCCATGTCCATGGTTCTTCCATTGGTCATTTAATCAGTAACCATGTGTGCTTGTTCAGAGAAGTGATGAGGTTGTCTGAATAACTGGAAATCGGAAAGTCGGCGTTCAGAACTGTACTGCTACTGTAATGTCTAATTAAGCACAGAACACATGAGGGTTGATAACAAATATTCAGGACAGAATTAATTGTGGGAAAACTAAAACATCTCAGAGTTACTCTGAGCTGTCTCCCTCGGATTAGGAACCTCCATATTTTATGCAGGGATTCTGGTTACTATTACACTTTTTAATATGTATGTGATAAGCCTGTTTTTGAATGGCCTACAGTTGCCATGTAATATTGAGTTGTATCTCTGTAATATCTTGGAACATTTTCCCTCCAGGGTGATTTTTCATCCTGGGAAACTGTATTTGGCCAAAAACTGACATTGAGGTCTGCAGGGCACAGTGCATTGTCGAGGTGCAGAAGCCACATCCCAGTTATCATTTGTGAGATGATTCCTGACAAACTGCATCTCTAAGGCCTTTCTGTAGTGTTTGATTCATATTGTGGCTTTGGGTAGAAATTTGTAACGCATCAGAGAATATGATTAACATTGCCTTGATTTTTGACCAGAAGTGCGGCTATATTTAAAACAGGAATACTGCTGAAATTTTTTAGACTTACGCAATCCTGTTCATGTAGCATGTTGTACAAATCTGTGGCCGTGTTAGTAGGTTTCGAACAGAATGCAATGAAAAAAACGCCCCTTCAACACATACATTACGCGTTGTGACGTGAGAGAAAAACATACACTCTGAAGTACTTAACTCACAACTAAGTCAACATGCAACCTCTTTTCTGGGTGTGGCATCAAGTGATGTTGCCAAATATTCTACGTGGTTATCACTTTGATACTGTTATTAGTCTCTGCATAAAAAGACTCTGTCCTGGATATTTTTGGTCAGTCCTGCATGACTTAAAATTATTTTCATTTTAAATGCTGCCAAAGGAGCGCTGTTTTCATCAAGAACGTTTGACCGTATCACTGTGTCTGTAATTTCACATTTGTTTTAGTTTTATTATAAAGGTAAAGTGATCCCGTTACAGGCCCGATGTGGCCCAGAGGTTGGGTAGAGGTATAGCTCTACTGTTCCATGACCACGGCACTAGAAGGGGGTGAATGGTCAGCAGCATGCCCCGGCCACACTTTACCCCCGGGAAAGATCTGGTACCCATTTTACAGCAGGCTAGGTGGGCCCCAGGGTCGATCTGGATGGGCGAAAAATCTCGTCGCCACCGGGATTCGATCCCGGACCGTTCAGCCCGTAGTCAGCCGCTATACCGACTGAGCTACTTGGCCCACATAATATATGGTCATGCAGCGAATTTTTAAAAGAGAATAAACAGAAATGACATCGAAAGCATCAAGATGAAGTCTTCTGTTGTGCAGGGTGTGAAGCCTTAGAAATCTGAGAAAAATTCTTGCAGAAATAATAATAATAATAATAATAATAGGTAAAGGTAAAGTGATCCCGTTACAGGCCCGTTGTGGCACAGAGGGTGGGAAGAGGTATAGCTCTACTCTTCCATGACCGCGGCACTAGGAGGTGAGTGGTCAGCAGCACGCCCCGGCCACACTTTACCCCCACAAAAGACCCAGTACCCATTTTACAGAAGGCTGGGTGGGCCCCAGGGCTGGTCTAGATGGGCGGAATATCTCGTCCCCACCGGGATTCGATCCCGGACCATCCAACCCTTAGTCACTATACCAACTGAGCTACCCGGCCCCGTTTTAATTGTATTACTTAATTAAAATATTTTCTGTAGTTGCTATAAGACAGTGGTTTGTATAAACCATGAACTGTTGAACCCTGAAACTGAAAGAGTATAGTGTCTACATGGAATGGAAATTATTGGGGATGGATGTGATTTTTCAGAGCCAGTTGGATGCTTGAAATCAGTTGAGACATCTGCAAAAGTGAGTGCAATGTCTGTACAGGCATCATTGTTACAAATTTAGTTGTAATATTTTAGTCCTTGGAAGCATGAATTTCAGTTATGAAGTGTTTAAATACTGAGCTTGTGCCTCGCCAAAACCTCTGCTTCTGCATTAGGTCATTTTCTGGTGCATTTTGAAGCTGTTGCTCTTAATTCCGAGGATCATATGAAACTCGTAGACACACTGTGTGCGGAAAATGAGGAGGTTCTGAATGTAGAAGAATGTAGTACACATAGGTACATTGTGATTGAAATGTTCGATGCACTGGTGATGGCTTCATTAAAAGAAGTAATCTTGTAGTAAATAGCTGGCATCTGCCTGTCTGTGTACCTATTAAAAGCCTCATGTGTAACCAAAACTGGGTTTATATCATAGGATGTTACAGTTTTACTTCAGGGCGGTGCCATGGCTTAGGCAGTTAGTTGTCAGCTTCTCACTGTGGAGCTAGGTTTAGTTCGATGTGGGATGTGCTAGAGAAGTGGCAATGGGGTAGGTTTTTCACCAAGGGCTTCAGTTTTTCCCTATCACTGCCATTTTACCTATGCCTCACACCCAGTGACTTATCACTGATTTTATGCAATCTGAGCAATTGACATTGTCAGTAAATAACTTACTTATTTACTTACTCCATGCAGCACATTCCTTCTTGAGAAACTAACCAGTTCTCAGCTAGTCAAATTCCCCACATTTTATGGAACCCCAAGGTTCATTACCCCATACACATGTTCCTGCCACCTGTCTCTGTCCTGAGTCAGATCAATCCAGTCCATGCCCCCTCCCTGTCCAGTCCACTTCCTGAAGAGCCATCTTAATATTATCATCCATTCTATGCCTAAGTCTTCCAAGTGATCTCTTTCGCTCAGGTTTCCCTGCCAAAACCCATTAGGTAACATACTAAATAAAAACTTCATGTTTAACTGATCATTTTGTATAACCACTTTGTCTCTTCTAATTTTAGCACCAACAATTCCTAAGGAAGATGATTACCTTCCTATCGTACCTGAACCACAGCCAAGTCCGAGGGTCCTAGAAGAACCTGTAACAAGTTTGCCAACAGTGCCAACAGGTATGATGTCATTGACACTATTGTAGCAAATATTCTTGCTGTATGGGCATAGTTTGATGTGAAACCTCACCCACTTTAACTGCGTATTGCCACACAGTATCAACTGTCAACATATCAGAAGCATTCATACACATGATTTAAACTACAGAAACCTATTTCTGTTTTGCAAGTGTAGATTAATTATATATAATTTTTATTACACTAAGGAGTAATTAAATTATAAAAACAACTAGTGTGGGCAGTAATAAAGTCCATATAATATATTATGTCCCGTCAATACACAACATACATCAAGACAAGGTGCAATAATTACAATTAGGTTATATTTGGCTACATGTTTCGGCCGTGACCGGCCATTCTCAGGCCAACTAAGAACAACATTAAGGTACAGTAAAAATAGTACTCAGTGGGATCCCATTTCGTTCGTTTAACAAAATGGGATCCCATTGAATACTATTTTTACTGTACCTTACATGTAGCCAAATATAACCTAATTGTAATTATTGCATCTTGTCTTGATGTATGTTGTGTATTGATGGTGTGTAATATATTATACAAATTTGATATACACAACGGGATGGCCTCTCAAAACAAAAAAAAGAAAGTAATATAATCCATTCAGTTAAATATTTTTGAATTAAAAATTGAAGGCAGTGACATTAATGGAGTAATAAAATAAACTGTGTTACATGATACTGAGTTATGCAGCCATTGCTGGAATTGCAGCTGTTCTTACATCAGGTTATAACTATAGAAATTCTGTTGGAGAAAATCCATAGAAAGAATCTTATGTTTATTGGAACGTGCATCATCTTGATAGTTGAATAAAGAGAGATCAACTTGATGTCACTTTCTTTATTATTTCATTATTTAATGCTCAACATGTTTCGGATGTTAATACAGCCATCCTCAGGAGCTTGCGACTTATTTGTTGAGTTATTTCATGGGTTGTATTGTTCTGGTTCGTTGGCTGGGGTGGTGTGGTATCCGGATGCAGACTGAAGTCTGAAGCCTGCATCCGGATACCAAACCACCCCAGCCAACGAACCAGTGAACCAGCACAATAAAACCCATGAAATAACTCAACAAATAAGTCGCAAGCTCGTGAGGATGGATGTATTAACATCCTAAACATGTTGAGCATTAAATAATGAAATAATAAAGCAAGTGACATCAAGTTGGTCTCTCTTTATTCAACTACCATAGAAAGAAATGACATATCACAAGCCAGGATAGTGTAGTCAGTATAGTGAGTAGTCCACCAGTTCTCTGATACATGATGGGAGGCAGAGGGTTTCTCTCTTCTCTAAAATGTCCGGAGCAGCTTTGGGACCCACTCAGCTTCCTGTGCAGTGGATACCAGGTGCTCTTCTCCAGCAGTAAAGTGGAATTGACAGCTCACCTCAGCCTACTGGTGAGGTTGAAAATAAGTGCATATGTACCTTTCCTCCCACTAGTGTGCCTTCATGCATCGCATAGGAACAGTTTTACCTTTCACTATGTACATATCAATAGCCTGGGTTTTTTATATTGTGCCTGACGACTATAAGGATCTCTAAATATGTCCTAATATTAATTATTTACACAGTTTATTTCTATATGTTTTATTTAATAATATTATAAGTAACTTTCTTTATTAACCAATAAAGAAAGTGTTAAAAAACCTACTATAATAAAGACAATGAGTTTAAATAGATTACGTTGGTTTGGGCATGTACAGAGAGTGGAAGGAAATATAATTCCCAAAAGGGATGAATTTGGGAACAACAAGATTAAGAGGCAGACCAAGAAATAGATGGCAAGATGAGGTGAGAGAGGATGGAAGAATAGGATGGCAGGGAAAAGTACATAGCGGAGAGGAATTTAAGAAGCTCCTGAGAACGGCAAAGAATCATCGCATTCTGCACATGGCAATGGAATGAATGAATCAATATCTTAGCTGTGTATCATCTAATTATAGGATGAGTGACAAAATTGAAAAGAATATGACAGGAAGTGATTGTAGCCCAGTTTCAAATATTGTGACTGAATTTGCCTGAGGGGCAAAAAAAAGCTGTCATTATGCTCAGTGAGGGTAATTGGTATTCTCTTTAGGATTTCAACCAGGCAATTCCTGAGTACAAGTAAGCATTGTTATTGCTTGGGCCAACCTGCTTGGACTCGGAATTCTGGTTTGTGGTTATGACAGATGTCTTATAGATTTTCTTTTATATAATTAGCACATTAGTTACTGGGTGACTGGCTGATAACCACTGTGGACCATATCCATAAGCCTTTTCAACTTCACAATATGCTGTCAGTTTCACTGTCGCCAGAAGAGCCATTACTGACATTCGACAGTCATGCTGGCACACCATAAGACTATCATCATATAAATGCTGTAACATACCTTCATTTCTCATGCTTTGCTGCTTGCACTATGCCATTTTGTCATTGGTTTTTGCAGCAGAAGAAAGCAGTGGACCATAAATATTTACTTTCTCACAGTGGAAGGAAGTAATAAGAAAATTATGTACATATACAGCTACACCAAGCCTTTCACATAGTACTGAAATACATCAAGGGACAGTAATAGTGATCTAAGAAACTATATACATGTGTAAGTGTAAATTAACATCTCCCATCAACTATACATGGCCACGGAACTACATACGTAGTACATACATTTCCCATTGACATTGTGTTGGGATATATGGTGGTTGATGCAGTGGTGCAGTTGGTTGAGGCACTGCACTGCAAGCTAAAAGGTCACGGGTTTGCTTCCCAGTAAGGTCAATGGGAATTTTCATTGACTTAATCCTTCTGGCTGCATTATGGCCCTGGGATTGACTCACCCTCTTACAGAAATAAGTACCAGGAATATCTCTTGCAAAGTAAGGGCAGTCAGTGTGAAAACTGACAACCTTACCACCTACTGGTACTAACTGTGTAAAAATTGTGGGAACTACAACTTGCTGGTGCTATGAGGGCCTCTCCAGGCTTGTAATGGGATGGCTTTACCTTTATGTGGTAGTTGTAGTTGTCTACAGGTATCTTAGCAAACAGAGATTATTGAAAACTTGAGGTTTCACACTAAATTAGAGCCTTTTTACCTTCCTTCCTTCCTTCCTTCCTCTCCCTTTCCTAAATTCCTCCCTCCCTCCTTTCATTCCTCCCTCCCTTCCTCCATTCCTCCCTCTCTCCCTCCCTTCCTTCCTCCCTTTCTTCCTCCCCTCCCTCTCCCCCTCCCTTCCACCCTTCCACTCCACCCTCTCCCTTCCACCCATCCTCCCTCCCTTCATTCCTCCCTCCATTCCTTCACTCCTCCCTCCCTCCTTCCTTCCTTCCTTCCTTCCTCCCTCCCCTCCATACGGCCATCCATCCAATTTTCTCTTGTGCACTGGGGATAGGGGACATACATATATCCAAAATGTTTTCACTGGTGTGGCACATAAGATACACAAGGGAATTGTGGGATGTTCTAAAAGTGACACTAACATCACATATAGGTTTAAATTTGAAACTGTCTTTGTAAGTGCAGAAATGACATTTTCATAATGTATCAAATTTTTAGAAGAACCTGAAAGTGTGGAACCAGAGGAGGAGACATCACCAACACCAACTGTACCAACTCCTTCCCCCACACCAGCTGGAAAATGTGTTCTGCCATTGGAGCCAATTAATGACACAGATGTTTCTGTTGCAAGTGGCTACAGGTTTGGTATGTAAACTGTCTGAATGTCTTATTCTGTATTTAAGGTGGCTGAGCATCTCTTATGTAAGTCACTTTTGTACGTGTGGTGCTTAACACTTTGGTGCCTGATGTCAGGTGTACCTGTCATTCCATGAGATGTTCAGAATGCCTAATGACAGGTATAGATGAAGACCTATCATGGCCTTTGTTATGCAGCCTCCATTTAAATTCCAGTGCGCTGCACATCACACAGGTCATTTAATTGTGGCACCAAGAGGGTAACAGTGCTGGCACTTGCTAAAGTTATATAGTGTTAGTGATATATAAAACTACAAATACATTCAGCGTTTCTGCGATACTGAATGAAAAACCAAATTATTCAGAGAGAAACTTCCCTCAGCTCCACTTAGTCCATTACAAATTCAACTTGGACTGGCTTGGGATCATACCAGGTCCTCCACATTGAGAGACCAGCATGTAACTGCCCAAGCCATCAGACAGCCATATGTGTGTGTGTATGCATGTATGTGTGTATATATATATATATATATATATATATAAAGATTGTTCCATAACATGGGTGACTGGCTACTTACCTGTGCTGTGTAACATCCTGAGAGAGTGAAGATTTTATTTATGCCGTTTTGGAAACCTGAAACACTCTTGTTTCAACATCCTGATTTGGGCATCAAAAGATGCTTCAAAGAGTTTTACAGTTAGTATCTAATACTGAAAGATGTGCGCTTGAAGGACTGAGGGAAGTACATCAAAATGACAGTAAACGTTCTGCTAACAGTACATTTCATGGTAACAACTTGGCCGGCAATGCATTCGAGTATTGAAGATGATGATGATGATCATCGTCTTCTTCTTCTTCTTCTTCTTCTTCTTCCTCAACATCATCATCATCATCATCATCATCATCATTATCATCATATTTTTCTTCATCATCATCATCATCATCATCATCTTCATCATCTTCTTCTTCTTCTTCATCTTCTTCTTCTTCTTCTCTTCTTCTCCTCCATCATCATCTTCTTTATCATCATCATCTTCTTCTTCTCCTCCATCATCATCGTCATCGTCTTCTTCTTCATCATCGTCATCTTCTTCTTCTCCTCCATCATCATCATCTTCTTCATCTTCTTCTTCTTCATCATTGTCATCTTCTTCATCATCATCATCATCTTCTTCTCCTTCATCATCATCATCATCATCTTCTTCACCTCCTTCATCATCATCATCATCGTCATGTCTTTCACAGGGTTGGATTTGACTAGGTCCACAGGATGCTGACTTCAGCTCTTGTGTGTGTATCTGTGGTCTTACAATGAGGAAGATGAAGGGTGATGATGAACATGACCTTGAACTAGTGCCAAGTTTTCCTTATGAAAAGTTGAGCAGTTCTTCTATATGTACAGCATTAGCAAGAATGGCAAGCAGAAGGTTTTGGTCTTAGAATCGGTGCTGTTTTATGTAGAACATAAGGCGTGGTCCAGGTATTAATCTACTGTTTTTACTTGCTTTTCGTTTTTGTAGGCCTAAGTGGAAAATATGTGATTTTAATTTTGTTGTTCTTTTGTGTTTCTGGCACATTTTTAATGCTTTCTGGCAACCATAATTTTCCTGCGTCTAATATTTTGCATCCACAATCCCTTGAAAAGCAGTGGGTAGGAGTTTTACTGTAGATCATATCAAATGAATTGGTGTGCCAAATAGAAGGAATGGATGAACAGACCTCTGTTAAAGGATGTTATTATTTTATTACCCTTATTTTGATAGGTTGCTGATTACCTGAACACAAATAATATGCTTTATTTTGTTTGTATGTTATGGTTGGGGGCACAAGGTGGTGTGGTTGGTTCAGGCACTGCACTACAAGCCAGAATGTCGCGGATTCGATTGCCAGTGGTGTCACTGGAATTTTTCCTTGACATAATCCTTCCAGCCGCTCTATGACCTTAGGGTTGACTCGGCATCTTAACAGAAATGAGTACCAGGAATACTTCCTGGTGGGTAAAGACGGCCGATGCATAGGGCTGACAACCGTACCACCTTCATGTTCCGATTGTCTTGAAATCTGGGAACCTCAACTTCCTGGAACCCCCAGGGCCTGTCCAGGCCTGTAATGGGATTGCTTTGCTTTATGTTATGGTTGACGTGGATCATCGTTTGACAATATTATGACCAGCTATGTGGCATAAAATTCGACTAAATTTAGTCCATGTGGCTACATGAGGCAAACTGAGGAGAAAGAAAGAAAGTCAACTAATCATATATGTAGCCTTTTATGGAATATAGCCTACACACACACTTGCCTGTAATGGTAGAATGTGCCATAAGTGATCAGTCTGTACGTAGTGTTACCAGTATTATATATTTCATGTTCCGTGCATTAGTCAGATGTATTAAATTTTTAAAAAGACAAACAAATACACTTGAGTGTATGAATGTAATTTTTTTACATAGTAACTTCCGACATGTCAGCCACTCACAGGCCATCTTGACGGCAGTAAGAATATATACTCCATGTGCCATGTATAACTTTTAATCTTGTAATATTTTATACGTATCTATATGATACTCTTTTAACTCAGAATTCAACCAAAATTACCTGATTTTTTAACTGTGGATTGAGTCCAACCTATTACATTTGTAATTATATTTTATTATTATTATTGTAATTATGGTTACTTTGTAATGAAATTATATTCATACACTCATGTGTTTGTTGTTCTGTTTAGGAGTCTGACACGTAGTGTTACCAGGTTCATTGACCCGTTTTGAATGAAACCATTTCTGAATCAATGGGCATTTTTGGACAATGATAAGTTAGGAAAAGTTTGGCTTGCAGTTCATTAAATATGGCGGGTGTCCCTTCATGTGATAGTGTCCTGTAAATTAGTAGTCTTGCTAATTGTTTCAGCTGCTTTGCTTTTAAATCCGTTCACATGTTTCTACGGTGAATCCTAATATAATGATAGTAATCTTTTTACCAACTTGATGCACAAATTCGTTATTTTAATATAATTATTACATTCCTATATGTGTTTTGAGCACTATTATGCTTATCTTCAGGAGGACAATTGTATTAGTACAGCATCTGGTATCGTCACACTCTTTAGGTGACTGTTCAGTACACAGGTTATGACAGTCCTCTCATAACCTGTCTACTGAACAT
>Ga0123352_10006097_pt1 | contig 18368 bp, 19 predicted proteins | sample TergutLab28metaG_FD_89700 | JGI IMG/M metagenome (GOLD analysis project Ga0123352, IMG submission 89700) | Labiotermes labralis P1 segment gut microbial communities from Petit-Saut dam, French Guiana - Lab288 P1 | ecosystem: Host-associated > Arthropoda: Insects > Digestive system > Gut ... | reverse complement strand
TTCTACAAAAAGTTGTCTTATTTCTATTTCATTTTTTCCAATTAATACAATGTCATCTGCATATGCTAATACATTCAATTGTTCTTTATCAATCTGTATACCACTAGGAACCATTTTTATACTCTGTATCGATTTTTGTAATGCTAAATTGTATAATATGGGTGATGCAGAGTCATCCTTTTTCAATTCTGTTTTATTTTCAAAAAAGGATGACAGTGTTCATTCTATTCTAACAGCACTTCTTGTCTTTTGTACAAATTTTACACATATTTATGCATTTTTTAGGAATTTTAAATTCATCCATACCTTTCCATAGCATGTCTGTGTGTATAGAGTCGTATGCCTTTTGAAAATCAATAAATAAATAGTGTACACTCTGATTATATTACCAAATTTTCTTGTTTATTATTTTTAATACAGACATGTTGTCAATTACAGATCTTCCATCTCTGAATCCATTCTGATAGTTCCTGATAATTTTTTCAATATATGGTTTAATTTTTATATTCACCAAAATTTTGTAAGCTGCATTTCCTAATGCTATTTCTCCTGTAATTCTCACACCTATCTCTATCTCCTTTTTTGTGTATAGGGACTATTATTGTCTCTTTCCATTCTTCAGCTATTCTTTCCTCTCCCAAAATTTGTCTCCATAGTTCATAAATCAATTCAATAGTTTATTTCCTCTGTATTTTATTTATTCTGGATATATTCCATCAGTTCCAGCCACCTTGTTATTTTTTAAAATTCTCATTGCCTTTTTTTACATTTTCTGTAGTAAGTTCTACTTTAACTTCATTAATTTTTCTAGTTCCTGTTCTAGTTAATTCCTATGGTTCTTCTGTGTTTAGTTATTACTCAAAATATTCTTTCCATATTTCTGCTCTGTCTTTAGTATTCATTGCTAATTCTCTTTCTTTGTTCCTAATCATGTTAAATTTATGTTGATATCCTTTCTTAAATTCGTTTATTGTTTGATACATTTTCCTTGTGTTATACTTATGATCTTCTTCTATTGATCCTTTTACATTTTTAATGTATAACTTTTTCCTATTCCTAATTATTTTGTGTGCTTCTTTTCTATTGTGGTGATACTCCTGCTCTTCATTCTCCCTTCTTCCTTTCATTTACCATTTTTCTCTTGATTTCTTCATTTTTTCTATTGCAATTTTGCACTCCTCATCGTACCATCTATTTTTAATGTCTCTTTGCTTTCATCCTTTTCTGTTAGCTGTTGTTTTGTTTCTTTGATTATTGTTTTAATGTTTTCCCATTTTTCAGTAATATTGTCAATATTGTCTTCATCTTCCATGTTTTCCAATATTTCAAACCTATTACTAAGTTCCATAGCATATTCTTGTTTCCACTTTTAATTTTGAAAAATATTCACAATTTTTTATTTCAGTTTTTACCCTTAATTTCACTTTAAAGTTTATCTTCAGTAACTTGTGATCTGATCCACTGTCCGGTCCCCTTAGTGCTCTGTCTGTTATTGCACTTCTAAATCTATTACTGATTAAGATATGATCTGTTTTATTCGCTGTCCTACTGTCTGCTGAGCAACATGTCTCTTTGTGGATATCATTGTGTGGGAATGTTGTACTTCTTACATTAAAACCTTTAGATATTGCGAATTGAATCATTTTTATTCCATTGTTGTTGGTTTCATTATGTAAACTTTCACTGCCAATGGTGGGTTTGCATATGTCTTCTTTACCAACTTTTGCATTAAAATCTCCAAGTATTATTTTAATGTATGAAATAGCCATTTGATTTACATGTTGCCCTGACAAATTATAAAATTTTTCTTTCACCTCTTCCGTTTTTTCGTTTGTTGGTGCATGTACATTTATCAAGATACAGGAGAACCATTCAGCTTTTAATCTCAAATAACACATTCTTTCATTTGTAATTTTAAAGTCTTTAACATATTCCAAAAATTCTCCACTTACATAACTAATCACTTACTTATTACTGATTTTGAACCAGTAACAGGTTAGTGATTATGTAGTTAAATGTATTAATCATATAATCTAAAGTCATTCCTTAATAGCCCGTCATAGATACACATTATATTTTAACTGTGAACCAAAAATTTAATGTTTCTCATACATGCCCAGATATGTGGTGTTGTACGAGACAGTACCTGGCATACTCAGACATGATACTCATTTTATTATTAATTTCATTAATTGCACAATTTTACAGGATGAGTTGTGTACACAGTGCAGTCCAAAAGTTTTAGGACTGATTTTTGTAAAAACTTAGGATACATACTTTTTTTTTTAAATTCAAAATAAGCTCCATTGGAATATATACAGACTTTTGTGCGGTTGCACAGTTTCTGTCAAGCTGCCAAAAATTCCTCTTTTTAGACCTTTTTTAATTCATCAGTTACGGCTTCTTGGATCTCAGCAGCATCCACAAAGTGGAGTCCTTTTAACTGCATTTTCAAATAGGGGAACAGAAAATAGTCTCGAGGAGACAATCTGGAGAATATGGGGAGTGATAAAGGGTTGTAACATTTTTTGGGGTAAAAAATTGGCATACATTTGCAGCTTTATGGGTGGGCGCATTATCATGCAACAACAAAAAAATCTCAAGAACAGAACACAGCTTGATGAACCCGTTGAACGCGCTTCACAGGGCGATCCATTGCCCCTTTATAAAATTCTGCATTTACTGTTTTTCCCTCCGGTACTAATTCTTTGTGCACTGTGCCTTGAGAGTTGGGAAAAAACTATCAACATAGTGTTGATGTGGGACCTTTGGAATTTCAGTTTCTTCGGCTGAGGGCATGTCTCACCAACCCATTCAGAACTTTGTCGCTTTGTTTCAGGGTCATAGGCAAAAACACCAGGTCTCATTTCCCCCAGTAATTTTATTAAAAAAATGTTTGTCTGCATCGGCCATTGCAATAATGTCTTGGCAAGGTGTGACTTGATCTTCCCCTTTGCTCAGATGTCAAGAAGTGTGGAACAAAACATGCACACAACTTTATCTTTCCCAAATCCTCTTTCAGAATCTGAAAAACTACAGTCTTGGGAATGTTGAAAGATTCTGCTGTCATTCTTAATGTGATTCAGTGGTAATTTTTGGCCAAATCAGCAAAAGCAGCAATGTTTATCTCAGTTCGAGTTGATTTTGGAGGGCCACCTCTCTTGTCATCTTCTACCAGCTCCCTTCCGTCTCGAAATTGAGAATACCACCTAAAAATGTTTGATCGGTTCAGAGCCTCATTCCCATAAGCTTTCGCACCAATACTAGTGTTGCTGTCACAGATAGACTGGCTTTGAAACAAAATTTTATGGCAACTGTCTTTTCATTTCCGCCATCCATGACCTACAAAGAAAACTGACTTTACAAGACAAGTTATAACTTGTACACTGTTGAAGATAAACAAACAAAACTCATTGTGTGAACGGATGTTGTTTGATAGTACCTAGTGGGTTGGGCAATCACTCTAGTTCTGTTACTTAAAAAAAAAGTCCTAAACCTTGTGGATCACACTGTGTAGGTACAGGTTTTATGCAGCATGGTATGCTGTGCTTGCACTTTAAAATGAGTATGAGATCTCCATTTTGTGTTTAGTTGAGGCATCCCCGTTGTGTATGTAACAGTGAGCAAAAAGACAAAGTAAGTCAAAACACAACTAGTTTTATTGATGTTAATGAAACAACATGTTTCGGCCTACTCAGAGGCCATTATCAGGTTTGCAAAGTTCTAAGAGACTAAATATTGTTTGTGTGTGGCAGATGTTGAGATCTCATCATCTGGCGCATAAATTATATATGGGACATAAACTGTGTGTGAGCCTTTTACTCCATTTTGTATTTAGTAAGCAGCAATATGTGTTTAACTTCTCTAGTTACATTGTGTATATATATCTAAAGAGGGCGTGATATGGAGAGTTGATACATGTTGTCTTGACTGGTCATGAAATTCAGTAAGAAATATGAGTTGACTGCAAGTAATATAATTTCCTCTCTTATTCTTGTACAAGTAATTTTAACAGAAACATTTCTTTGGCCTTTTATTTTGTTGTTCTGTGTTTCTGTGTCTAAAAATTGTTATTTAAAACTCACTTGTGTTATAAATAATGTTGAGAATGTGATTTGTATGGGCTTTACGCTGTGTAGATAATTTGTACCCGGTCTGTGCAGTCTGTTAGCATAGCACACACTTTTATCTCGGTGTTTATTGGGTGTGTCACTTAGCTTATCTCTGTTGTTGCAGGCTATTAATAAGAAGAAAGAGGAGGATGTAGATACGGGCGGCTTTTATCCTACACCACCAGAGTCAATTGGAGAACAGAGTCAAGGTATGACTTTTGGTGTGCATTTGTGTGCAGTCTCATTGCCATAGTGCAGAGTGGTGTGAAGTATTGAAGGTCACAGATTGTTTGCTGTAGCTTTTAGCACTAATCTGTGTGCATCAAATTAACAATGATTTCCGAGTGCATTAGAAGGAGGAAGTAATACTTTATGGTGCATGCTGAATTTAGTGTGTTTAGGTAACACTGTTTATTCTGCAATGAAATCATTATTTAAGAAGCATTACCAAAGACAGAAACAGTATAGTCCACATGTTAAACATCATGTAAGTTCAGCAGAGAGCAAAGCTGGTGTAGCTACTGTGGAAAGGACACATGCTGAAGTACGTGATACCCCAAGTAATTCTAAGATCATACCGGAAAAAATTTTGTCACAGCCTGGAAGTTTGAGTATATTGAATGAAAGTGTTACAAGTCAGAATGGCGAGAGCACTGACATTCTTAAGCAGGTAGTTGACTGTGGAAGTTACCAGGAAACACAGCCAATTAGTGCAGCAGCTGAACACTTAGAAGTGTCTATAGAAAGTGGTAGCTCTGAAAGATCTAACAGGAAGCAGTCAAGTAGCGAAGGAAATGGTGCAGGGAGCGGAAGCAGCAATGTACTTGAAGATGATTTGCCACATAGTGGAAAGTTTGGTATATTGCATGAGAGCACTGACAATCAGAAGCATCACAGCAGTAATCTTTTGAAAGAGGATAATGTGCAGGGGATTGAGAATAAAATATTTAGCCAAGTACAAACTGAAAATAAAGATCATACACAGAGAGCCAGAAAGAATGACATAAAATTGTATAGAGACAGTGCATCAGCTTCTAACACAGGGCATAAGAGGATTCAAAATGCAGCAGCTGCAGGACATTTTATGACGGTACCAAAGAAAGTTCGCATTTGGGATGGTGAGTCTAAATATGCATCATTCTTAATACTGAGTTTATTGGCTATCAGTTCTTATCATATTGTTTGTATTGCTTAATGAGTGTAGGATATCAGTATATACCACTTTGTCTCAAAAGTAAGTGTACTGATTTTTTATTTAAATGTCTATTGGACTCACCTGAAATTACAAGTTATCTCCTTCAAAGTATGACCCTTGGGAAGTTACACAATTGTTCCAGCGTTTTTTCCAATCATCATAGCAGTGCCAGAAGTCATTTTCTGTAAGTGTGTGTAGCTCATCGGTTACAACTTTTTGTATGTTTTCCATTGTCCTGAAATGATGACCCTTCAACTTCAGTTTCAACTTGGAGAAGAGGTAGAAATCACATGGAGCTAGATCTGGGCTGTAGGGAGGATGTGGAAGTACGCGAATGTTTTTCTTCGCCAGAAATTCTCGAATTGAAAGCGCAATATGAGCTGGCATGTTATCGTGGTGCAGCACCCAGTCGTCTGCAATGTCCGTTCGGACTCGCTGGACCCGTTTTTGAAGTCGTTCCAAAACAGCTTTGTAGAAGGCGTGATTAACTGTCTGTCCTGGAGGTACAAATTCTTTGTGCACAATGCCACGGCTGTCGAAAAAAACAATCATTGTTTTCACCCAGGATCTGCTCATGCGTGCTTTCTTTGGACAAGGAGAAATTTTCATGTGCCATTCCGCACTTTGCTGTTTGGTCTCGGGATCGTAGTCGAACACCCATGATTCTTCTCCTGTTATTACTTTATCCGAAAAATTTGGCTCAATTTCGAGTCTTCCCAGCAAATCCTGACAAATTTCCAACCGGTTCACTTTTTGCTCCACAGACAAATTTTTGGGCACTGGTTTTGCACAAATTTTTCGCATGTGCAAATGGTCTGTTATAATTCTATGAACTGCACTTTATCCAAGCCTGTTTCTTCTGCAATCATCCTGACATTCAATCGGCGATCTTTCGCCATCACAGCTCGCACCACTTCCACATTTTGATCATTTGTTGGCGAGATTGTTCTTCCAGAACGATGGTCATCTTCAACATTTTCTCGGCCCTCTTTGAAAACTTTTGTGCCACTTAAAAAACCATAGTTCTCGATGGAGTGGCATCTCCATAAGCTTCGGTTAAAGAAGCAAATGTCTCTGTGGCAGATCTGTTGAGTTTCACACAAAATTTGATAGTGTAGCATTGTTCGATATTTTCCTGCATCACAAATGTAACGAGGTGCTAAAACACGACCATACACAAACAGCAGCAGCACATGACTGACTCAACCAATCCAGTTGACACAAGTATGAACATGCAGCCAAGGTCACTACCAACGCGCCGGTATACATCAACGAGGTGCTACGCTGCCAATTCGTACATATGAAAATCAGTAAACTTACTTTTGAGACATAGTGGTATGCAGTTACAAATATGACCAAGTTATTGTTGCAGTAATTCCATCATATGAAATAGTTGAGTCAGTTTCCTGCTGTAATGGAAGAGAGAAAAAGTAAAAATAATTCCAAACCAATATACTGTTCATATTGGAACAACAGCTAGTGCTTTGTTATGGAGGTTTTGAGACTTTATAGCTCCATTTTGTGGAATACAAATTAATATGAGTTGTTACCTTGTGCTGAGTAATTGAATAAGGCTTCATTTCTTTCAAGACCAATTGATTAACTTGTTCTGTGGAACTGTTGCATTTTCATTATCCTCACTTCCATCTGTCTCAAAACCCTTGTGTTTTCTGTTTATGAGTTAGTACCTTATAATCAGTCAGCTTCAGCTTCAAACTACAGTTGTTTTTATTGTTGACATTCATGATCTTCTATGTCTTGTAAGATCATGACTAATTGTGCTATGAAAACATCTTTTCTATCTAAATTTCAGCATTTATTTTCTTTTTCACAAGCAGTATAGTTTCCCGTGAGTTGCATGTTGTATTTGGCTTTATGTCAAGCTGTCAGTCATTTCCATAAATTTTAAAGGCATAACCTTTCCACCATGCTTCTGACAAATTCCTTATTCATACCTTTACTTTGCATTTTGCTGCTGTTTTATTCAGTGGCAAGAAATATAGCAGTAAAGCACTAAAGTCTCTGCTGTTTTAACGAAATTCTGCCTATGCAAAATTTGCTGATTCCTGCAGTATGCGAATCTAAGAAGATTTCTCACGCTGGTCTGCTAAATGACTTTATCTCTGCAAATGGAAACATTTATATAGTATTTGTGATAATTTCATTAACATGATTTTGCTAATTATGTTTGCTTTTTCCTCAAGTCCAGAGAATGTATATTTTACAACTCTTTTGAAATGATAAATAGAAGTTCTGTGGCCTTCATGTTATAGTGTGGTTTTAGAGCAGAATTTGTAGGTATGTGAACTTTTATTTACATGTACATTCATGGTAATTTACACTGTCTTATGTCCTTCCTACTGTGCATGTTGGCACAGCTCTTACATGTCTGATTTGTATTCAGCAGTTGTACTGCCTAATTTGTATTCAGCAGTTACACTTTTAGGTGCTGAACTAGACAGCTAGATGTTCTAGTGTGAGTTCTCACTGTTCCTCAGTATCCAGGTGAATACTGGGATTGTGCCATGAGGTAGACCTGAGCTACTTCCTTAAAATACTGTATGTGTCTTCCATTTATGATCAATTTTCCATTGCATTTGCCACTGTGTAATGTCTGTCATTGAAACTACACTGTGATGTAACCTAAGAATTAATTATAGCCTTACTAATCTTTTCCTGGGACATACCTTCATAAAACAAGGCTTAGGTCGCAGCAAATACAATTTTGTTTTCTTGATCTGGCTTCTCGTCCTCCTCCTCCTCCTCCTCCTTGCCCTCCTCCTCCTCCTGACAGGCACTGTCCCATTTGACTTGTAACACTTTTCCCCACCACGTGGTCTTAAAAAGTCCTGTGATGTGACAGTTTTAAAACTGTGCCACTGCTGTAGGTGGAGTGATTGACTGGAATGTCATTGTAGTTATTACCAAATTATTAATCTGTTCCTTTATTTGCTTATTTTATGAGTTGTGCAGGTAGTTGTAAGATAACCTCATACCTTTATTCCTTCAGAGTTATGTCATAAAATCACATTATTTTTAATTTTCTGAAATAAATACATAGAAGTGGGTGTTCTAAAATCTATTCTCAGCACTTTTTTTTTAACATTTTCTATTAAATTTGTGCTTTTCCTTTCATTTTTGCATTAAGTGTGTGTGCATGTGTGTGGGGGGCATGTTCTCACTCTCTCTCTCTCTCACACACACACACACACACAGGGACCTTGAGAGGTCTGTAAGTGATTGTACAGTTGGGGAGGCACTTTTTGTAAGTGTGTCAGCTGACTGAGCAATGTTTGGTGAAAGTAAACAAGTGAAGTTCATGGGTGTGACCACTAGCTTAGTCATCACCTTTTTTAAAGCTGTTACGTAACAGCTAACATAACAGCTAACAGCACGTAGTACAGCATAATGTGCTGCATTGTTTGTGTTGATGCAGTTGACTTGCTGGAGTCACAGGTGGACCACCTCTGCATGCCTCCTGGAAATGCCAGTTTGTATGTTAGCAGTATTTTTGGTACTTTGTATGTGCATGTGTAAATATTAGATATTGTATGTCAGTTGGAAACTTTGTAAGTGTAACCAACAGATTAACATACTAGTTATTCCCCTTCTCCTTAGCACTGTTTCCAAAGACATTTCAAGCCATTCACATCTTCAGGCTGTTTCTGTAAGATACATTCCACCATTGCCCTTTCATTAATGCTTAGGTCTAGTATTGTTTCTCTTTCTATGAAGTTTCATAACCTATATGTTGTATACATTCATACTTAACCATTCTTATGAACTGACTAACCAACCAATTGTCTGTCTGTCTGTCTGTCTGACTTAAAGATGCTTCCTTGCTCTTTGATAAGTGTTGATAGTTTATCTGGTCAAGAAGCATTCTGTTTGAAAACCCAGAGATTTATGACATGCTGACAGAATATGTGACACTGAACTCGTATGAGATAGTTTAGTCTCTTCATATCCTTACACACACACTGTCACTGATATCCATTCTAACATAAATGATATAAATAGAAACTCTTGTGGGCATGATTTTCTGGAATTGTCAATGCCTGTAATGTAATATTTCAGATTTGGATACAAATATTGAAGTCAGGGAGGAGCAATACGAGATCCGCATTGAGCGAACAGCTGCTGGTCTTGGTCTGTCAATAGCAGGTGGTAGAGGTTCTACACCATTCAAAGGAGATGATGAGGGCATATTCATATCAAGGGTGACTGAGGGTGGACCCGCAGACCTTGCAGATCTCAGGGTATGTGATATATTTGTCATTTTAGTTAATTTCTGATGAAGAAACATTATATTGGTGTGTGTTGAATATAGTAGTTGAGAGAGTAAAATTGATTAGATTTGAGTGACAGTGGTACCCTAGACTTTAGTTCATATGTCAACCAGAACAGTGGGCATTGACTGAGATCTTTATAGTTTTCCACAGTCCCTCCACAAAGATTTTGGTATTGTACTTGATTAGGCCACAGCCATTTCCTGGCACATGGTTTGCCAGTTCTTCATTATGCATTTATCATGCCATTTGATACTGTATAGTCTGAGGTACTGACAGCATCATAAAGTAAACCATGAAAATGGAGCAAGAATTTGAAATATGTTGATACAAAGAATATTAGTTATTTCAGAATTATTCGTGAATGTTGCATATGGGAAGCATTAAGTCATTGCTACGCGACTGAATTACTTAATGTAAATTCTGGTTTTCATTTCATGTTACTGCATATTTCAACACAAGTGTCTGGATTATGCTGATTTTACAACATACTGCAGCTACTTTTCATTATGTGTATGTCACTGTATAGTATGCACCTTGAAGGTCATTAGTCTGCCTCTTTTCATCAGAGTGTACTGGCATATTAACATGCTCATTTTTTAAAGCTATATATTCCAGTAGTGCAAAAATGTGGAATAAATTAAGTTCAGTAGCTTTACCAAATTGCATTAAGTATTGTGAATAGTCTATTTATGAATTTGCTTTATTTCTGTATGTTACATAATGTTAATGTTTGACCTATGTAGTATAATGTCTGTGTTTCAGCTTTGCAAGAGATTTATGTAACCAGTACATGACCATCGTGTCTCATAAAGCTTGCAGGATCATGAGTGCATTTTGCAATAATTGGAGTCCTTGTGTAGATACTTGCCATCTTCAGTTTGCAAGTCAAGGCGATTATGTTAACAACTGTTGTAGATTGTGTATCTTGTTCTGTGCATTCGTGGAACGGAATTGCATTAAGAGAAAGAGTTTAGCAATATGCGAAATCATACTGTTTTTAGGTAGGTGACAAAGTGCTGTCAGTGAATGGCCATTCTGTGGTGAGTGTGGATCACTATGAGGCAGTTGAAGTGCTGAAGAGGTCAGGTCACACATTGGTGCTTGTGGTGACGAGGGAAGTCCCAAGACTCATCCCTATTACAACAAAGGTATATCACAGTGATTTCATAGCCAGTAACAGATGAGCAGCCTCTGTGTGTGTGTGTAAAAATGTGACATATATGATGATTACAGTTAGATTGTATGTCAACATAATGCACAGATGATGATGAAACACTGATATATGTATACATTTGCACCCAATTAAAAGAATTCTGATTTGAGAAGGTTTTGATGTTACTGAACTGCTGTTCATTGGCTTAGCATGTTAAGCCATAATCTGAACTGTGCTTTTGTTGTTAGGTAGTAAATGTATGTTACATGAATTTAACATTAACAACCAAAAGGTAGTAAGACTAGAAGTCCATTCACTGTGCAACTAGGTTTTATTGTTCTGCATGGAACTCCTTTTTTGTGCTTACAGTGGCATTTTATTGTGAATATCAGTTAAAGATTGAAAAAAGAGAACTTGTTTACCTTGGTGGATGGGTGAGCAAGGGTCAGTGAGAGAATGTCACAGAGAACAATTAGAGGAAGAACTGAAAAATGGTGTTTGCTTCTTTGTCTGAGAAGTTTTATGTGGGAGAAAAATTAAGGAGAGAGTGTGAATGAGAAATGCATGGCATGCATAAGGGACTGAGAGACACAGAGATTTTAGCCAGAATTTTTTGCAAGCAGAATGCAGTTCTGGAAGCCTTAATAGTTTTAAATAATGTGAATGTGTGAAGTATGTTCTGAGTTGATGCAGTCCATTTTATGGAGTAGAATAGAATTCCAAAGGGTGGGCATTGTAGTGACCCATTCACCTTGACCACTGCAAACTCTTTGTGCAGCCCCCACACCTTGAACAAAATGCAGTATCCTGCTGATGGATATGTCCTTCAAGTCACCTGGTGTCATGCAGTGTTGACCCAGGTGCCTAAATCTTTCTGTTGCTAAGGCCGCATGGTTACAAACAACATGTGAGGATGTTGTGTATGCCTGCTGTCATCTGTCATACCTGGTACCATCTATGAGCCCCAGTTTAAATTCATGTTCTTTCAAATGATTGTCCTGTTAGCAACCCCATCATTATCCTTAGCTAGTTTCTGCTGAAGTTGAGTAATTCCCCAGCTCTTTGACTTCTTTGGTCATTGTTACTGGATATACAGGATTTATGTGTGTTATAGAACATTGTAATGTGTTACATTATGTTGTGACATGTTTTTATATACATATATTTACACTATTCTGTGTTTACATTGAAATTGCTTTCCGTATTTTAATAATTTTGTGTTACATTTTTAATGTGCGTCATTCCCGTTGTATCAGTAGAGATATATCACTGAAACAGACAGTCTCTGTTTAGAATCTTAGGTGTATTGGACCGTGCATCATCTTGATATTTGAATAAAGGTTACCAACTAGATGACACTTGCTTTATTATCTACTGCTCAACATGTTTCAGACGTTAATACGTCCATCTTCAGGAGCTTGCGACTACTTGTTGCAAACAAAACCTCTTATCATTACAGCCTACACAATGCAACAAGTAGTTGCAAGTTCCAGAAGATGGACGTATTAAGGTCTGAAACATGTTGAGCAGTAGATAATAAAGCAAGTGTCATCTAGTTGGTCAACCTTTATTTAAAAAAAAAAGTCTATATTTAGAGTGCTGCTTGTAACACACTTTTAAGAACTGTGGTTTGCAGGACTAGCATAAGGCATTGCTGGTATTACTGTTTTCTTGCTGCATGGTTAGTCATTCCACTGCATTGGACTTGGTTTGTTTCACTTGTTTCATAAGCCATCAAGTAGTTGTCTTTGGTTTGGTTTTCTTAGCTTCCTGATACTGCATCATCTCCGTCCCCTGGTTCTACTCCCACCTTCAGGCCTCATGGTGCTTCCAACTTGGATTCTGCTTGCTCGAGCCTTGGCACCAGCCGAGCACCAAGTGCTACTTCTCATGTGTCAGCTACAACCTCAGGATTTGAAAGTGCAAGCAAAGGAGAGAATGGTCAAGTTTCTGGTGATCATAACCATGAACATAAAACAAAGGTGAGTCATAAAAGTGTATAGGTTTGTACCCCACTGCACTTCTTATACAGGTATTCAGCAAAATGTCTGCCAAATTTTGGTTGTTATCGAAGTGCTGTGTGTGGTTGAAAAATGTTATGCCAGCATGGGGTCAAAATATCAGCTTTTATGTAGTTGTGACATAATGTGCACACTTAAGAGGCATGCTCTTCAGAACTATGCCGTATTTTATGCTTGCATAGGCAGCTCATTTAAATCGGTGCTTATTGGTGTATGATTTCGTGTTTGTTCCATATGAGAGCAGTATCATTCATTTTTGCAGGCTACTCTGCATAACTGCACTCATTCTTTTGCTGATTGTTGTAAGTGATCCCAGCAAGAGCGATGAACTGTATAATAACAACTTAAGGTTTTGCAGCAGGAAGTGTGTAACAGTGCTGGAGACGTGCAGGTACATCTGTTGTATGTTGCATGACTTGGGAATGAAAAGCATTGTAATTGTACACAGAGATACAGGAAGCCTGGACAGTGCAGTCAGTGTAGTGACTAGGCTATGGACTGGACAGTGTGGGGTTTGATTCTTGCCAGGGGCAAGAGATTTTCCTCTCCTTGAGAAAGTCCAAACTGGCTCTGGGGCTTCTTGTTCAGTGGGTACTGGGGTTTTTTCTCAGAGGTAAAGGGACCAGGGTGTCTTGTGCCAAGGTTAAGAGTGAGTGAAATGAGTGTGTGCCTTTAAGACGTGAACAGGGTGAACTCTAACTTAACACAGAAATATAGCTGTTGCTGATCACATTAGCTGTATGATCATTGCAGCACATGCTTTTGGTCCTTTTGTGCATTGGGAGTGAAGGCTGAAATCCTACTTACGGGCCTGTCAGTTGTAAAGTATTGTTTGTTACTCAAACAGGAGGATCTGTTGAATGAACAGAGTTTTTCCTAAAAATGTTCCCTGTATCTTTACTTCTATCATATGTAAGTTGTATCCTTTTAGTGATTTGATCATTTTCATAATGTCTTCTCTGTGTGATTAGATACACTGTTATAGAGGGATTGGTTTGGGTGATGATCGGTTCTCAGAGAACATGTTGCTAGCCAATAGGGTTACTAGAGTGTGACAGAGCTGGAGGGGAGGAAGGAAGTGAAGTTGCACCTCTTTCCTCCCCTTCACCACCACTTTCCCATTCCACTAACCCTGCTGGCTAGCAACATGTTCTCTGAGAACCATTCACCACCCACACCATTCCCTCTATAACAGTTTAAGTGTTCCTGGCATTCTTCTTGGACCGCTTGACCCATTAGAAAGATGGGATCAGTAGGTTGTTTTCAATGTCGGTAACAAACTGCCAGTCTATGCTCCATAAAATCCCAGAAGAGCACAGATCTAAATCATCAATATGCTGAGTTTTTGCAAAATATATCTTTTTTTTTTGTATGTTTTTAAGAATTATTTTGCTTTCACATCCTCAGTCCACGAAGAAGATACCTGAACCAATCAAGACATCAAGAGACGTTGAGACTCGCAAGCAAACTGTCCACACAACACTTATCAGAGACCAGAATGGCCTTGGGTTCACCATATCTGGTGGGAAAGGATCGCCATCTTACAAAGACAATTCAGATGTAAGGAAGTGCTTAATTACAATACAGGTCACAGCAAGGATGTTCACTCAAGCTGTTATCTTTTCCATGATAAATGCATTGGCTCTTTCTCACGGGTTTGTAGGGAAGTGTGAAATACGGTGTTCTACAGTGGAATGCACATTTAATGTTTCTCAGTTCAAGTTTTTTATACCCTCACTGAACACTTAATTTCTGTAGTTGCTTTTTTGTCACAGATTCTCTCTGTTTAGTGTTTTCCTCAGTTTGGTTTGGAGTTAGTAATGTGTTTCCATAGGAGATATTTTGATCAACAAAAGCTGTTGTATATGAGATATGTAGCCTTTATCAGGAAAATGACAGATGTGTAGACAATTTTAGGTGGATAGTGTGGAGGGAAGAGAGTACTTGGAAGCTATAAGTGTGCATTGGAGTGTAATGTTGAAAAGGGATCTTCGAAATATAGGCTGTAAGGGTGTGGACTGGATTGAACTGGCTCAGGATAGGCTTCAGATATGGATATGACTGAACATGGTTGTGAACCTTGGATTCCATAAAAGCTGGTGAGTTTTATCAAGACTTTAGTGACTGCTGGCTTTTCAAGGATGTGTATGTACCATGGAGGTAAATCAGGACTAGTAAACTCATTCTTCAAGACTTAAGTTAGAACGTTACTTCCAGATGGTGGCAGTAGCTGTTACAGAAGTATGGTGTGTATTGCTTGGCAGCAACCTAACATTGGAAGGCAAAGGTGGAACAAATCTGTTGACGTACCACTGTGCACTAAGTATTGGATTTAAATGCTCCATGCTGCCCTGAATTCCTTGGAGTTTATTTAGACAAGGAAATTTAATGCCTGTATTTACAAAAGAATCCTATCTTTTCTTACCTTTTTTGGATTTACAGGAAAACAGAATAACTGGGGAAAGTGGCAGGTTTTGTTTTGATTTGTACACCATTTTGAAGTCGGTTAGTTTTAAGTTCATAGTGAAATATGACTGGGTGTGTATGAATTTGTGTATTCTTTGTGTTTGTTATGAAATATTTGTATTGTTATATTTGTTGAAAATTTCCTCTTATTATCGTTTAAAAAAGAAACTGAGCATCCTCCAAACAATTTGTATACCTTTACTCTCTGCTCCTCCCATCCCACATTTTATTTGCTCTTTTTACATTGTAATGAGAAAGACTATTCCCATGACTTTCTGTGGTTTAATGTCCATGTTAGGACTTCTTGTGACATTTTATATGTTGCTGATGTCTGTAGGTAATATGGTCCTATTTCTTCACATAGTATTTCAGACTTTTTTGTATTTTTACTCTTTAATTGTTATTTTGAACCAGAAGAACACCTTGAATGCTTTCAAATAACTTTAAAATATCCGTTAGTTATTTCTTATATCACCATCCAGAATATGGATAACACTCATCCTAAGGTTTGTCACTTATCGTAGAACCTTCTTCAGAATCAATCGTGTAGAAATGTAGATGTTCTCAGTATCATAGTCACGTGAAATGCCGCTGGAATTACCATCAGTGCCTTCATCTTTCCTCTCACTTAAGAGCAACCAGATGTCAGCACATACCTGATGTCATAGCAGCAATAGCTAGCAGTTTATCCCCTATCCTACTAGACTGATTATTGAAATTTTAGTGCTTACTTTGTAAGAAACGTGAGTATTATTTGAACAGAAAGGATGAAATTATTACATAATTTGCCGTTTGTGGGAAGTAAAACATAGATTCTGTAGCATGTTTGAAAAATGCAGTCAATTTCTTTTTTGCCTCATATATAAAGTGAATTTTTAGGGGCATTTTCCTACGTGCATTTCATATGTGAGTGTAGATGTTTAAAAGGGTGACATCATTAACACCAAATCCAACTAATGGATTATGTCCAGAGTTACGTCTAAATGTTATTTCCCCACCTCCTTCCCCCAGAATTTGTCTGTTTCTAGTTTCTCACTTTCGATCTATTAAATCAGTACAGTAAAGTTGGAACCTGAACACATGTGCTGCTATTTTCAAAGGAAATTATGTAGATGGGGATATACAAATTTGTAAGTAAGGTTTTGAAAGACATGGAAGCATGAAAGAGATGAACTGAAGCAATATTATTTAGATCTCACATTCAGTCTCAGTGGTAAATATGAAAATTATGTCTGCATAGAATACAGTAATTCTGGTGACTGACATGCAGTAATAAATGGTGCAGGAATTATAAAAAATTACCATGACTTTGTGGTATGTTAAGGTTTTGGATGGTGTCACAGTTTGTCATGTTATATTCTCCATTACATCATGAATTTTTTGTTTTCATTATATCAGCTAGCACAAGAAGGCATTAATTATTACTGTGACTTTTATCGTTTCAGGCGCTCTACATTTCTCGAATCACAGAAGGTGGTGCTGCTGAAAAGGATGGAAAATTGCAAGTGGGAGATAGGGTGACCTCAGTATGTATTGCCAATTTTATGTACTGTTATGTCCTGTTTGTGGTTTTGTTAGTAATGCTTTATGCAATGATGTGAAGTGCTTGGTGGCATGGTGTTTATGTTTGTGGTCAGGGAACCCACCTGATATCTCACCATGTTATATTCTCACTGTGTCAGCTCAGGACAGAACACGCTCTGTTTCAGCACTGTTTCTTTATTTTCATTCCACAAGATGGTCCCCATACTATTGCACTTTAATGCATTCAGCTTTGTACCTTTTCGTATGAAGATACATGCAGAATTCTGTGCATTTCGACAGTTATTTTCAGATTAATGCAAAAAGGGGGAATGTTACAAATATCAGACATTTGCATGCAGTCTTCTCATTCATTTGTGAACTAACAAAGTAACACTTTATGCCATATATAATTGTACTGCATTTTTTGGGTTGTGTCTGCCACTGTCAGTTTACTATGCCCAGGATATATTGGTTACAGTAGACTGTAGCATGAAACGCTCGGAACTTGGAATGTCATATCTAGGAGAGATTGATAGGTTTTTTCTTCTCCCCATATTTTGTTCCTGGTTATCTGTTAAGATATATGTTTCAGTTTTTTTGCCCAGCCAGGTACTACATATCTCGAGCCATTCTTTTCATCTTCTCTTTTAGGCAGATGCCGGTACAGCACATAAATACTTTTAGTTACATTCCTGCTGATGAACTTCCACAACTAGTCTGTCTCATTTAAGCCTACATTATTTCAGCATCCATTAACAGGCCATAAATGTATACAACATAAAATTGCAACAAGACGGGTGGTATACGTATAATGGGACATTGAGTCATGTTTGTGGAACGGGTGTTGCCTTGGAAAAGCATTGAGTATTACATGTGATGAGTGTGTCTGGATTCGTGCCTTAGTTATCTGGCATGCAAATTGCATCTTTTCTGCACCGCATTATATCTCCATCTGTGGCCTGCTGGCTGTACCATGTTTATCTCAACAAAGTTGCACAGTGTTTTGAAAAATATAATTATTGAAATAAAATGTGCATTGTGATTTTCTATACAAGTTTTGCTTGAAAAAGTTCTCATTTTGAGAAGAATTCAGTGAGATATGATCATAAATCTACCTAGGTCTTTATGTAAAGAAACTCTTATTCTTGTCAGATTTTAATCCAACATAAATTTCCTGATAGATTTTTTGAAAAATCCTGAAGTATCAAATTTCATGAAATTCTGCCCAGTGGGAGCCAAGTTGTTCCCTGTGGACAGACTGGCCAGCTGACCGATGGACAGATGGACAGCTGTAACAAAGCTAATAGTCACTTTTCACAGTTTTGCGAGTGTGCGAAGTTTCTGGCTGTGGGTGTGGGTGACTAGGTTTCAAATTGTACCTGTGATCACCTTGTGGTGACTGACTCTGAGACTTGGATGCTATCTTTCCATGGGCAGTAGTGTGGAGTTCACAATTACCCTTCAGTTAGTGCCAAGGTGAAGCATGCATGGAGCTTTATCTCGAGACCTTTGTTCTTGTAGGATGGTGCCAAACTGTAGGGACTACTTATGTTAAAAAATATGAAGGGGAAGAGACTTTAAACATGTCAGTTCATATTAGAGTTT
>Ga0123352_10006094_pt1 | contig 18372 bp, 12 predicted proteins | sample TergutLab28metaG_FD_89700 | JGI IMG/M metagenome (GOLD analysis project Ga0123352, IMG submission 89700) | Labiotermes labralis P1 segment gut microbial communities from Petit-Saut dam, French Guiana - Lab288 P1 | ecosystem: Host-associated > Arthropoda: Insects > Digestive system > Gut ... | reverse complement strand
TGTCCTAGCCAGGCTATTCTTCTGCTTTTTATGAATCTTACTATGTCTGCATTTCGTATGAGTTCGTTCAGTTCATGGTTCTTTCTGATTCTCCAGAATCCATTTTTATCTTGTACTGGGCCAGAGATTTTCCTTAGTATTTTCTGCTCAAATATTCTTAGTTGTTCATTTCGTCTTGTTTACGTCCAGGCCTCACATCCGTATGTTACTACAGGTCTTATTAAGGTTTTATGTATTTTTAGTTTTAAACTTCTATTTAATGCTCTTGATTTCAGTAGTGCTCCACATGAATAGTAACATCTTTTTCCGCTGATAATTCTTGCTTGTATTTCACAATGGTGGAGTTGATTTGATTCAGTTGTGAGCCTAGGTAGGACAGTTCTTTCACATGTTCGAATTCATATTCTCTGCATTGCAGATGGTTGCCATTAACGACATCAGAGATACAGGTTGTGAAAATGGGAACTAGACTGACTGGGTTCATACTTATGTCCAGTTAAGGGCTTTTATATTTGTGCAGTTGAGTATATATATATATTGTATTACCAGTGAGTGAGAGAGAGAGAGTGGCTTTTTGAGTAATGTTGCTTTAACATGTATACATTTCCAGAGCATAATGAAATTCTTCGAAAGGAATTTTATTTTCAGAGGAATGCTGCTGTCTTCATTTTTAGTGGCAGGAAACCGTCACACATTACTTTATTCATATATTCTGTTTGCAGCATGACTATCCACAAGAATGTAGACCTGGTGGTTCAAGTGGCAATTTCATCATGTTTGCGTCAGCTACGAGTGGTGATCGTCCCAACAACAGCAAGTTTTCAACTTGTAGTATTGGAAACATTAGCAATGTGCTGGATGCCATTGAGGACAACAAAAAGAGAAATTGTTTTTCTGGTGAGTGTGTTGTTGCATTTATAAATTGTCTTGAAGTCAGCTGCAATTATATGCAGTCTGCATCCTGAAATTTGTGTGTAAAATTTGCAAAAGTACGAAGAAAAACGAATGTATGTCTTTGCAAGGTCTACTGCATGGTGTATTTTCCAGTTTGTATACAGAATTTTGTTCAAAGTAAATTTTTAGAACCAAGGTAACAAATTTTAAACAGTAGTAAATATTTCTTGTGCCATATTCCATTCCCTTACTCACTTCTTGTAGGTGGTATTTCTTTTTTAGCCACTGACCCATGAAATATTTTAGGTAAGAAAGCTGTTTTACAACAGTCCTTAGATGGGGAGTCAAGATATGTTCAGGAACTAAACTGAATTGACTAGTTTTCCACAAATTCTTATACATGTAATATTAGTCTTAAAATATTTCTTGTGTTATAAACAAATTGTGTACTACTTAAAGAAGAGCTTTGTAATTGAAACACTTTACAAAATATTTTTGGGGTATGGAATATGTGGTTCTTACAGTGGTATTATGATTTCAGTATTTGTCTGGGAGGTGATGTCGCATAGTGTAGTAGACTGATGTATATGTGCCAGATTACATGGCATTATGTCCTAAAGGACCATAATCCTATTATTAGGTTGATCAAAGAACTGTGCTTCATGGAGGTAATTATTTGTCATTTTAATGCTTACTCCATGGAGCAGAGTCCTTCTTGAGAAACTAACCGGTTTTCAGCTAGTCAAGAAATTCCCCGCATTTTATGGAACCCGAAGGTTCATTACCGCATTGTTATTATAATTCCTTTCCAAATTGTGTTCATGTCATAGTGTCGGAAGGAGCATTCTGTGGCAACAAGATAGTTGAGGCAGGTGAGGAGTGTGATTGTGGCTATGATGAAGAAGAATGCACAGACAGGTGCTGCTATCATCGCCTGCTTACACAGAAGGATAGGGACCAGAACAGTTCTGCCACTAGTTGTGCCAGAAAAGCTAACACTCAGTGCAGGTATGGTGCCTGTTTGTTAATGTAATGATCAGGATATTTGCTAGCCTGGTCTTGAATACTGTGAACACAAGAGCCCAAGTGTGGTCAAATACCCATCCCATTCACTGTGAAGAATACTTAACATAGAAAAGTTAAAAAAAAAAAAAAGTTCTGGTAATTTACTTACATAGTTGAACTGTAAGCAAACTGGACACTGGGTAAATGAAATTTTTCAGCTACAGAATTTATTTATTTCACTCTTTTCCACTCTTCATTAATAGCTGGTAATGAATTCTTTTATTACGAAATTCGTGTTGATAAATTAATTGTATAAAATATATGCTAAGCTCATTGTGTTCATTTTGACAAAATGAGCTTTAAATATATGTGAAAAAATAAATATTCATAAAGTAACTCATCAGATATAATTTTTGCGCCTAATTTAAATGTCAGGTAAAATAGTCTTTCATTTCTTGACTTTTATGGATGAAAATGGCAGTAGCCTGTTAAGTAATGTGTGTTCATTTTTTTCAGCCCAAGTCAAGGTCCTTGCTGCTCTAGTGACACTTGTAGCTTTGTGTTAGAATCATCTAATGTCCAGTGCAAAGCAGAGTCAGATTGTAGCTGGAGCTCAACTTGCAATGGCCGCTCACCTGACTGCCCGCAGCCAGCTGCCAAAAGGAACAAGACACGTTGTAACGAGGGAACACAGTTATGTATCAATGGCGAATGCACTGGCTCTATCTGTCTAGAGTGGAACCTCACAGAATGTTTTTTAACCAGCCATATTATACCAAATATTGACAAACGAAAGCTTTGTGAGTTGGCTTGTCAGAATGGAACAGATCCAGACACTTGTAGAAGTACAAGTGAGTTTGCTCATGTTGTTGGACTGCCACCAGGAGGCATTAGTCTCCGACCAGGATCTCCTTGTGACAACTTCCAGGTATGTTTTTTTTTTAAGTTAAGTGAACATGCATTTACCAATCTTTCTGCCTGCAGTTTACAAAGAATAAAGTGATGGTAGTTCAGTTTCACTGTTGTGTTTGTGTGTAGCATTTTATGACCATAATTACTGTAGTTAGCTTTTCCTTTTAATTTTTCTGTAGTGAGCATCTTGTTGTTGCATCTTGATGCTAATAGAACGTTTGAAATATAATGGTATAGACAGAAATACGAAAGACGCAAACATTCCATTGTAAGTATATTCTGTAGTCCCAACTAGGTAACCAAAATGTTAGTTTTCCCTTGTAAGAAGTTCTTGTTGAAACTGTAACAGTCTGCACCTGGTGTGTGAAAGTAATTGAGATCAGTGAATACAGTACATGTCAGAAATTTTAGAGGTAGTGATAAATGTAGCAATTATTGGGTGCTGTTTATTTTACATGCAACCTGAACAAGATAAATTTGCTGTGATGTACATGGGAAAAATTTGAACTGAGAGGCAGGTAGGGTTGAAGATGTACAATGAGCTTGTAGTGATCATAAAAACACATTAACATAAACAATCGTCACACATGCCAATGTCACTTAAAGTTAGGATAACTTAATGTGTAGAAAAGTATGTATTTGGGCATAGGCCACTTCTGCTTGCAAAGGGGGCATATTGTTTCCCTAAAGTTTTTTGGCAGTAGTTGATAAATTGTACCCTTATTTGTTGTCTGTGATATACAGGTGCTGTTATATGTATTAAGTGTACCTCAGACAGTTGAGAGTGTCCAGCAAAATTAGGGGTATAAAGAGAGTGACTTTGCCACCACATTTGCCTCAGGAGTCTGTCTCCAGTGTGTGCATTGGTAATGCAGCATATGCAGAACCTACCTTGCTCTGTGTTTCTTTGGATTTTATAATGGCACACTGTGGGCAGTGAACAGCACAGTGCATTCCTTCAAAACAGTACTGCTGCATTAACATAAAAAAAAAGGGAAGGACTCTTCAGGCCCTTATATTGATAAATAATGTTAATTGTACCATGGTGAAGAGCAGACTTACTGTGTAGCAACTGTGATGGCAGAAGAGTGGTGTAGTAGGGGGGCTAAGTTCTCCTGTTTTGCTTTGTAGCAGATTTATTTGGTATATTCTGTAGTAATTTTGAAAGCTGTGTCTTGTGCAACCATTCGTAACTGTTGACAGGGATACTGTGATGTCTTCTATAAGTGCAGAGCAGTGGATGCTGAGGGTCCTCTGGCTCGACTCAAGAATCTGCTTTTCAACAAGGAGACTCTGCTTACTGTTGCTCAGTGGATCACGGTAAGCTGACTGTCTTTAACTTTTACTTTATTTTCTTGTTTTTCAGGTTTTTGTGAATATCTTGATGTAATTATCTTGAAAATTTTGAAATATGGTACTGGAGAAGGATGGAGAAGATCAGTTGGAATGATGGTTTTGTTTTGAAAAAGAGAGCATATGTACTACGAAGTCTCTCATCAGTGGAAGGCTTACATATAGTATAGAAAAGCTTCATGTGTGCCGTTAGCAGTGTGTCAGTAAGCATGTGAGAGCAAATGTCTCAGATGTGTACTGTGTGTCCACGATTGTCTATAACAGTCTGAACATTTTTTAAAGTATTGTGCGTAATATGGAGGTAGTCTTAAACCGTGGTGGTGCTCTAGTACTGTTTTGTGTTTGACTGCCACTAATGCAGCTTCCACTCTTGTATGTTAAGGTAACAAAGGGGCTTGTAGGAAGTGATGTGATTAATTATCTAGAACTATTATGGACAAGCATTTTGGTCCATACTGTCAGTTGTTCCCTTCAGCAATATGTAAGGACTGGCTTCTGATGGAAGGACATGCAAACAGTGGGCAAGAGAATAGGTCAAGTTGGCAAATTATGGCTGTAATAACCTACAGTCTACAGAGTGTTTAAAGTTCATGGAGCAGTATCAAATATCACCATGAAAATACTAGTTTATGTAAAGTTGAAACTTCATGTAATAATTCCACATCCAACCTGCTGTCACCCCCGTGAATGTTAGATGTTAAATACTTGAACAGTTTACTTCGCTAAATGCGTTATGTAAGATATGACCCTGAAGTTCTAGTTGGAGGCACAGTAAATACTAATACCTTACACATTTCTTGTGTAAAAATCATGAATGTGACTATTTTAAATAGTTGTTACCTTTTTACTAGGTTTATGCACGAGTCTGCATCATTGTGGCCGTCTCTTTTAGATCTTGTGCCTTTTTTCAATATTTTTAGTGCTGCTTGTATAAATGTATGTGTTCATATCACCTTGACCCATGCTTCTCCTTACAGTTTATCACTGAACTCATTGCCACTCCTAACTGAATACTTACATTGTTAACATTAAGAAACTAAGCAACCTGGTTTACTGTAACACTGTATGTTCACTGCAGTTATTTATTTTTGTAGGAGTATTGGTGGGCTGTCCTGTTGATGGGAATTGCATTCATTATTTTCATGGGTCTTTTCATAAAATGTTGCGCTGTTCATACACCTTCATCAAATCCAAAGAAGCCTCCTGCAAGAAGGTTCAGTGAGACATTACGTCGACCAATGAATACATTCAGGAGAATGGTAAGCAGTTATCATTGCTGCATGGGGGTCTTCCTTACCATGAAACATGAAGTTGAAAAGGCCAAAATAATGTACTTACCACAAACTCAGTTTATGTTTGTGACAGTGCAGTGTGATTAATTTGTATGTAAGTGAAATAACTGTGACATAATGAAGGGCTGAAATATTCTAACAGTAGAATCTTTCAACTAGTCTGCTTCCCATTTGTGAGTTTTTGTACAGCCATAGACTTTTATTCCTTAAATGGGGTAATCATGAATATCTCAAATTAAAACAAGGTTGTTAGTCTAAATTAGCTGGTGACTGAACGTTATGGGCTGAAAGATACATTAGGAATCAACGGCAACAGAGTTAATTAATGCAACTCTAGGTATGTACAAAAATGTCACAAGGTTGTGGGTGTAATAACAAACATCAAGCATGAATTTCAGAACATAAATAAAATTTGTACAACCTTGTGAAATACTCACATAAGTGTTATGGTCCTTTATTCTTTCAGCGTGCACCACATGGTGTTGGTGGTGGGGGGCATCCTGGTGGAGGAGTTGGGAGGCCAGGCCCCACAAGAGGTCCAGCACATGGCTATGGTGAAGGAAGGGGTCAGTATTATGCACCAAAAGGTAAATTGTTTTTCTGTTACTTTCACATGGTGACAAGTAGTTTGCATCCTACTGTGAGTCATCATCATCATCATCGTCATCACCACAAGTTAGTACTGTAAAAAATGTTTCTTCTTTGCATTCATAGCGAATGTGAGAATGCATGATTTGTTCTCTTGGGGTAAAAGACCTGCTTTGTTTCTTCATAATTCTGCTTAACCCATTGACTGAAATGTGTAGACATATTCCAGTTTTAATAAACACTGGGTGACAGTAACAGAAAGTTTTACAAGACTTGCATTACTGCATGCATCTCAAGCCTGACTTACTAAATATTTGTTGGAGCAGAAAATGCTTTACACATCTGACGTTGTTAAGATAAGTAAAGCACAGTTGTGCTCCATACACTTTATCCATAAGTCTTACAGGTAATTAAAAGAGTTCTTTGTGCTGTCTAGGGAGGCAGTATGGGGGTGAATGCAACATAAACCTCATACAATTCATTCATTCCTTAACTTGTTAATTTTGGTGTTTAAATGAGGGTGCAGTGGAATTGGATGGGGGGTGCTAAGGAGATTGGAAGATGAAATGGTGTGTGAACAAATACAATTGCCTAATGATGATCTGTACCTAGTATTGTTAGGCTAATTAAATTAAAAAGATTGGAATGGGCCAGACATGTACCATTATTCAGGGAAACATTGAAAGGGTTTTGGAAAGGGACCATTGTTCACAACATAGTTGTAACACTGATTAAAACTTTCCTGTCCTGTTTAGCATCTGCTCCACCAGCTAGCTACAGTCGCACAAATCACCCAGAGTTATATGCAGGAGCATATGGTGGTCGGAATGCATATGAAATGAGACATCACAAAGTCTGACAACAGTGCAGAGATGATTGTTCATCACCGTTGTTGTACCACGGAGACAGAGGACCACGGAGATTGTCAAAGCCTGTCGTCGTGTCAGATGTTACACGTAGAAGAGGAAGCAGTGCAGGTTTCCTTGCCAGATTTCCATCAGCAGATACAGGGAACAGGAAGACAACCAAACGATTACACCAGACTCCACCAATAAGTTTGGTTCAGCTGCGTCCTCTTGTGCTGATTCCTCGTTCCCCACGTCAGGTGGCAGCAACTCTAGCCATGTTCTGAGAAGCAGTAGAACTATGTAGCACTGGTAATAAACGAGACAGGACTAATACAATCATTTATCATGGTAGTCATTTGTAAATGTAGAGATAAATATCTCTTTGTGATCTGTGACCAAAAATGAACAGACTTTTGAAGTAATGGACTTAGCTAGTGTTTTTGGGTGCTCTATGTTTGAATTGTATTGGTGGATAATATAATCTCAACCATTTTCTCTCAAAATATTTTGGTTATTACACTACCAGTGTTTGCTGGATATTTTAGCAATCACAAAGAACCTCAGCTCAGGTGGAGATGTTCTTCATTATCAACAGTTGTTCTTGGAAGTTGTGTTTATCTATGAAAATGAATCTTGTAACACAGCATTTTAAGTTTTATGTGAGGGTTATTTACTTTGATGCTACAGGTCACAATTAATTCATGAAGCATGAACATCACAAGAAACTCACAGACTTTGAAAAAACTCATGTAACTCCGTTTTGCAACATTCCAGAGGTGTTAAATGATGTCAAGTTTTATTTGTTGGTTCTAAGTGGAAATCTCTTGCCTAATGTAACTTGATCAGAAAATGTAAGTTGTGTGTTATTTTGCATTGAGCCTAAACTGTTATCAGTGTGATCGTGATTCTTAGTTTTGCAGTTATTGATAATCCGCACATGCAGTATTGGAATTGTGGGTAGTGTTATGTCTAAAGTGTCATTGTGTTGACTAATTGTTGATACTGAGATGATAGACACATTGACATCATTTTGTTATGCTCCACTTTAAATTAAATCTACTTAAAATTTCACTTAAAAATGTGTCACCTTCTCTTTGTCCTACCCAAGAGGTTAGCCTTTTTTTAGGGTTTTACTTAGTGGGCTAAATATATATTTGCAAAAATAATTCCTTAATAACTTCACTTACAAACGGACTTGATCTCATCATTGGCAGTTGTTATACTGCAGTGGATAAAGTGTCGTGTGATTTACTGTTTACATCAAAGAGTATATTTGTAACAAATGTTGCAAAGCAAAATTATTGTGAAATAGTTCTACCTGCTTGCACAGGAACATTTCTGATCTATTTAGAAAATTCTGAAGTTAAATCCATAGTGAGTTCCTTGTCTTTCATAGTATGTCCATGTTAGTAATTATTTAAAGGAATTGTCACATATCACAGATTTGTTTATAGATGCAAATAGAAGTTGTTATACATTCACTGTCAAGCATTTAAATTTAGCCCTCACTTTAAATGCCATGTTTTGAAGTGTACACATGAAGTCTTTCACCACCTGAAGAAAGAATCATAATCTGCAAATTTCAGAAAAGGAGAAAGAAACATGAACATTTTACATTACCTCTAGTAGACCTTCAGGGCTATATCAACTATCATGATGCAGAGAAACACTTTCTGTGGCCAGTGTCATGTTTTGTACTGTGGGGCATTATGAGAAGCAATAATCAGCATAGTCCACTCGTGTGTGTTATAGTCAGCTACATACTTTGGCTTTACCTTCATTGTGTCTGCCTTTCTGCAAAGGACATCTCCAGTTTCTGCTGTGTGGAGAGGTGATGTCCTTTTTAACATTTAATTTTCTCAGCAGCAGTTACTGCTGCTTGCAAGTTACCTTCCCAGATCTTAGCTTGGTAGATTTCTCATTAAGATGGATAATTTGGCAATTTTCTTATCACAGAGGGCTTATAAAAGTTGGGCACTGTTGTAGTAACTGTCCCAGTAAAAAATGGCAGTGTCATTGGTATAGGCAGCCACTGTTCGCTATTTTTTCAGTGTTTTTGTCTCTGGTTTTGGCAAGTGGCTGCAATTTGCTATTATATGTACAGATTAGCTGTGTAAGGCTATAAAATGTCCCAGGTACTTTCAGGTTCTGGATATCTTGAATTGTGGGTTGTACTGCACAATTGACAATAAACGGTGAAATGTGGGTCAGCAGTTATTTTCAGAAAATACTGTCTGATCTGAGTCATGTGGTCATTCTAAAATGTCTCCTTCATGAACTTCACATGGTGAGTTGCATGTACTTCCTTCTGGTATGAAACTCATATCAAAATTATTGGCTTTTGCAATTTCTGAAATTTTTTCTTCAGTCGGTGCTCCTTATCTGTATGTTGCCATGACTACAATACAGTCACACTCAGTTCTTTGAGTCTAAATTGTTTGAGGTTGCATTCCATCAAGGCTGTTTCTAAGTTAGGTATGGAATTCAGGTGATGTGTGTATCTCTGTATGCACACCTGTCTCTCACGCATCACTTTATTTCTTTTTGACCAAGCTGTTTTCTTTGTGTATGATTGTGTATTGTTATGTGATTTAAGTATGTATTTTAATGTACCCTAACAAACTGCTAAAAGCAAGAGAAAGAGCTAGTCTGCCTTACTGGACAGAAGATCACATAGAGGAAACATCTTTGTAATGGGACCAGTACAATAGGATCTCTATCTCTGTTTACCCATCCAGGAGTAGAGACAGTGTTAGTGTGAAAGGTGTTTTTTCTAATAAGCCTAAAACACAGGTTGTCCAAAATGACTGTTAGGTCTATCACAAATCTGCTGTGACCACATACAACCCCTGCATCAGACATGTAAGATTCCTTGTTACTGCTGTGGAGACTGAACAGAATTACATTTTGAGTGTAAGGTTGGAAAGAGAAGAAATAGGCCTGATGGTCTAAATGAGCCGTCAGATAACATTTGCTCATAGGTATGCAGTCTGACGTGATTTTGTTCAAGTTTTAAGATGCTGCATACAAAATTAATATAAGTCAGTTCTGGGAGTTTTAAGGCATCTCTGATAAACGAACATATGTTTTAAAGTGTTCACTAATGACGCCAACACATGCACTTTTGATGTATTCTGGTGCACTCTACTATTGCTCCTATGTGTTTCGGAATAAATAATGTTAGAAACTTTTTTTTGGCAGTGAATGTGTTAAATGCAAGTGTGCATCCATGTAAAATACACAAACCCACATACATTACCCATGAAGTTAACTTCTAGTCTACCACCATACATGAATGCATAAATAGGGTAGCATCATTTTACATCCCACTGCATCTTTTATCATAACGTGCATTGAACTCATTTTGTGTTAGGTACGTATTGTTTCTTTCACTTGATTTATATAAATATTGAGGTAACTTTCAGTGAAGTGTCTTCTGCTGCATCTGTGATACAAATTTTGAGTTGTTACAGTGGTTCTGGCAGTTCTCTTATGCAGCATCTAAAATAGCCCCACAGTACAATGTTGCAGCATAAGAGATTTAGAATATCTAGGTGACTGGAGTCCCTGAGATATCAATTATTTGCCACAAAATTGTCATCCTTGACTGGCTGTATGAACATTGAAAGTTGCTCTGCATGAGTCTGTCGTAAAGCTGTTGTGTTATGAGTTCAGATGTGAGAGTATTTAATTTTCTGAACTTAGCTTGATATAACCAAATTATTGGTCCCACAGTATACCAATATTAATAGTTTGCAGCCTGTCAGTTGTATTTTGAGGTTTCATACAACATGACATATGGAACTGTGTTTTGTCAGTATTAATGTGCTTAGAACTCAGATGACTTTGAAACCAATGACAAAGGTGATAAACTTTTTAAAATTTAATTCACCTAAGGAATAAACCATGTTTACTTTCCCTGGTCCTGAAGCCAGAAAATGAACAGGCCATTTGTTAGCTGGTAAGCAGAAGTCTTTGAACTTAATGTAATTATTTAAACAGTTCCACTGTTTTTTCTTAACAGTGTACAGAATTTCTGACACTTATTCTCCATTCTGCCTCCAGTCTAATGTGTCTGTAAACTTGAGTTTACCACAGGAGTGTTTTGGTACTCTTCATGTTTATCTTCAATTGGCAGATTGTTCCAATACTGATGTTTGGGATTCCAGTAATTAAGTTATAATGGACAATATAAGTGATTGCTCTATTTTAGTTACAATGTGATTCATGTTTTTGTCTGACATTTGAAATGAATGTTAATGTGAGGAAGGTGTGTCTTGCTGGTAACATATTTCTTGGTGTCTGAACATCGTGTGTGTGTGTGTGTGTGTGTGTGTGTGTGTTTGGTATGAGGTGAACAGATACTCTTTGCAAATTAATGTGATCTTTAATGTAAATTCCTTTGACTAACCAATTAAAAGCATCATAATTGTAGATTCTCATTATGAATCAAGGATTCAGATGTGTGTAATCTTATATATAAATATATATATATATATATTTTATAAACAGCAATACCAAAAATGTTGTTCAGACTAAATCAAAGGACAGAATGACCTGTAGAGATCCTGCATTTTGTAAGAAAAAGGACAGAAGGAAGAAAGAAAAAACTTAAGGACATAAGTATTAATTTAATATAGCTGTAGCGTCTAAATTTGTGGCATTTATCTGGTTTGGCAAAATGAGTTTTTTTAATACTTGTTTATACAATCAGAATACTCTCATGTGGTTTGCTTGCTCAGATGAAAAATAAATCGAAAGTGATGTGTGATGGCATTGTGGTTGGAAGCAGAACCAAGGTGTGTAATTATGAATATTGCAAATGTGTTTACAATAACATTGGAGAGAGTGTAATGTAATAAGATGGCTTGTAAATAAGGTATAAATTGTTATTTTTTTTAATTACAACTTAGTGAATTTCTTGTACCATAGAATTATCTGTATGTTGATTTGTCAATGAAGTTTAAGAAATGTTTTAGTAGGGGGAACCCGTAGATATTGATTAACCTGAATGAATCTTTGGCTCTTCATGACGTTTGGTCACCTTGAGCACTGCAGTGCTTGTTCCATTACATTACTTGCCATTCTTGGTATTACAGTGTTTAGCCACATGGTTCCGAAGTCATTAGGTTTTTTTTTTAATTTTACAGAGATTTTGTGTTCTCTTCTGTCAGGGATTGGAGAATTTTGTATTAAAATTGTATGTAGGTATTTAGTTACTGTGCATTTTATTTATTTTGTCATTATGTAATGCTTCCCTTTCACCCCAGTCTTCACCCAGAAATCTGTGTCTGTGCTTATATGTCTGTGATTGTTTGGTTTCCTTTTCATGAAACACATAAAGGCAGTTTACCAGCTGTTAATAACCAGATAAAATAATTCAATTACAACTTGGTGGAGAAGCAATTTATTAGTTATGTTTGAGTCTTTCTGGGTACTGTGCTTTGCCTCATTTGTGTTCAGATAGTTATAACACAGTTATTCTCTGCATTTCTAAAATCTGATAATCCTTTTTAAGTGTCACAGAGGTAAAGTACTTTAAGGTGCAAAAAGCCATATTTCATCACACCCAAGTGTCCTTTTTTGATCACTTCATGGAACTTTCAAGTAAGTGTATAAAATATGATGAAAACATACCGGTAATTCATCAGCTGGTTTAATAATGTTGCGGACAAACATATTATTCCACAGTTTGTTATTTACTGGATAAATTGTCTTTTCCTCTCAGCATAAACATTGTTGTATTTAAAGACTTGTGAATGACCAATTGCCATTTTTTGCATGATAATGTTGTCAATTCCTTCCTTATAGCTCCATCTTCCTCCTCATATTTCCACCTTACCTTCTCCCCAACCGATTTAACATGACATTTTTATAATGTAATGTATGGATATCTCTGATATGTTAATTGTGATTCTAAGATTGTATAAAAGAAATATATTAAAATTAAAGAACAGATTTTGCAGTAGAAGGCTTTGTTGGTTGATTGTGGTGCATTATACTTCTGACTGTTCAAACTGTGCATATGTTATATATGTATATGCATAGTCAGCTCTTGAACATCTAGTCATGCAGTTAATAGTCAGCTCTATATTTTATTTCTGTGCAGTAATTACTGCGAAACCTCCATCTAGCAATCCATTCCATGTAACGAAGAAAACTTCTGGTTTTGCCAGTATAGTATTCTTGCATAGGGTATTGATAAAATCCTGCTACTGCTACCTTTCTTGAGCCAGATGAATCCATTCTGTCCTCTTGTCTCCTGCTGAGAACAATTCTGATCCTCACCAAACTATGCCTAGTTCTTTCAAATGATTTTTGTTTGGGCTGTCAATGGAAGGCTGTTGTGCTTTTCCTTTTTGTGTGTGTGTGCCCTTGCGCACGCATGTTACATGACCCAGTCACTCTCATGTTTGAAAAATGGTACAAATGATGAAGTTTCTGACTGTTTAAAGTTTGTCAAGCCTGCCACTTCTGCTTAGGTCCAAATAATCTCAATGTGCATGGCAAGTGAGTAGTGTGACTACTTCACATTTCAACCTAACTCCTAAATATTTCTGATATACCTACACATTTGTTTGTGCATGGGACTGTGCTTTGTGTAGTATGTATCTTTTTTAATGTTTTGTTGACCGTGCATCGTGATATATCCATACGATAAGAACCAACATGGTGCACTATTTACTTTCAATTTATTTCAATAATTAACCTCTACATGTTTCAAGAAGGCTTGCTGCACATCATCAGGAGGTAGAGCACGTTTGAAACATGATGGCACAAGTGCAGAAACCAGATTTGGTCTTTCAGCGAAACGGGCGAGTCCATTTAAATCGGCGGGGATGGTCAGTTCAGTCAACTACTGGCAGTTGAGGTTTGCGGATCAGCGGACAGCGATTGTGTTATCTTTAGCAAGTACGCTGATCACAGCTTGATAATGTCGCTACAAGGCAGGAAGAAGCGGGTAAAAAGGAGTGGTGAGCGTGAAATAGTTTACAATGTGTACAAATTCATGAAATCTGAATCTGAGGTGGGTATCACAGTCCCTCTTTCAAAAGTGCAGAAGAGAGTCGCTGAAGCAACGTGTGTTAGCAGAAGAACATTATGTAGGGTATTGAAAGAAGGCGAAAATGTGGAAACTGGTGTCACAATGGCATTTTCAACTCCACACAAACTCAGACCAAAAGTTTGCACTAAAAGTGTCTTAGATAATTTCAATGAGGCTGTTTTGAGAATAGGTCATAAATTTATCTCACTGAGAAACTATGACCAACTCTGAAGGCAATCCACAGCAAAATGTGCGAGTCCACTGGTTACGGAGGAGGTTTTATCCTCACTGAGACTGGTGTTGAGAAAAATGGGATTTAGGTAAGTTTAATTCTCTGAAAAATTGTGCGTTATGAATACTGGCACTCTGCCAAGATTTCCCGCATCTTCTGAACTTTAGTTACATGTTGCCTCTACATATTCATGCTTCACTTTTGGAACATTTTGTATTGTAGGTGGAAGAAGACTTCTGATAACTGAAAGTTTAACGTGGAAAGACACAATATCCGGTCACTCGGAGTCGAGTACCTGCGTGCTATCGCAGCATATAGGGAAGAAGGGAGACCAATTGTGTATGCAGATGAAACGTGTATACACAGCTCACATACAACATCCTATGCATGGGATGACGGGTCGGGAGCAGGATTGAAGGCTCCTGTTTCCAAAGGATGACGTCTCATATCATCCGTGCCGGTAATAGCACATGAAATTCATTGTACTAAACACATCTCACTGTCCAAATAACCTTTTTTTTGAGTTAAAATAAATTGGTTCTTTTTCAGGTGGAGAGCGCGGTTTATATCCAATGCTCTTTTAATATTCCGATCTGGTTCAAAAAGTGGAGATTACCATGACGACATGAACCACACAAATTATATGAAATGGTTGCAGGAGAAGCTCATTCCAAATTTGGAGTCTAAATCAGTTATTGTGGTCGACAATGCATCTTACCACAATGTACAGCTCAACCGGCATGCAACCAGCAATGTCAGAAAAGGTGAAATGCTGTTGTGGTTGGATAAGCGTGGCATAACGGTACAGCTCCAACATGACAAAAGCAGAACTGTACGATCTCGTAAAAATGCATAAACCGCAATATGAGATGTTTGCTCGCCGATCATGGACACACAGTGCTCAGGCTACCTCCCTACCATCCTGATTTAAACCCCCATAGAACAAATTTGGGGTATCGTGAAGACCAGAATAGCCGCGAAAAATGTTACTTTTAAGCTGCAAGATGTTTAACAACTGTCAGAGCAGAATTTTGCTGCTGTGACAATGGAAGAGTGGGCTGCTGTATGCAGACATGTTAAAGCTGTGGAAGAAGAGTACATGAGTAGAGAGCACAAGATGGACAGCGTCATGGAAAGAATCACAATCAACGCCGATGATGATGAAGATGACATGTCAGAATCTACAGTTAGTTGTGAAGATGATGATATACAAGAAGTTGGTCCAATTGTCAGTGACAGCGAGTGAAGTGAAGTGAGTTATGGTGAAGTTCTTTTGGATAAAGTGAAGTGAACTGTATTACAGTGAAGTTCTTGTGGATAAAAGTGTCATTGACCTTATACTGAGGGTACTTGATTATATTGTGACTATTTCATTTTGGTATATCTTGTATTGTGTTTGTTTTCATTTGTAGTGTGGTTGTTTTAAATTGTTTTGTAATGTGTGTATGTGTGGGTTTTGTAATGTGTGTGTGAGTGTGTGTATGTGTGGATTTTGTAATGTGTGGGTGTGTGTATGTATGGGTTTTGTAATGTGTGGGTGTGTGTGTGTGTGTGTATGTATGGGTTTTGTAGTGTGTGGGTGTGTGTGTGTGTGTGTGTGTATGGGTTTTGTAATGTGTGTGTTTTGGTAATATGTATTCTAGCACTCTTCGGCTACTCTGACTGAGGTTTTTCCGTGCTTTTTCCTCAGTTGTAAGGCAAATGCCAGGGTAAAACTTGCAAAGATGGGGCACAGCCCGCACTTTTGTGTGTAAATGTGTACTGTACTACTGCCACCATGTGTCACAATTGCAGTTGACAAATATATCGTATCATATAATACGGGAAACAACTGAACTCACTGTGTCAACAGTAGTTAAGTGTTATATGGAAACAGTGATGTTGAAATTGTCTAATTTTACTCCTTAATTCACGACTTACCATGCTGCTAGCCAGCTTGTCTCATTGTTGGTAGTAATGCTGGATAGACCACGTTCCAACGTACAGTGCATCTTTCCCCTTCACTTCTCCTCCCATGTGTCACCATGTGCCATCAGGTTCTGAACGGCCTATACTACTCTGTATATACAGCAATTGATATATGTCATGCATTTATGTTGACTGGCAGTTGTCATGATTCATGATCCTGCCAATTGCCAGTCAACATAAATGCATTACATACCAATTGCTGTATGTACATAGTACCTCCTGATCAGGAGCAGCAAGCCTGCTTGAAACATGTAGAGGTTAATTATTGAAATAAATTGAAAGTAAATAGTGCATCCCGTTGGTTCTTATTGTATGGGTATGTATCTTTTCTTTGTTACGCAATGGAGATAGCCACTTTGCTTTATTTCCAAATGAACATAAGGAAGAAAGTCATCAGGAATTAATGTGTTAGGAAGCTGAATGGGACCATGCTGCATGAGCTGTGTATTCTGTTTTGTTCATGAATGGTTATTGTGTAAGTATTGCTCCTTAGAATATACCATAAAAAGAAGGGATGAAAATTTTTGTGGTCCATAGACTGCTGAGATTTGTGGCTTAGTTTATGGAAGTACATAAAGACATGGTTTTACATTACATCTGTTTTATGATATTCATTTTTAAATTATTTGGAATGATTATGTAGGCTTTTGTTGTGTCATTACTACTTAACATCTCGTCCAGTTGCTGAATTAGCCATCTTGATTTTGAGATAGCTGAGTATTCAGACTTTGTAATGGTACAAAGTTAGGTACTGATATAATTTCTCAATTTTATTTGAATACTTCTGAATTTTATTCAATGTGCTGACCTGTTTGAATGTCGGTCACGGCATATACTGCACTGATTAAGATGTGCATGATTTCAGGCTTCACTGCAGTATATTGAGATCTTTACTGTTCTGGAACGTTATACTTTGAGGACTGGCAGTTAGTTACCAACGTTTTGGCACAACTTATCGGTCCCATCAGTCAATCAGTCTTAAGATTGGATTGTCGCCGATGTTTCAGGACAACCTATTGGTCTCATTAGGGTCAAAATGTAGGTAACTAACTGCCATTCCATGCTGCATAAGGGTGCATACAGACAAACAGAGTTGAGTCCAATCCAGTCCAGTCAGACTCTAGAGTCAAGGGGTGTTCACACCGACCAAGTCGAGTCCAGTCAAGTCTTCGCGAGTCCCAGTGGGTTTTTAGTACTCTTTGAACAGTGCACAAGTAAATAACTCTAAAGCGATGAAAAATTTTAACATGCTTGTTTTGCACACGATTATGTGGAGAAAGAGGTGGTGTCCTAAGAGACGGAACATGTGGGTGCACCCAATAAACATAAAGAGACCAGATTTCGAAATATTTAGCCACTTGTATCCGGATCTGCTCTAGGATAAAGAGAAATTCCATTGGTTTTTTTGAATGAATATCAAACAGTTCTACCTTCTGTCACAACTGGTGGGAGAAGAAATACAAAAACAAAACACTAACTATAGGAGAGCGATTACACATGAAGAACGACTTACAATTTTTTTTAGGTACGTCCTATAAAAATCTAGGAGACAAGAAAGGGATTCTCCATATTATTGGAGCTACCCTTTTTCTTAGTTGGTGTCGTAGATAGTAACATTATTTACTCCTATTTACATTTTATTTCTTCAATTTTATATATATATATAGAGAGAGAGAGAGAGAGAGAGAAAGTAGCCTATGTCCTTTTTTGTTCAATTAGAATTGTAACGGATATTTGAAAACAGGATCTTCTCCATTCATTACTGATTTCTTTCAAGGAGTCGAAGTATTGTCTGCCTCTATCAACAGCAGTTAATTTTTGTATTTGTCCTCCTCTTTTAATTCCTGCTGGCTGCTCTTTTTTACTCGACCCTCCTTCCATTTTCTGATCATGAATTATATTTTCTCCTTCCAGTTGTTCAGAATTGTCCATTTCAGTTTCATCTGGATAAGTGAATGAAACTTCAGTTGCAGTTACTGTCTCTGGAATATTTCCACAGTTCTATGCTGCAAGTAGTACTCCAAAGAATTCATGACACCATAAAATTACCATTTCCCTCTCACCATAGCCCCACTTGCTGGTATTTTTTCTTTTGATTTTCTTCTTTCCCTCATATAATTACTTAAGTTGTGTCACTTGTCCTTACATTTCTGGGAGTCTGAAAAATAAAGTCTGTTTCAGGTATCTTGCCAATGGGGAATTACTTGCGTCTTTGGGATACTTTTTTCAAGTTGG
>Ga0123352_10006092_pt1 | contig 18373 bp, 12 predicted proteins | sample TergutLab28metaG_FD_89700 | JGI IMG/M metagenome (GOLD analysis project Ga0123352, IMG submission 89700) | Labiotermes labralis P1 segment gut microbial communities from Petit-Saut dam, French Guiana - Lab288 P1 | ecosystem: Host-associated > Arthropoda: Insects > Digestive system > Gut ... | reverse complement strand
GGCTGAGTGGACCCCGTTCCAGACCCACTACTACTCAGAAAATCTGGTAGCGCCAGGGATCGAACCCGGGACCTCTGTATCTGTAGCCAGAAACTCTGACCACTAGACCACAGAGGCGGTCAACAACAGCACTATTCTTGTAATTTGAAATTTGCACACTAGTGAGTAAAGACTACTTTCCACGGTATGATACCATGTAATATGTTTGAAATTTACCAACACTTTGGAGTAACCTGCTCCATCTAAACTCAGGTAGCAGATGGAAGCAGCAACCTTAATACACCAGTCTTCAAATAAAGTATCCACTAAAGTTCAATTTGTAACAAAAATGGAAATGTCAACAAATTTTGTGTAAATCCCCTCAGTGGATCTTAAGTTGTTACATCCAAGACACAAAGACGGAGAAGTCAGGTTAAAGTGCAGTTTTGCCCCTTTACTGTGACCGCACAAACTATTCATGACAATAATAAAATATGAGTACTTATGGCAGTTGCATACACATGGAATGTGAGTCGCATTTAATTCATATGTATATCGCATCAAGCATATTTAACTCATAACTCATGTGCTTGACTACCCATCTTAAAATTCTGTTGTAAATTAGTGGTAGCCATGTAAACACTTAACTGCCATGCAATTTGCTGAACCTCAATGAAGATGAGACACCATGTATTATACACTGGATGAAAATCTCATGTCACAACTGCCTTGCCTACTGTCTGTCCATGAAATAATTTGGTGTTTTAGCTGATAAATCAGAACTCTTCAAATATGTCTCTGACAAGGATGGGTAATTTGCACAATTTGGAAGTTCATCTTTGCAATGGAAGGCTAAGTCATTGGTAGAGCATACTACATTAAGTGCTACGTATTTCCTATGCAAAGGTTAAAGACATTCATAAATACACAATTAATAACAGAGTCACACCCCAGATTAATGTGCAAATCATTATTTCACTTTAAGGAAAAGCTTACCATTATAGTGTTGTAGACAAGATCCTGGTTATTGTTACCACTTGGTTGTGCGGTGGCTGGCATTGCCACAAAGGAATTGGACAAGCTATTACTGTTGTTGGTGAATGTGCCCGTGTTCTGAAATCACATGTTTGAAGAAATGCTTAAAAACTGTGTTACATTATACCCTACTGCACCACCTGTTTAGGAGTTTGTCATGCAAAAATAGAAATTTCCCTCCATGTGATTGCCAGACTGGAATTTTTAGGACTCTGATCAAACTGTGCGCAAAATAACATGAAAAGCTGGAACAGCTATCCATATAGTGACTAGGCCGCAAGCTGGGCAACTGAGAACAGCAAACACACATTTCTCTGGTCACAACAGCAGCAAGACCAGCTCTAGGCCAACCAACCAGCTGTCCTTTGGGGACCAAGGGTTCATTCCCCACTGGTAAAGCAGCCAGGAGATGAAACTGACCACTTCCATCTACTGCCAAGGTTACAAATGCATGGAGCTGGACCTGTACTCCCCCCAAATCTGGAAGGTACAGTGCTCAATTAAGCACACAGGCAGCTTTACCATTTATACATTAATAATATGATGATAACACATGGCACCCATTTCTTTATTAGCCTATGCATTAACTTGTGGGGAAGAAAATGCCACCCCCACATATTTTTTTCTACCTAAGTTTTCTTTTTTTGTTACTAAGGGCAAATAAAAAACAGGGTAACAGTGGGGGAAAGGGGTATATATTAAGGACTGGGTTCAAACCACTACACCCCTTCCTAATAACCTGGCTCCTTTGTAAATTGAAGTTCCTAATACCCATGGTCAGATTTGCCCCCCCCCCCCATTCCTTAACCAACATATTTCCTTTATTAATATTTTATATATAGTGATGAAATTTCTTACCCCATATGATCTATAATATTTTCATGCTTGCATACAGTTACCACCGGTTTACATTTAACACTTAGCTGCTTATACAAACAGAAACATGCTGCTACAACAAAATGACAAGCTATCATCAGCATCTTGGAGCACTCACCATCACTGGAGTTCCTATTTTCTGGATTTTTAAACTGCTGTACATAACCTCCAGAATGTGTCTTGTTAGGTCATTCAAATCATCCAGATTCATGATTCTATATATAAAAACGTACTTCTTCCCTTGATTGCTTCTTACAGATCCATATATACGACAGTACGTGTTTTCCACAATGGGTGGAATTACCTGCTCTTCATCCTATAATGTGCACAAGCCATCAGTTCAAGTTCACTCATGCAAAGCATTATTATATTTCTCACTCAAGCATAATATAACTCATTCATAAACACAACTTACCCCATCTGCAGACTCAAGCCAGAAAACCCCAGTGATACCACCTGTACAATCATCTAACAGGTAGGACACCTTAGTTGAAGTGACCTCAATACGACGTACCAAAGCAACAAAAGTCAACTGAAATTACAAACATCAACACTAAGATTATGTGTTCTTATAGCGGCAGGTACTAAGAAAATGGTCTTCCGGGATGCAACATCACATACTTCGGTACATGGGTACCAATATTAAAGACACATGCACTGCCTTCACTTGTGGGACCCTAAGAGCAAAGATGAAAGCAATTTAGTCCTTTGAAGAATTGGTACCAACCTATCAAACACACAGAAAACATCCCAGAATAATGTAATCTAAATGGCAACATTATATGTAATTCACCTCACAAGCATTCTCTCCTTTCAGTCATTAGTTGCAAAATACCATCATATAAACTGAGTAGAGCCAGACTACTAGAGACAGACAAGCAGAACCTTCTGACAACTTACCCATTTCTCCTATGTATCACAACATATTTTACATAAGGGCAATATAGTGCAGTCCTCCTAATTCTAGGCATGCATTTCACCGTAACATATTACTTATAGACTCAGAACTAAGCTGCCAGCTCAGTTTAATGAACTGTGTGGTGATTTATCAATCTAAAACCAACTGCTCTATCAGAAGAAGGAAAGTCAGTTAATATTCACTGGATACAAAGACTACGATGTAAGCACACCAGTACACATGAACACAGTATGTTCTGTGTACATTACCTACTGCATATTGAACATGACCACTAGACATAGAGCTATACAATTAACATTTCATTCTCACAATGTGTACGTCCAAATTTCCAATTTTAAGACCTGCTTCTTGGCCCTCCAGGACCTGACGAATTGTAACTGGAACAACATTCTGCACCCGCCGTCCAGTCTAAAACATCAAAGCAAATTGCTAAAATAATTTTTAGAGTAATACACAATTACAATGTGTCAATGCTGTACTTCCCCAGTTTAGAAATAAAATGAACAGAAGTACAATCATGAAGTGCAAACTGGAAAAGATTGCAGATATCCATCTACAACCTCTTGGACAAATAAAATACACTGTTGTTGGCATGCAGCAAGACCACAAAACAATCTAATCTAACCTACCTGTAGCAACTTCCCGGGTCTTCCCAAAGGTCAAATACACATCTCAATAATATCTACAACCACCACCAGTTACAAGCGTTTCAAGTATCGTTGCCTGTGTACACTTAGCAACATAAAGGAATACATCTCTGAGGTTACAGCCACTGCCAGACTGATGCTGCTGTTCCCAGTAACAGAAAGATTTGAATGTAGACGGCAAGAGAGCACCCACAACATCACGCAGGCTCTTGAGCGCCACAAGCGCCTATTCTAGATTTCGGTAACCTCCAGCTTGAATTATATGTCTGCTTTCATACATCTTACGTGCACACAAACATGTTCACGTATGAAAACTTGCTTTCTAGACGCTGTTCAACTTTCAGTGTTCCAAGAAAAAGTGGAAGCCCAAAGAGTGAAAATAATTATTTTACTACGCCCCCTTCACCTGAGGATGAATACACTATTCGAAACGTTTTGATTATATAACATTAAAAGCTGGCGAAAGGCCAGAAACCTAGTAATCCAAAGTGTAATAAACCAATGCCACAACGCTATGTGAAAATCACTTCAAAGCCTTGTCACTCACCTTGTCTTCCTTTTTAGTTGGAGATGCATATTGGGATGGAGAATTAAAAAATCCACCTTGATCACCGCCGTAGCCTGTAAAAATATAAACGAATCGTGCAGATTAGTTTCTAATTGTACGAACTTAGACAATCAGAAGCGTATCTATAATGTCCCCCATGCAAACGTCAAAATACTTGCGCACACATACAAACGAAAACATTACACACTGACAACACGACATAAACGATACCATTTTCTAATTCAAGACTCACTTTTCGAATCCCACATTCTGTTCACGAGTCTGAGACGCCAAGTAATATAAATTACCAAAATAAAGCGTAATTTACGCCGCGCTGAATTTTACTCCTCAATGCCGCCTAAATCAAATCGAATGAGAAATATCGATATGTGTGCTACCTCCGCCTAATCTATTACAAACACACAGAAAGCAACGGCGCCTAATTCACTAACCTAAAATCTGCAAGTGCACTAATTTTGTACCACATACTGAGAGACACAAATTTAAACACAGATTTAATATTTAATTGTGCTAATCAGCAGTAGTCTAACAAAACCGTGATTAATTCCACACGTTCGATATTGTCACGGAATAACTACAGTCCTGTTGTTGCCAACATACTAGACTAGATACTCGGTGACAAAAGCAGACAATGAACAATAATAGCAAGGATAGATATCTGCTGGGATTTGATACATCAAAAGATGCTTCAATACTCAGCAATACCGCTGCGATAACCTCAACTCTTACACGAGTACTTTCTTTTATAGCCGGTAAAAATTTACGAGCATCTTATCAGGAACCTCATGCACGCTCTTCAGCTGTGAAGTTAGAGGCAAAAGATATGGTTTCCTGGAAACGCGATAAAAGTTACAAAACTTATCACATGCCAGTGGACAACATTTTTTATAGTCACCAGTGTGAAAACCGCACACCGTACTATGTTCCCTTGTATTGATAATTTTCTCATGTAGGGGTTGGCAAAACGAGTGGGAAGGAAGTACGTTCATAAATGTACGATATCAAACGATCGTGTTCAACCCCAAGTCGGTTTCCATGATTCCACTCTCATGACAAATTAAGCCCACGTCACCAAGAGCATCATGCAGGTGGTGTGATGTTGGAAAAGATTTGTTGATGGCTTGATGTTGCTGTAGATTTGTGACAATAAACGATCAAATATGGTGAGTATTGTCACTTATGAGCAAGTTATGCGTGTTATTGCGAATAATGCCCAAAAGTTGTAACAGTTACGATTTCTGTAACTCTATTAAGCTGGACTCTAGCCTCAAACTTCTAAATAGAAATTTATAGTCTGCAGTCCTCTAGTGAAATTAAAATCTTGGCTGACGGTAATGTTGTTTCAATTGTGTAATTATGAATGTGCACATCGTGTCCGCTGCTCTACACAGTAATAACTGTTGATCTTTATATTTCTCTTATTAGTAATATTTCCGGTGACGTTCTGCTTACGTTTATACAGACTGCATAGTAATTTTCGGCCATTTGAAGAATGTTGATTGTCCATTCGTGGGCAGTCGCCACGACCTATTCAGAAATGTTTATGTCAGATTCTTCGCGTTGGTATCGTGAGTTGCTCAGCTTAGCACACTTCTGCTGCTTGAGATGTAAAACGTTGCTGAAATGGTTTTGACTTGTGAAGCAGATTTTTGCACGAAATTGTGGTATTCTTATTATATAAGTTGTACGAAAGAATAAGAATTACTCCTTCATTTGCAAAGAACGTTTTGTAGAGTATATATATTGAACCACCATGCCATAGATTAAATTTCCAAGCATATGATTACAAAGGTTGTTTGTGTGAGATTTTAGTAAGTATAAGTAAGGTGGAATTTTATTAACAGGTCAACATATATTCTCTGTCATTTAAACTGACAGACGTTGCTGACCATGGCATATTAGTCACATGTTGTCTCTCACCTTGTGTAGACACCACATCTGTTTTGCCTTTTTGTGATGATTTGCTATAGAAATGAATGAGGTTATACTAACCAGCAAATGAATGATCTTCAATCTCTGCTAATCTTGGGTTTCAGTCTTTTGTAATTATGTTTCTGCTACTGGGCGTTGTTCCATTTCTTCCAGTTAGCTGCTGGAAAACATGTATTGATAAACTAGTTATACAAAGGAAGCAAAAATGTTCCAACAAATAACACAAAATGAACTTGCCCTAACATTGTGTGAGATTTGAGATTCTGATATCAGGATCTGTGAATATTAGTTTTCTGAAATGTCTGTAGTCTGGTGTACAATTATCCCCTTTTGGGCTGTGATGACATCTTGTAATCTGGTAGAAATTTCCAAGCATTTCAGAGGAACATGTTGCCTCTGTCTTAAAGGCAGAAGAGTATCCAGTATCACGTACCATAAGACATATTCTTCATAGTCTCCTCCTTGAGAACTTAAGATTTTGCATAGTCTGGTAGAGATTTACCATTTTTCCAAAGGAACCTTCTTCCTTCATCTTCAGGGATGCAGCAGGTTCCTCCACAACACTAGTACATTTCTAGCAGGTGGTGTGGCATCGTATCGCAAAAGAGAGTAATCTTCCTAGCCTGACACCATCCTCACTCATTCTTAACCTTGTTATTAGATGGGAGTGAGTGGTCAGCTTCACGCCATGGCCACATTACCTCTGAGAAAGATTCCTCAGGATAGCATAGTCAGTATAATGTCTAGGCTATGGGCTGGACAATCCAGGTTTCAATTCTTGAGAGGAGCAAGAGATTTTTCTTTTATTGAAATCATGCAGATCGGTTTGGATGTTCACCCATCTCCCTACTCCATGGGTACTGGGATTTTTCTACGAAAGATAAGAACAGCCATGGTTTGATGTTGACCACCACCATATGGCACTGAAGTTCAGATTGAGTAGAGCTATGCCTATACTCTGCTCCCTTTGTATGCCTTCATGGCATGGACAGGCACAACTTTACCTTTCACCTATTACATAGGAGCCTTGTTGGGCATCAGAGCTATTCACTGTTCTTAGGGGAAGAAATCATCTGCCCCTACTATGAATTGAACAGCAGTTTCTCAGATGTACCTAAAACCTAGTTCTTAACAATTGTTGGCTTCACTGAATGCAAACATGAGTAGGTAACAATGCTGTGAACTTTACTGATCTAACCTAATGATCATCATTGTGTCTAAGTTATTTTCTGTATAGTAGTAATGTATTGTTAACATTTTTCTTACCACTTTTTCATTAATTTTTTTCTACCATGGTAAGTATTCAAATTATAGCATGGTGTATAAAAAAGATAAAATTATGAAATAGCATTTCGTACAAAATAAAATGGATTATGCAGCATGTCTTAAGAACCAAGTGAATTTTCTTGTTCCGAAATATATAAAATGAATTTCTAGCAGTGTTTTCCTACTTGTGTTTGCATATGCAAAAACACAGGTCTTTCAGAGTTAAATGAGCTTTTTTAACTTTTCATTTTCAGGTTCTTATAGCAGCAGCTGTTTGTACGAAATCAGGGAAAAGTAAGTGTTATAAGCTATTTGAGTTCATGCCTTAGCTGTAAAATGGATTATAAATTAAAACCTTTTATAATTTCCATGTAGGTCTTGTCTGTTTCATATATTGGTTTGAAATTTGTGAGCATACATTTTTGGATTTCAGTTCCTGATGAATGTTCAGGCTGGGGTTATTCTAAAATGCAAATAGACTCTTATCAGGTATCCTGTTTTGTCTGTGATTGTGGATAAGTTGTGTAATGTAGTGGTTTTGATTTGTTTAGAGCCTGCAATATTCTTCTTTGTCTCATCTTACAAAATAGAGCACAGCATTAATAAAAAAAACACACATGCAGTTTGACCTCAGGACGATATTGGATGAGACTTGGTGTAATCTCCATAAGAGTGGATCTTCCAATAAGTTAACTTCAGTTGTGTCAAAAGTGGTTGTTGCAATGTGTGTATATGGTTATGAGTCATGTTTTTGTATTTCATCATTTATCAGTAATCCCCATATTTAAATTTTTAAGTATTAGGAGTGTATTTTTGTAAACTATGAGGGATGTTCAGTTGCTGTTCACTTGAAGAATATATTATGGCCTTTAAAGCTGCTTATCAGAAGGCTGTAGTCTACTTACTGTGGCTGTTTGGCTCATTTCCTGGCCATAGCTTTCCCTCTTTCTTCTTCCAGTCACTCCTGTATCGTACCATGATCAACACCAACGTTTGGTATCGAGCAGTTCGGTAGTATTGTTCCACACTTCATCTTCCTCTCTATCCCTTGGGTTTCCTGTGGGCCTTCTTCCTCTGAGACATCCTTCCAGAATCCAAAAGATTGCATAATAACCTTTAACATTGTTTGCAGCGATTGTTTCCCGCCAGTTTGTGGAGATGACGAAGGCTCGTATAGAGGGCCTGTTGTCTGCTTTCCCGAAACTGATGTCAACAGGGAAGCAGCATACGTTTGTGGAAACTGAGTCAGTGCGATACGTGTATCAGCCACTTGAGAAGCTCTACATGTTGCTTATAACAACAAAGGCCAGCAACATTTTAGAGGACTTGGAGACACTAAGGCTCTTCTCCAGAGTGGTTGGTTGTTGGTTGATATTATTGATTGCCAGTGCAAAATATTTTGCTGTTTACTGCAGTGATTCTCATCCTTTGCCTTAGTCATTAGGAAGCTCTTATTTTAAGTATATCAGGGTCCATTGATTGAGAAATACTGGTTTCATATATGCCATAGAATTTAATTTTTATTTGCACAGCCATGTACCGAGAGCCAGGATAGCATAGTTGGTGTCATGATTAGGCTATATTTTAGATGATCCAGGGTTCAGTTCCCAGCAGAAGCAAGAGATTTTTCTCTTTCTCCACAATGCTCAGATGAGTTCTGAGTCTTACCCGGCTTTCTGTCCAGTGGGTAGGGGAGTTAATTCTGCAGGATAAAAGTAGCCAGGGTGTGAAGCTGACAGCTCATCTCCAATAGTACCAATGATAGGAATAAGTGGAGCTATACTTCTGCTCCCACTCTTTCTTCATGGCATGCACAGGGACTAATTGACATTTACCTTTACAGCTCTATATTTCAGATGTGTTGGTTGCCTTTATATTGACCGATATATGACTGGTTGCCTGTCTGACATTCCAACACTGGCAGCACAGCAGGCTCATACACTTTTCTGCCTATACACAGCATGACCAAACTTTCCTGTGCTGAAGTGCACAAACCCACTTGTCTGTTTGTAACTGTAATGTTTTATGATGCTCTGTAATCCTGTTACAGTCCTATACAGTAATACAAACCTTCTTTAGATTCCAGAATATTGCCGAAGCATGGAGGAGTCTGAAATAGCAGATAATGCTTTCAATTTGATCTTTGCATTTGACGAGATTGTAGCATTGGGATATCGAGAAAGTGTGAATCTGGCCCAGATCAGGACATTCGTTGAAATGGACTCACATGAAGAGAAAGTTTATCAAGCAGTTAGACAAGTAAGTCACCACCACATTTTAATATTAAGTCTTACAGAAAAATAAAAGTAACGTGTTACTGCTTCACTCGGGATGGGCTGAGAAATGCATTGGGGTGTCTGCTAGCTGAGAGGTCAAGAAATATCAGTTTTGAGCCCAATAACATGTATTGGGGTGGGGAGGGTGAGAGGGAAGTACATATTTAGCATTTGTATTGTTTCGTAAATTATTAAAAATTACAAAGCTATATAAATGTGAAAGATGTAAAAATATATAATACTATATCAGTACAGCATTGTACTGCTACTTTTTCAAATCCATCTTCTTCCTCCTTTTGTGGGTTGTTTTTATAGTAAACTCTGATGCCAGATATAAATTCTAAGTTGATGACCTGAACAATAGTTCCATTCCCAGGAGTGGTCACATAACTCATAATCAGAAATTTGAAATTTTTCTTACTTCTTTTGGTTTCACTTCCTTTAATTTTTATTTGAAATTATGTAATTCTGTTAACTTTAATAGTATTGACTTGGGTGTTTAAAAGATCTATTTTTTTTCTTTTAAGGAAGTAATTTAATTATTTTTTTTCTTCATTATGTGGTATTACATTAATGTGGAACACACGTAAGTTGAGGTTGTGTAAATCAGGGACACCTGTAATCCTTTGTCTTAGCTATTTGTGGTGTTAGACCAATTAGATAATGTATACATAGATAATGAAGAATACTTAAGCATTTACTGTAGTTGAATATATTACTGTCATGTAGTCAATTTTTTTGGCTTTAACATTCTTCAAACAACATATTACAGCTGTGTACTGACCACCACTTCTGCATAATGTGGCAGTTCAAACCTCAAATTGGAAGCCAGTTATCTTGATTTTGGTTTTAAATACACCACATTGTTTCTCCACATCCTTTCCACTTCATGATTTGCACCTGTCATTCAGCTTGCTGCCATAAATGTAGGCAGTTGATGAAGCATTGTCAGATAAATGGAGAATCATTCAACTTTTTCAGACTCAAGAGAGGGAAGCTAAAAACAAGATGCGAGAGAAAGCAAAGGAACTACAACGGCAACGGATGGAAGCAAACAAGAAAGGTGTTAAGAGTCCTGGATTTGGCAGTGGTGGTTTTGGTAGCAATACCGGCTACTCGTCAGCACCAATTGTGGGAGATTCTTCCACTATACCTGCAGATATTAACAAACCCAGCTTCACAGCCATACAGTAAGTATGGATATTGGCAGGGCAGTAATCACCTACAAAAGCATTTTCTTTGGTCTGTTGTCTGTTTACAGTGATCTGCTCATGGTAAACAATGTGGATGGAATGTGGAATGTTAAATGTGTTTCAGCCATTGCCAATTGTTTGTATGATGAGTTGATGTTCCTCCCTTACATAAGGATGTTTTTTTTTTAACCGCTACTAATCATGCATCACATTACCACAACAGCACATACGTATGATTCGGTGGTGAAGCATTGCATTTTTTTCAATACAAATACCATTCATTACCCTTCAGTTAAAATATGACTACCACATGTAGAAACATGAGATTTAAAATCTCTTATTACCGGATGATAATTCTTTTTGTGGAAATTTATGTTCTTCATAGTGTGCATATTCTTATAATTAATACATCAACCAACGTATGCACTTAGTAAAAATACAATTTATTACAAGCAGTAAACTCCTGCATGTTTTGGCACCATGGTGCCATCCTCGGGGAGTCTTTCAAATCAAAGGAATATAAGCCCAACATGCCAATCGTATGCATCACCCTCATTGGAATGATTAAAGTATTAAAATTCTAAAATACTTTAAATTTATAAGCATTAAATTACAATGTTATGATATTAAAACTATGTGATAGCCATTCCAGGTACGTGGTCCTAGCCATTTACATTCAATATGGAGTATGTATACAAACATTGTCACTGGCTCATTATAAGACATGAAGTGGTACATGAATGCTGAAGTGGTCAGGATAGGTAAAGATGCGATTAAGGCTGAGTTGTTTTACTGTAATTTAGTAACAGCTGTGCCCCTCTGCTTACTGTTGGTCTATTCTAGAAGAATTAAGCAGTTACATCAGGTTTCATTAATTTTGTCTCAGTTAGGTTATTGGAAATTATCCCAACTTAAAATTGTAATGAATTGCTTTCATGTTGCTCCTATTGTAACCACTGTAAGAAACAGTCATACAGGATAAAAGTTAACATCCTTGTGCATGTGTGATTTCTGGAATCTGTTTTAGGAAGCCTTCTGGTACCACAAAAGCCATGAAACTGGGAAGCAAATCCCGTGATGTGGAATCGTTTGTGGATCAGTTGAAGTCAGAGGGTGAGAATGTAGTGGCACCAGTTGTGACTCGTGCAGCCCCAACACCCAGAGTTCCTGTTGCTACAGAGAATACAGAAGAGTATGTTGATATATTTACAGTTGATGTGAAACCAAAATACATCCATATGTAGTTACAGCATCAACAGTAGTGTTTTATACTGTGTTATTAATACTGTTCCTTCAGAATATGGTAGCTTGTAGTTCAGGGCATATTACAAAGATTCTTCATTGAAGAAGGAAGCAGCAGGTTTCTTTGAAACATTGGTAACTTTACAAGTCTCAGTGGCATTACACCCCAGAAAACTGCAGTTGTAAAATTATCTGCTGCCGCGAATGTTGTATCATGTAATTTTAACCTCAAAGAGGAAGGTGTTCAACGTGAAGGATGATGCAGTTGTGTGCTTAATCCACAGAGCACACAGAGAGATCTGTTTAGAGAAATTATGTAGGCACCATGGTTGTAAACATGCCTTAAATTTGGTTTTTGTAGTGTTCATTTACGGCAGGAAGAGCGTCTTGTGCTGAGAGTGGGGCGTGATGGAGGCCTTCAGAACTTTGAACTGCATGGACTCGTAACGCTGCGGATTTCTGATGAGAAGTTGGGTCGCATTCGAGTTCAACTGGAGAATAAAGATACACGAGGCATTCAGTTACAGGTACGACAGTACAAATTAGTTTCAGTAATTTTTTTTTTTTTGGTGTTGTGTGCTACGTGCCCCTGTATCTACCTTCTACATGCAAAAAGAGTTGTTCAGAAGATGATGAGTGCGTGTCCTCTACAATACAAAATTCCTTTGTTTTTGCTAGACAAGTGTACTTTTATTTTCTGCAGTTGACATGTCATAGTGCCTCATCGCATCTTTCCTTCTTCCATTTTGCATTAATGGCTTAAGGAAGTGATTGAACTTTCAGAACACTGGTCAGGATCATTATAAAGAAATGTACCATTAGTCACTGTGGTGCACAAATTTCATTACTAAGTCATTTTCTCATATGTTTTGTATGATCAGTAACTTACTTTGTTGCCCTGTTCATAGACACTAAAAGTTGCTTGTGAAGACCCATCTTGATCATTTGCAAATATGTACTGTAGCCGCAGCTGTCATGCAACTGTTTTGAGTGCTCTGAATGCATGGTTTGCCCAGGGCACCAGTTTCTAGCAGACAATGTAGGGCCACCCCTGCATATGCATGTACCTAGTTTTTTCATGCTTGATATTGTATAAAGTATGAGACAGTAAACATTTCATAATTTCCGTGATTTTTTAAATTTCATTCAATTCTTAATTTCACATTATATATCAGTGTATTACTTTGAAGACCAGGTAGAGATGGGAGGATAATATTAAAATGGATCTTCATGATGTGGGATGGGGATCATGGACTGAATTGATCTGGCTCAGAATAGGGACAGGTGGCGGGCTGTTGTGAATGTGGAATGAACCCTTGAGTACCATAAAATTCAGGAAGTTCTTGACTAGCTAAAATCCTGTTAGCTTCTCAAGAAAGAATCTGCTCCACTGAGTTACATAGTCTAATTATATCAGATTATGACTTCTCTGATACAGCACATTTGAGGTGAGTACTATTTGTGTTGCTGTAATAACTGTGTTTTTCTATTTGTATTTTGAAACAGACACATCCAAACGTGGACAAGGAATTATTTAAGGCAAAGTCACAAGTTGGGCTGAAGAATCCTTCAAAACCATTTCCCCTTCACACTGATGTTGGTGTCCTAAAATGGAGATTTCAGACTCAGGATGAGAGCTGTATTCCTTTGTCAAGTAAGTGTTATACAAAACATGGAAATAATGGAGAAGACACTTGATTGTTTAGAACCAAAATCAATTTTAAAAAATGTTGATTTTTTTTTCTTTTCTTTTTTTTTTAGATTCTATTATTTCCATGTGAATACAATTTCTGATGTTTGATTCATTACTTTTTTAGAGGGAAGGGCAGGGAACAATGTTTTGAGGGTTTATTGGGTGAGATTCATTTCAGTGGCATTCAACTGTATGACCAGTAGCGCTGTCTACTTGAAGTTAACTGTTCACTGTTCATATTCTGATTTTGTTCCTAGTAAATTGCTGGCCCTCAGAGAATGGTCAAGGTGGCTGTGATGTTAACATAGAATATGAACTAGAACATGAGCAGATGGAACTGAATGATGTGTGCATCACCATACCTCTTCCGTGAGTAACTTCCTGTACAAATTACTATTACTTCAGACTGTCAAAGATGGAACTGAAAATGAGCTGTAGAGTGTATTGTTCAGAACAAATGTGGTGGATGTACTATTAATGCACCTTCGTGTACAGTTTTGTGAAACTGAAAACTTACACTGAAGTATGTACAGTATGCTTCTAGAGTGGATAAACTGTGTTTTGATTATACCATATGGCAGATTAAAACATATGTGATCGCCTTATGAGTGATATATATGGGTGTTCTGTTCCTCCCACCCTTTCAGTGGAACTAACCCCTTTACAAAAGTACTGTCTGTCTATTTACCCTCATCTACATTTTTTAAAATGTTATTTATAAACAGCCATATGAAGAGAATCACAACTTTCCATACTCTCAAAGCCACGAACATTTCACTTCAGTGTTTTGTTTAGTTTAGTAATACTGTAATAAAACCCTCTTTGTGATTATTCTTCTGAAAATAGTTTATACTGATTGCAGTATTGGCAGCTCACCAGTTGTGAATGAATGTGATGGTGAATACACACATGAACCTCGAAAGAATATTCTTCTTTGGACGCTGCCCATTATTGATGCCAGCAATAAATCTGGCTCCTTGGAGTTCAGTGCTACAGCATCACCTGGTGACTTCTTCCCTCTTCAGATCAATTTTGTATCAAAGAAATCGTATGCTGATCTGATGGTAAGATTAGAGATTGTTCCTGCAACACCTTCAGAAGGGAACTCACTTCTCTTCCAGTTGTATTGTCAGTAAAAACATTATTTTTAGTTTGTCCAGGCACATGTAGACGTTCAATGTTAAAGCCTTAAGATATGCTGATTATATTTATTACCAGTAATTACTTTATTGCACCACATACTAATTTAAATGAGAAAGTCTTGAGCATCCCATTAAGTATATTTCTTTGTTTGTTTGATCTTGGGGAGACTCAGACCCTAGTTAGTAAAAGAAAACCCACGTAACACAATTTTGGGAGTGCCTTTAGATGGAGTTGCCCAAAAAGGGTTAGTACTATAATAGTGTGGGTATGAAGCAGTATGCCTGCCATTCTTTTGGTGCTTATCCCTTTGATCACTGCACCCTAGATATAGCAGTCGTTTCACCCAAAAAGTTTTTGGGGCAATATCTGTATGGTCGGTGATAGACTCTGCAAAGTTTCCTATTGTGACAGATAATGTAGAAATATTTGTCCATATCTTCAGTTTGATGAGGCATTGAACTAAGAAATATTCAGAAATTAAGGGGTTATGAGCATGATGAGGGAAGCCAACAAATTAATATATATATATATATTCAGAGATTATGGTTTTTGAGTTTTTGTTGGTGCAGATTGTATGATTATCCCACGCTAGGAAAGCATGGAAGTGTTGAACATTGTAATGGCACATGAAACAACCAGTTATGATATTCATAGTGCTGTTAAGTATGTAAGATATAGTGTGTATTAGTTATGTAGTATGGCTTTTTGCAGCCAAGAATGAAGGGCAAATTAATTAAAAACAACTTGAAAATTAGAGGATTGTGAAATAAAATTTAGGGGATTTGGGTTTAAATTTATACGTCATCAAAATCTGCAAAAGTGAACCACGTATGTAATCAGTTGTCTGCAGATTATTCTCTCACACACTCATAGACAAATTCTATACTGTTGGGAAACTTTATGTTATAATCTTTGGGTCTTTCAGGACTTATTATCTGATGTTTCACCCTTCGTAAACCACCCAGTCTCAGGTTTATAGTATGTTGTCAGGTTGCAAAAACATCAGGGAATTTCTTGATTCATCTGGGCAACTAGCAACTCATCAGGGAAGATTCTACTGTATGAAATTTCTCAGATACCATATTTTCCTGAATATAAGACAACAATTTTCTGGTAATTTGTCATCTGACAAATGGGGGGGTCGCCTTATAATTGCACCCAATGTTAATATGTTTGGTGTAGGTAAGGGAAGGCAAACCATTTGCATGCATGTGAATTTGATTGGCACATACACGTAATGATAACACTGCAAAGTTTTTCATGTCAAGAGCAGTCAAAAAATAGACACCCCTTCCCAGTGCAGTATATGCTGAGCTACCCAGACACTTAATTTTTGCATAAAATTGATTGTACTGTTGTTACAGTACGTAATTCCTTTCACTACTTACTATGTAGTGCTTATACAAAATGTGTTATTTTCTCTAAACTGGCCTATTTCAATAAAATTTAGTATCACATATTAATTATGGCCCAAAAATGAAACCCTAAAAATGTCCCTCTATCAATACTGTTGGCATATTACAGGCTGCTGTTGTAAATTCTTATTGGTTGTATCACGTAATATCATAAAGGTTTGCCATCCCTAGTGTAGGTATTTTCTGAAAGTCAAATGTTGTACAGAGTCATTGTATATTCGAGTGAATACGGTAAACTAGGCAAAGCATTTTATGTTATTTATACAGTGATGCCTCGGCTAACGAAGAAAATTCGTTCCGGAATCACATTTGTTAGCCGAAACACACATAGAGATGGAAAAGATAAGCTCCTGGAATGGCCCGACCATTCATGTTTGCTGCTTTATGTTAGTGTGTGCATCCACTAAAACATTTGTTAGCAGGGTCACTCGTTAGCCGAGGTATCACTGTACTGTGCATATTCTTGTAATTAATATATAAACAAAAAAATAAAATACAATTTATGACAAGTATTAATCTCCTACATGTTTCAGCACCGGGGTGCTCCCTGAGGATTGCACCCCAATGCTGAAACACAGAGGAGATTAATATTTTTTATAAATTTTATTTTGTTGAGTGCATGTGTTGGCTGATGTATTAATTAAATGGTCGCAGCATGTCATTTCATTATGTATCCTACAGGTGACAGGGGTGCTGCAAGTGGATGATGATTCACCACTGAGATACTCCATGGATACTGTCTTCTTCACCGAAAAGTATGAAATAGTTTAGTTGAGTATGTAGCAAAATATAAGAATAAAATGTGGCTTTGTGTAATGACTTAAGTCACTGGCCATCAACTGCACACGATGATCTAACAGCATTTTAATTAAGGAAATGAGTTGTTTTCTACTCACATATTTTGGAAGCACAGTTTGGGCATATCATTCCTCATTTTTATCACCATTCAGAGTTGTGTATTGTGACGTGGTCATAGAATCTTTGGGATCCTCCACCATTTCGCCCTTAAGAACTACAGCTTAACCAATAACATCTTTCTTGCTACGATTTTTATGTTCTTTAAGGTAAGTGGCTTTTTCCCATGAGCGTTAGAGTTTTTGTTATGTACTGGATATTTTTTTCTTTAGGTCTCGTAATTTAAAATACGTTTTATTCCATTATTACACCATAAGTGCAATATTTTTACCCCCACTCTTTTCTGTTATCTCTCACTCCAGGAGTTCTCCAACTGTACATTAATACTATTTTTAAAATGCTCACAAAACTGTTAATAAGACATTGACATGATCTACATGTTAAGTAAAAGATTCATGAAAACTTCATATTATTTACATCCAGGAAAGAGTCTTTAGTGCATGTGCCTTCTTAGCCAGACCTAAGGGTGCTACAGCCTACGATTTGGTTCTGATCTGATCTTTGATGTGCTGTAACCATATGCGGTCTTGCTATTGCATATTATTAAATAAGGAAGTAGCAGACTGTCTAAATGCTATCTTTGAACAGCAGTTGTGTACTGTTGTTGCTATGCAGTGAGATAATATTATGTGAATTTGTTTATCTTGTATAAGTCTCAAGAATTCACATGTTGAGCCTTATTAAAATGCAGGAGTAACCTTTCATTTGATTTAATAGTTCTTTTAACCCCTGTTGGCTGTGCATTGCACTACTGGAACAGCATATGTGCATAGTTCAGCTGCTTGAGCAGTGCCCTTTTTCTGCAGTAACACAGTAAACCTCCAGAAAAGGTGCAGGTAATTAAGATCAATACAAATTCTGGTACAGAAATTTGATAAGCAAACTGTTGCTCGCATAAGTTGTACCTTGCCAGTACCTACATATAAATTGAGAGTGATTTATATTACTGTATTTCATGAGACATATTAGAATATTTTCATGTGTGTGTAGAACAGGTGGAAAAGAAAATATACTGTACAGTATGTCAATATAGAATGTAAGCAGAGATATTAAATACAACACTGAATGATGATGAATACTGTTTCTGATAACATGAACCTGTATGCAAACAATGCTAGTACACTCTTATGTGTATTGGACCGTGCATCATATTGATATTTGAATAAAGGTTGACCAACTAGATGACACTTGCTTTATTTATATATTGCTCAACATGTTTCAGACGTTAATACGTCCATCTTCAGGAGCTAGCGAGTACTTGTTGTGTTGTGTAG
>Ga0123352_10006090_pt1 | contig 18373 bp, 11 predicted proteins | sample TergutLab28metaG_FD_89700 | JGI IMG/M metagenome (GOLD analysis project Ga0123352, IMG submission 89700) | Labiotermes labralis P1 segment gut microbial communities from Petit-Saut dam, French Guiana - Lab288 P1 | ecosystem: Host-associated > Arthropoda: Insects > Digestive system > Gut ... | reverse complement strand
GGGGGGGGGTTACACCCCCCCCCCCCCCCCCCCCCCCCCATCAGTAAACCACTGGCGGTACAGAAGTCACACATATAGTTTTACGTGGTCCATTTATAACTTGACTGAGGTGTAATGCTGTAGTAAACCTTCCGCTGATAAGTGATTGTGCACTTTGGATTGTGTCGATAGTTTTAGACTTTAACGGATCCTGACAATTGCATGTAATGTGCAGTAGTGATGCTCAGTGGTGAAGTTTGCTTCGAATTGCAGATGTTTAAATATTAACACTTTTTATTTGTTACGAACTCGGCATTTACTTCAAAATTATTACTGAAATTAGTAGCAATGGGAACTTCTGCATACTATACGTATGGCAACACTGCGAACTCTTCAGTTCGAAGTACAAACTTCTTTTATCCTTGCTTGTTTGCCTGTTAGCCTAGTTTATAACGGAATCCTTCTCATGGAAATATGGAATGGTTTATGTTTAATGAAAAGTTGGAAGATGCGTATGTAAGGAAACACTATAAGAGTTTTAGAGGTTGAATAAAGTACGCTAAAGTAACAACACAGGGCCATGTCTACATTGTTAAGAAAATAATTGAATTATTGCAGTACTGGAGTGCAGTTACGTTCCACCATTTCCCAGTAAGTGCTCTATGTGTCTTCTTACTTGTAAATTTATTTACAAATGACAAGTTTCTATTTTTCATTATTTATAATAACTTAGTAATAATCTACATTTTAAATTATTTCAATAATACAATATTTTTTTGTCTCTAAATTCAAAATTAGTTTATTGTATTTATGATAGGTACCCCATTGTGTATTTAACACTATAGTTTATAACAAATCACAAAATTAAATTTACACACTTCAGCATTTATGGCATATTAGACCTAATCTTGTACCCGATATTGTCCCCCCATGCAGAAACAAAACTTTCCCCTGCGGTTGATTACGTCCGCACAGAGTTGCAGCGATACATTCGAATTACAGTTCATCCTCAGAGAGAGGCGGTTCTGGCTTTCTGGCCGTCAATAGGAAGTTGCCATATGCATGGCATGAGGGGATAGGCAGATAAGCTGCTCCACAAAGCGTGACAAAAAAATCGGTCGTTAATATACGTTTTAAATTGGTATTTTGTAATTGCAGATGATGCGACATGCCTATCTTTATTGTTGTACGTCTGTCAGTGTTCCATTACTGGCGTGTACAAAGTCTGTTACTGTCAGTGACAAAATATGTCTGTAGTTTTATTTGTGTAGTATGAGCTTTGTCAAATTTTAAAACACGGTCATGGATCAATGTCGTTACTAAATCGATTATGATTACGAGATGGGCACATTAGGTCATGCACAGTAAAAAAAAACCGAGTACATTTACAAGAATTTCAATTATGTACCTACCTATTCTACCTGCAATTTCAACGTGGAGCTCCATGCAAATACACCATCTGTTTACAGAGAGAGAGACACATTTTTCATATAGATTGTTTGTAAGAGTTTATTAAATTTGGTAAAGAACCCCCCCTAAAAACTGTTTTGACTAAATACGAATTGAGGGAAAGTGGCAGTTAGAACTGTTTTGTTGTCTACGCTGAAGATTATTTTATTTATCTAATTTAATTCGTGTGCTTTGCGGGTTTTGAGGTTTTCGCGGCGGTGTTGCCGAGGATACCGATCTTCTCTGATTTGACGCTGAGTCACGGGGCAATTCGGTACCGAAGAATTCTTCAAGGGCTTAATTGTTTTTTGAAGATGATGACAGTAAGTTCCTTCGAAGCGGTGGGACCCAAATACCCAGTGTTTCAGTGTCACACCCCTGAAGACGGGAATCCTCAGCTGTGCGCAAGCTTGGGAATTTCCTGGACATATTGCTGCAGTTACTAGCAGCTAACGCACTCGAGTTCAGTCACGATAAGGAACTTCGATCCTGGGTCTGAAATATCCGGCGTATCCAAAAACACATTTACAAAACAGTACTCCAAAGCTCCTACAGATGGCAGAAGAGGAAGGCTGTGATGCTGCCATCTGTGTGTGCACTTAACAAATTTTTCTGATCCTAATTACGGCAATTTAGTTTGGACACTGCAGATCAAATTTATGTTACGAAGAGTGTAGGTACACATATGCAAAAGCTTTAATTCATAAAAGTAGGTATTATATAAACAAAAAAATTTAAATTACTCCATCGATGAATAACACTGAAGTAATAACATAAGCTGTCTGTGATTATAGTAGAAGTCATTTTGCCCAATGAGAGCAACATACCATGTGTCACTAAGGAACGTTCAGTAACCAAAGCAGTAAGTATACATAACTGCATGAGACTGGATTTCGTTTATAAGCAGCATGTTAGTGTCAGTAGCTAGTAGCAAGTTTGTGTTTGTTGTGCCGTCCACCAGAGAGCAGCACTTATAACGGGGTTAACACGAGTACGGACGCTGCTGCCGCTGCCGGGTCGTCCCCAGGGCTCCCCTTGTCCCTCCCCGCCGATCCTGCCCCGCCAGCAGCGCCACAGGGCGGCAATAGCTCGCCCGACCCTGGTTCGCTCACCGTACTCCAGCCTGCAAACAACAATGTCGCCACAGCCGCTGCTTCGCCGTACTCCACCATGCTGCCCGGCTTCGCCCACTACTCCACAGGCAAGTCTCGAATATTCCACATTCTCGGAGCCAAGGAAGACTTCGGGTGGTCTGTCAAAGAAAGCCGGATTTCTTTACTTCAAAACCCGATAGTTTCTGCATTTGACTGAAAACATGTTCCATATTCTAAAGTAGCTGGTAATTTGAAAGGGGTTGTGTACGAGTACAAATTCAGGCACGTTGTATTTTAAATTTCTTTAGTCCCAGGACTTTAAGGAAATACATGGTTATGGTACAGTTCTTCCCCTAATAAATGTGGAATAACTTTAAACCTGATAATCTACTTTACGTTGTTAGTCATGCCACCATTTTACTTTTTAATATTCTGCCATTAAACAGCTTCACCAGTGTCAAATTATTTCTAAGTTACAACAGCATCACATAGTGTAGGAACATAAATATATGTAGGCACAGGTACTCAGCAATTATTAATCTTCTGTGTTAAGGTAAGTTGTTCTTCAGAATGTAAAATAACAACATGGTGGATCTTCAAGATTCCACATAACATTTTAAAGGACAGTAACAAACAGTGAGTATTTAGGAGGTAGGAATGGCAAATCTTGTGTACAAATATTATAAACACGGATATGAATTAAATGCTAGATATTATTATTTGATTTTTATGTTAACAATTACAACTGTGGTAATCATGTCAAACTGTAGGCCTGCTAATGGAAATAATTCACAGAATTTGGCCACCACATTGTTCATTGTGCATTCTGTACAAAGTGAATAAAGAATGCTGTGTGTGTGTGGAGGTAAAATTTGTCTGTGACCTAGGGTCAAAGCATAAACCAATGGATGCAGTTTTTAATTCAACATTGGAAGCTTCATCCAAAAGTTGTTGGGTAAATTTATTATAACAGGTTCCCAAAAATAGCTGTTTGTACTACGTTATGTTGCTCACATTTCCAGTAATGTTAAAGTAAATTTCTTCTGCCCTCACCATGTCTACTGAAATATTTTAAAGTTCTTCCCCAGAAATGGCTACTTTGATATATCAAACATCAGATTGTTTTTTCTACTAAAAAAAAGGAACACAAACATTATAAGTGTAGGATACAATGTCTTGCCAAAAAAGACAAAGGCAAAACCAGCCCAGTTTTGAGAGGATTAAGAATGTAGTCCCAACATCTTTCAATTCTTTCAAAACAGACCCCCTGCAGCAGGCATAGCATATTACAACAATTACTGACACATGTTCTAAAATTTCATAAAATAGGTTTACAACTTTGCATTCCAACATCTTAGGTGGCCTCGAGTTGTGAGGCTAGTCTGAACTGCAAACAAGGATATCTGATATTTTAGGTTCATTCAAAAGTCTGTCTTCCCAGCCATCTGACCAGTCAACTAGTGAACCAGCTATCCATCCAAACAAGCATAGCCATTTACTAGCATATTAACCCACTGAATTGTGCATTCCTACATCCATGGATCAGACAATCAAATCCATAGAAATCTCACTTACTGATGCATTTTTGTATTACACTTAAACACATTTCTGTAAAACTCTAACAGTAATGTGAAGTCACCTGCAATCAGAACAATTGACACTCTTCATGTTGCTGAAGCAGTGCTTTAATCCATAACTTTGCAATGCTGAAGATAATGGCCTGCATAAATGGAGATTAGGGGTCCAAACTTACTCATTCTGAAGTATTTGGAATGACACAAGTAGAGAAATTTTTACTAACCAAAATTTTCTTATGCAGGAAAGCAATTGAGGATAAAAAAATAAAGAGCACAATCAATTTGTGTATCTTTCCAGTAAATGTGTTTTTTATTTATTTATGTATCAATCCCGCCATTTCTTCCTAGAAGCAACATTCTAGGTTTGTTAGTTCTGACTTAAGAGAATGAAAGTGACTGACTGTGTGTTATATTTTATTTTACTGGCTTTGCTTGGAATAAACATAAAGCACAGAGGAGGTCTCCATTCTTCTGGGATGTTGTGTCATGTCACTGCATAACTGATGCCTGGTGATGCAAGACAGCATACTGATCCTATCATCAAGAAAACTGAACATTTCTACACTTACAAACAAGACCACTAAGTTCTCTCAAAATGTGAGTTATCAATTACCCATTGTCATGGTGCCATATACTGGAAAAATGGAGACCGCAACTACAAAGCTGAAAAACCCTGAAAACTGAGACAAGCCGTAATTGCTGTTTGTGCTCGCAGGATGGTCCGTATTTTCTTTTTACCATATCTCGGTAACCGTTCAAAATCGGACCCATGTTCATTATGAACTTTTTTGCTTAGAATCACACATACTATCATTTCCCAAAGTATTGCAGATTCCTCCTGAATCACCCTGTATATTATTAATTGTATTATTGTATGGAAATTTTCTCAAAGTGATTCGAACTTCTAACATAACAAAGATTAAGCAATCCCTGTACAGGCCTATTACAGACCCTGAGGATTCCAGGAGGTTGAGACTCACAGACTTCTAGATAATTGCCACATGAATGTGGTAAGGTTGTCAGCCCTATGCACCGGATAAATTTACTCCCCAGGAAATATTCCTGGTACTCATTTTTCTAAGAGGCGGAGTTGATCCCTGGGCCATAGGATGGACGGTAGGATTATGCCAATGAAAAATTCCAATGACACCATCAGAAATCAAACCCATGACCTTCCGGCTTGTAGCACAGTGCCTCAACCTACTGCACCACCGTGTTTTCCCACTTCTAACTTATCTTTTTTTCTTATGTTGAATTGAAATTTGCTCGACTTAAATTTGAGTAATTAAATTAACTCCACAGTCAAGGTTTCTCATTGAGTAGTTCACATTCAGTGAGTCAACAATCTCAAAGTTTTACTGGAAACTAAAGATTTGTCACAGGTTTCACAAAAACTTGTCCCTGTCACTTGTTGAAACCTAGCTGAATCCAGCCCTCCAACCCACAATTTCGTACCCCATTTCTCACAGACCAGTTTCTACATTATCTTCCCATCAATGCCTGTTTTTTCCAAGTGGTCTATTCAATTAAATGTCTGGACCAAAATTCTGCATGTATTTCTCATTTACTTCATGCATACACGATAACCATCCATTTTTCTTTGTATTGTAACTCAAGTCACATTAAGTTAAACATTAACATTTTGAATCTAGTCATTAGGTAGTTGTCTGCAGTAAAATAGATTTGACAGATTTTGAATTCTTTTTGTGAAAACAAGTTCCATATCTGTCTTGCTAATGATGTTTTTGACTGCATTATCTCATTGTCACCAAACACAATAGTATTACGTTTCTATGCTTTTCATATTAGAGATAATGTACAGCTTATCACACGATATTATGCAACATCAGTGAATGCTGTGAATGACCACGTAATTTAACGCAGACTTACCAAGATCTACCTGACAGTCATATTACATGCGTTTGGATGGATTTCCATTCAAGCTGCAAAATATCTGATATGCCAACAACAAGATTAACAGAATGAATAGCATTTCAAATAAGCTATAATCATGATGCCCATTTCAGAACTTAGCCCTCTGTGTCCAACAATGAAACACTGTAGGTATCATATTGTGAGTGGTTACAGATTTCTACCACTGCTGTGCTGAAAGTTTTACTAAAGACCAAAATGCCCAGTCCCCCATCCCTGCTCTTCCCACTCAACCCAAAATTAAGTACTAAAATCTGAAGACTGTTAGTCACAAAAGTAACAGCCAACCACTTGTACATGATTTTCAGTCAGTGTCATCCACCTGCCATCTCTACAATCTAATTCTCAATGGTCAAAGCTATGCTATGTAGAAACCAATCAAATGACAGCAGAAACTAAAGATTCATCACTTCTAATACCTAAGTATGTTGTTGAACATGATACTTGGTTAGGTTCATCCACCTCCGATTTTCATAACCAACTTCCCGAAGATGCAGACTGCAGTTACTAAGAAACCAACTGTCCTGTAGCAGAAACTGAAGTTGTCCAATGTTAATCCAGACAGCTGGTTCCTGTGGCACATACATTCACCTCCCCATTCTCAGACCCTATTCCTCTAAAATCCACATTAACATAATTCTTGTGTTTACGTTTTGGTATGCCAGTGGTCATGTTGCAAGACATTTCCAGGTGCATTATCTTTACGCATTTCTTGATACTTTTTTCACACTCTCTTTATGTTCACTATTCTAAAAATAATACGTCATATAAAATACATAGCAGGTTTTAGTAAGGAGACAGTGTTTGAGAAAATATTTGAATCTCAAGACATTGACAAGAGGATCGGACATAAAGGCACAATTGTGTGGTATCAGGCTTCCACCACAGGGTAGTTGAAAACTGTGTTCTTCTGGGTTATTATGCAGCGAGTAGTGGTAATTTCTTACCGATGTTTTGGGGCAATGTATGGATACCATCTTCAAGGATGGGATCCATAGGTTGTACCAAAGCGTCAATAAGAAATTATCACTATTTGCTGCATAATAACCCAGAAGAATACAGTTCACACAATGCTGAGTTTCTTAGTACAGTTTAGCTAATTTTACATTAGGAGGATATCTCCTAGGCATAGATGAAAGCAAAATATATAAAAATGATTCCCAAGAAGTATGGTATGAAAATGTGAATTGAAATCACATTGCTCAAGGTAAGCGAACTGTGAGATTATGCAAAAATGATTATGAAATTCTGGGTTCTGAAAAAACAGAGAATGTTGAATTTTCACAAGGAAAATTTTCTACTTTGGTGTAAGTTAATTTTGTTTAAAAACTGAGTATTTCATAATTTGTTTCAGGTGGAAATTTTAGGAGTCACTGAAAAGAATATTTTGTACTCTGCACACTTAATTACACACAGTGGCATTTCTGAAAAACAGCAGGGACTTATCCACCATCTGAAGTGTTCATTGTATTTTATTTCATTTCCAGTAGGTGGCAGTGCTGTCGGAGGGGGTGTGGTACCAGTCAGTGACTACTCATACAGCTCACCATATTCCCAATACACTACAACCTATGGCACCTACGGTTATGGTGCAGGCGGGTTACTTAGTAAGTAAACAGTGAGTATTCACAGAGCGTTTTCGTTTTATACTGCACCTCAGTGCTCAAAATGGACTGTAATGTATCCACTATGCCCAAATGTAAGGGAACACAAGAGGTTTCACATTTATTAACATGGCACCACTGTTAAACATGCCAAAGTGGTCCACAGATTAAGGAGATGCCTGTAAGGGCTGGAAAAAGTCTCTAGTTCTACATAGAGGGTGTGCACTAATGCAAAATTACTTCTAATAATTAAAAAAATTATATATAAATTATAATGAGAAGCATCCACTATCCATTGCATAAGAGGTTGGATAATTCTGAGGGCCTTCTGAACACTGCAAGGAAAATGGAAAAACTGCCAAATTTTCTGTAAAGCCGAAGTCTTGAAACTTCAGGAAATTAGAGAGAAAATTTAAAAATGAAGTGAAATGGTATGCACAGAGACAAATGAACAAGGAAATGACTAACTCAGGAATAATTAGGAACTAAATTACTAAATTACTAGTTGGCTGGCGGTGCTAACTAAAGACACAGGTACTATGTAAATATCACTCAGTGATATGTAATTTCCAAAACCTTTCACATCAGTACTAATTTCATATTCCTATTTGGGTGATCAGTTTATCATCTCTAATATCATGCTGGTGAAGTAATGTGCATAAGAATGGTAGACCTTGGTTTCAACATATGTTATATATGAAGAGGATTTACAGCCAACTTACAAAAAAGAAAATTAGTTACTTTACCAAATTCGCAGCAAACTGACCAGCAACGTATGCAGCATATAAACTCATTTCCAATAAAGTCAGGTTAAGGAACAGTAAATATTTAGTATGGGGACAAAATTAAACATAGTGATATTGACCACTGAAGCAGGTGGTCCACAAATGTTCTTTTAAAAGTGGGAACTAAACCGAAGTCCTGAACCTGGACCTTAAGCTTATTCAAAGTCCATCTGATTTCTAAATTAAGTTCTGATGCAGAATAAAACCTCAGATCTTAAGTCTGCAATTTCTTCTAGGATTTAATACGATGTAGTGTTGTAATAGGTAGGTACCAATGTTCAGAGAAACATATCTAACAAATTATAGGTATTTAATGTGGTATAAAAGTACAGATTTTGCTGTGGAATGTATCTACTAAAATGCAGGTGCATACTGGGGTAGGTTAGGTTAGGTTAGGTTAGGTTAGGTAGGTAGGTAGGTAGGTAGGTAGGTAGGTATCATTGTTTCAGAGAAACTTATCTACTGAACCATTAGTACACGCGTATGGTGTGTGATAGAGAGGAACCAATGTTCCAGAGGGACCTGTCTACTAAACCACAGGCATATCGTGTGGTAATTGATGTTTCAGAATCTACAAAAATACAGGCCTGTAGCCCTAATATAAACCACTGTAGGAACCTGAAATTTCACTTCTGCTATGTTATTACCTATATTATTATTTTTATTGTTTGTTACTGTTATATTTATATTATTTGTGTATTGGAGCAAAGTGAGTTAAATGAAGTTTGAGGGTCTTGATGTCATACACACTGTGCATCATGTTCAATAACACTACTTATGAAAACCAACTTTACTTCCAGAATTTTACATCTGGTAATTCATTTTGTTTACCTTGCTGTTGAAATGTGTCTGTTGTACTCCTTGAGGGCTGAAACATCTTGTAGTGACATAGCATTTATAAAGTGGTGTTGATAATAAATGTGTGCATTAGTCAGTTTTTATGTGAAATATATTTTGTATATTAAATTACATACTAATTTTCAATCTGACACATTTCTGCATCCATTCGAGCCATCTTCAGGGAGTTCATTCATGCTGTAATTTCTTCTCAACACATCTGAATGGTGATTTCATATAAGGTGCTTCAGAATGACTAAAAGTACTTAATGTCTGTATGGCCCATAGGGGAAGTAGAGGTTAGCTCTACTCTTTCTTGACCATGGCACTAGAAGGGGGTGAGGGGTCAGCGTCACTCCCCGGCCGCACTTTACCGCCGGGAAAGACCTGGTACCCATTGTACAGGAGGCTGGGTGGGCCGCAGGGTCAGTCTGGACAGGTGCAGAAAACCTCGCCCGCACTGGGATTCGATCTCTGGACCGTCCAGCCCATAGTCAGTCGCTATACCGACTACGCTACCCGGCCCACAATGTCTGTTATACAAACATAATTTAAAACTCACAGATTCACTTTCTAAACACCCTGATGTTGACATCAGTGGATGCCGAAACCCGCTGCAGTGAAAATTAGTGTGTGATTTAATATACACAGTATGGTTTATTCAAGTTGCTTGTAGTAAATAATGTTACTGAATATGATGCACAGTATGTATGGTATCAAGACTGTAATGTCCAACAGGCAGAGTTCATGAACAACTATAAAAAAGTCAAATTTGAACTGTTAAAGACCAACACATCACTGTGGTTTAATATGTGGTGTAAAGCACTTCAGTAGACACCGAAATATGCACAGATATGTGTACAAGACGATGATACACACGTGCATCTGTGAGTTTTAAATTATGTTCATGCTTTTAGTCATTCTGAAGTTGCTGAAATGAAACCACCATTTGGATGTTTTGCGAAAAAAATACAGTAAGATTGAACTCCTTGAAGATGACATCCATGGACTCAGAGATGTGTCAGAGTGAAAATTATTGTGTGATTTGATATAACCAATTTAGTGCATAAAAGTTGGTTCCAATAAATAGTTACAATTTTGATAAGGCAAATTGGTGTGAAAAGTCAAACTGGTCTTGTCAGGCAGCCACAGGGTACTGCATATCAAAACTATATTGTTACAGGTGGATACACTGATTGTTTCCAAAGTGAATGTCCATTTTGAGAACTGCCCATCTTATACTGCACTTGTTCCTTATTTTCTTAACTTTATATTTGACTTTTCTGTTTCCACACTGTGATCAACCCTGCAGGTTTCCTTTAGTCCTTTCTATTGTAGTCATAGTATATCTCACTTAGACCATGGGGTTTCTGATCTGGATTTGTTTTGTGTGAAGTATAGTCCTACATCTTCTCAGTATTTACAGACAACAGCTTAAGACTTTCCAACATCAGAAACCTTATGTTTACAGAAGATCCTTATTTCATTTGGCCCATACCACTGGTCACTTGATTAGATCGTTTTGCATGGCATTACATAGTATATTAATCATTGCTATTCCTCTATGAGTCAGGTTGATTCATTGTGTCTCAGTACATTACAGTTAATATTATGTTTTTACCCAGTATATTTAAAGAAGATGCTGCAACATGTGAGTTCAGTGCTCATTGTGCATCACATTTCTGCTCATGGTAGCAAGGGCACTACTTTTTTTTCAGATTTTATACAGTATTTATTACTACCCACTTTATCCTTTAACATGCCTCATAAGTAAAAATTACATGTTTTGAGATCTGCTGAATATAAGGGACAAAATCTGCTGCTTGTTATTCTGTTACCAAAAACACTTTGTAAATAATACACAGAATTGTATGTGGTTTTCAAAAATTGGTGTCAGAAAGTGCCTGACATTCTGGTGTGGATTTATGATTTCTGACTTTCGACCACTCTCTAGAGACATAACAATATCTTGGTCAATATGTAGGTGGCTATCTGAGTCATCCAAGCTCTGCACAATTAGGTAGCTAACAGGAAGTGACCGCCAATGTGGGTCATATGGCCGAAGGATGCTATAAAAGGAGCTGATTTCAATAGGTCAACAGAGGTTGTTTGGAAAGGACTGAAATGTTTTCATTCATGATTTGATGTTGGGATGTTCTAAAACTTTGTATTATGAACTGTAAAATTATGCAAAGTAAAAACAAGGGGAAACATGATATTTTTTGAGACCCTCATTATTTTGGAACATTTTATTGTTTTTGTCACCGATATTTATTAGGACTTTTTTCCAGTCACAAATACGACACCACAACAACACAACAATTCCATCATCAGGTGAAGTAACACTAACCTGAAAACAAATTAGCCACCATAAAACCCATTCAACACAATCCACATGAAACTTTTGTCAAAAATGTATGTGATTCAACTATAAAACCGGTATGGACACTGTAATTCTCACTTTTTTGAAACTAGAGACCCTGGAATCAAACTGGTCTTAGCCATGAACCATACTACATTTCTGATGACATGTAAAATGCAACATGTTGTGTAGGTTTTAGGGTTGTTAATTTGTTCGGAATTAATGTCACCGCACGTGACGACAGAAATTCTGTGTTATGGTGTTGTGTGTTTGTGAAAATGGAGAAACTCCTAATAAATATAGCTGACAAGTCCTACACAAAACCAATGTAAAAACTTTATGATTCAATTTGATTTATTATTGATTCATATTTCAGTGTCCAGAGTACAAAGACACTCAGAGAATATTTTAGTTTTTAGAGAACAGAAAAATAGTTATATGCACAAGTGAGTATAGTTTGAAGTAGGAACAACCAGTTCTAAGAACCACTTCAGCAAATATTGGATGCCCACAAACATTTATAAATAAAGTCCTCAGCAAGAACCATAAACACTCATACCAAGGAAAAAACCAAGAGAGGGTGTAATAAATCTGCCTCAGACAATGAACAGTGTCTAACATAATGTCAATATAATGCTTATATTAATTTGTAAGACATTATCCATCATTCATGAAAATATTTACCCATTTACGCCAACAGATAATGATATTTCAGGCTGCTCCATTTCGTTCATCGTAAAAAGTCCGTAACATTTAGTTACGATGTGATGTAAAATGTTTGACTATTGACTTGGAGAAAGATCTTTTGGATATTGTACATTTCCTGATGTATATTGTTTCAAAGACCAGTTGTGTTTACGTCTGTTGGTTGAAGGAAGGTATAATAGCTCCATGGGACTCATTAATAAAATTACCCATTTCACAAGGCCTCAACAAACAATACAGATAATGTATCCAATGTCTGTTCCTGTATTGCTTAAACTTGTAAGCCAAGTTTGACTGAACTTTGCTGATTCCATCAGTTTAGACGTCACTACTTTAGTAGGAAGAACAGTGAAATATATATATATATTTTTTTTTGCTAGAAAAATAATATTTAAACGTTTGCTTTTGGCTCCAAGGAAACATGCTGAGTATAGGCAGAAAGTTCATTCTGTTAACATTTAGTGAAACAGTCAACATTTAAGTTGGGAACAATCAACACCCATAAATACAGAGTGTATTTGATCTCTAGGACAACTGTATAGCATTGAGGGTGCTGGAGGATTATGCAAATATCCTGTGTGAGCAAAGCGCCAAGGAGTATATTATGCAATGTTATTGACTGAAAGATATATAACTTTCAGATGTCTTTACCTAGACGCATTCTGTTGTAGATTCAACATACTACTATGGGAATGGAGTTTCATCGTGCTCTACACTAAACCAAAACTTATTCCAAAGGGCAAGTTGTGCCCTGGATGGTGACACTGGAGTTGAGGCTAGATCTCCAATGGCAGCCACAAGAGCAAATTCTGGCGCCAGTGCAGCATCACCCATCGGGAGTGCGTGTCTGAAAACCGACATCAATCCCACTGCAGCTGATTTGCTGTTAGGCTGACATAATCAAGACTCCGTGAGAAACCGCAATATTGTCACACTGGATCTCATAAGAGAAAGCTGTAAAACCAAAGATCAACAACACATCATGGATAAAGTGATGAAGTAGGGAGTTAATGCACGTTTTATACGTTTGTTGAGTCAAAAGCCTGAAGAATCGAGTTCTCAGCTGTGTTTGAAGAAAGGAATCTTCACTTGTTACAAACTAGTGGTGAAGTTAGGACTGAATGTTTCATGTTACATCTGCATTGCATCATTGCCTTGTGCATCACATACTGACAATGCCTCAAAAAAAGTAACTCTTTACATTGATATATTAAGTGCTAAAGGGAACCATGTCTCTCTAGCTATACCAATATATGAACTGGTTGTACATTGTCGAATGCTTTCTCCATCACTAGGTAATTTTATAAAGTGGAACCAATGTTGCTGTTCCAGAACTATTCGTGTCCTAATATTCAGGGCATAAACACCTACACCGAATTACAAATAGGAACCAAACTTGTCTGTTGCGAACTGTAAGTGCATGGAGCAAAAACAACGAGCACAGATATCCATAGGAATGACTTTGTATGTGGGACAAGGCGAGAGTGAAACAGGGGAAGAAGTGAGGTGAGTCTTCTATGTTTGTTGCTATGAAGAGGATTTTGTTTTGATAAAACAAAAACATGGGATGGACTGAGTATAATAGTTTAAAATACACATAAAAGTATTTATGTCCCCATCACGTGACATTTTAAGAAAGCTGATAAATGGAGATCAGAAACTTGAAGTTAGAACTTCGTTCCAATCTTTATTTTTATTTTTTTGTATACATGAAAAAAACCAAAGACCTCATTTCACATCACAGTAACACATAAGTGAATACCTGGACAAAAGACTTCTTTTTAAAATAATTTTGTATCTTACATAAACGCATATCACACAAATTTTTTCTTGCTATTTCAGTGCATGGGTTCATGTCAGTATGCATACCTCCTATGTTTGTACACATAAGAGGAATACAAGACTACAACAAAAAGATACTTCCTTCAATTTGACAAATTCGGTTTGATAAGTCAAGAATTCAGATCCTCTGACACTACAGAGTATTTTATGAAGTTTAGCCCTTTAGAGAAGGGCTGGCCAAATTTCACCCCACAGGTCAGTAAATAACAGCATTCTGGTTAATTCATTCCCTGACTTTTTAATATGTGTTCATGCCAGTGTAGCTGTAAGGCGAGTCCTTAAGAATTGTGTGGCCATCCTGTGGGTTGAAGTTGGCCAGCCCTGCTGTAGAGGATGAAAATTTTTAATTCCGTTGCAACTTCAACTCCTGTCTCCAAAAAGCATTTTTTATTTCCATTTCAAGAACTACCTGTTGAAGGCAACTAGTATCTGTTTATTCCATAAACAGAAACACAAAAATCATTTTGTGCATCAAAATAACAAATTATTCATTATGAAGGCAAGTGGTATGCATACTTGCCACCTGTTTCAGAAAGGGTATTTATTTGAGAGAACTGTACTGACATATATATATTAAAAGCCCATGCGTGGTGAACGCTATCAAATGGTATCTTTAAGTTCATAACTGGCCTCCAAGAAAAGAACATTGTGTATGAGTAACCAAAATAAAATTAAAACCTGTTTAATCTGTAAACAAAAACATTGTAAAGTTACACTGTGATCGAAATGCAGAATATTTATTGTTTAGGCAGATGGTACACATAGTTGACGTTAATCGAGTAAAGGTTTAAACGTATATGTACTGTCCAGTAAAGGGTTCAACACATATTTACTGAACAGAATGTCAAAAGATACCTACGACACATATTTTAAAAAGTTTGCTTTCCACTGGTATTATCATTTTTAATGAATGCACTTTATTTTAATTACATTAGAATTCTTTTGAAGTAAGTAATGAAAGAAGTCAACTTTTGTAATGTAATTATTTAAATAATTTATTAGCCATTTTACAGAGATGGGCCACTATAAGTATTATGTTTTACAGATGTGCAATCTTCTTATAATTTGTTAGTTCAGATTATCTGCAATGAAATTATTGATTAAATGTAACGGATGGACTTCAAGTTAAGAGCGAGACATTAATCAGGTAAATCACTAGGAAAACAAGGAACAGCAGTTTACAAATCCTAGTCAAAGAGTATGTACATAGTACTCTACAAGAGTGAATGTCGATTTCAAAGAAGTTTTTTTTTTTCAATTTGTTTTATTTATTTCCTTATTTTATTATAAGAAAATGAAAGTGTAATACGTTCTAACCAAAGAGGAAAATTGAAATGTTAAGCAATATTATTCCCACGTTGTCTTCTTGCAAAGGTAATAATGTCAGGATTATTATAGTTATATTTCTGACTGTATGGAAGTAAGTTTTGATATGTAAAGAAAAGAACGACAGTAATGCCTTTATATTTTCAGTTCGTTTCTTTAAATTTAGAATGTGACAAGTCCCTTCTATGTCACAGCCTGTATCTTGCCCAAAGCACCCCCCCTCGTCCCAAAGTTGAGTTCCAAACTCTTCTCTGCATCACAGTTCTCAATTCAATGTCACTCCCACCTCATCCATAACGTCACGTGGTCTGATATCACATAGGCTAATTAAATAAAGAATAAAGTTATTGTAGAGAATTAATAAGGCATCATTGCATTGTTATATATGCTCTCCCATCTCCCAACAACACGCACACAGTTTTTCACTTCCAGTTCAACCTGGTTTCATGCGTTCAATCTGATTTCAGATGGAGCAGTCATATTGAGCAACAACCTACTGACTGACTGACTCACTGATTGATGACTGATTGTTTGATTGATTGGCTTTTTGATTGATTGATTGATGGATGGATGGATGGATGGATTGATTTATTGGTTAATTGGTTGTTTGTTTGGTTGGTTGCTTGGTTGATTTATATACTCACTATTGGCTTCTGGAAAAGACAGTAACTACATTTCATGCTAATTAACCAATTAATTCGATATTGAAGCCTTCTGGGATGTTACAGCATGCTGACTACTGAACAGTTACTGAAGCTGAGAAGAAATAAATTGCCTTCACTGTGAGGGTAAAGCTGTGCAAAGTGACTGTTCGGGGACTGTTCTGACCCTGAAGCCAGAGACAATACTTTGCTACTGAAAGGCAGCAACTATTTACCAGTCAAAGTGGCAGAACATGCTAGAAGTCTTCAATCTTCAACAGCGCTGCTGTGAAACTCAAACCTCATAAATAATCATGTATTTGCCTGATTTACACTCTGACCGAACAAGCCTCATAAACAGTTAACAGTCAAGTGATAGTAATTTTATCCTTTCATGAATTGCCAGCCTTCCTGTGCAGTCCCACAATAAATTTATTGCTATAGAAAGACCTCTAACTTCCCGTCTTTGAGGAAATTACAAGCACCCTCACTTTCACATCATTGTGATTTCAAATTATATTCTATTTGCCCACCAATATTGTGACATAGACCCCCCACCCCCGTTCAACGGGCATATAAGAACGACCTACATAAGCCCCTATATAAAATCCCGCCTACCTGCCTATTATTAAGGTCATATGCAGAAAATCAAACCTTCTGCGTTTATGAACATAACGTTGATGCGCCATGTCTCTGTTAGTGCGGTGATGTGGTCAAAAAAGGAAGGAATTAACATAACCTCCCAAATATGGTTGTTACGTGCGGTACAAGCACTGCGAAGATGGATTTAATCACTGGCAGCTGCCTGGCATGCGTGTGCGCAGAGACTCACCGCACAGGGCATGCGTCATCCACCATGGGACGAATAAACTGCTTACGACGCAGAACACCTTTCTTCATTGGAGAGAGACTGGAGTATGTTGTCCAAGTGCTGCCCTCTTGCCGACGTGGTTGATACGCTGTTCAAGCTGTCCCTGATGGCGTCATTGTCCTCAAAGAAGGTGGTCATTCGGGATGCAATTGCAGAAGAAAGTGCGTGTGCTCGCATCGGCTTATTAACAACGACATTGAAGGCCGGTTCTGAAGGGTCGTTCAGCGGCTGAAACTGAGCGTCTAATGGCCTACCGGGGCTTCTGTCTTTTCTGAGCGTGGTAGAGCGAGTTCTTCCTGAGTGACCAGAGTAAGGAAAGAAGTTTGGAGGGGGGAGGGGGGAAACGCATTTCAGGCTTCGTCACCCTCCAGAGGCATTGGCCCTCTCGCGGTCTTTCTCTCTCTCTCTCTCTCTCTCTCTCTCTAGGCATTCTAGTTTATTTCTCCAGTGGTCACTCGTCCAGTCTTTCAGCTGGTAGGCTAACGAACTCTGGAGGTGACTGCCCTGGCTGTCATAGGGATGCTTCTTTTAACTTGTCACCGCCTTGTGAGCTCGTTCCTCAGAGTATGTCGTGGTTATGGGCCGGCAAACAACACGAGGAAGCGAAGAAGAAGAAGAAGGAGGAGGAGGGTGGCGCAGGTACCTGGCTTAGGCGAACAACTCGCCGGCTAGCTCAGGGGGCTCAAAAGTAATGTGTGTGCAACGTCTATTTGCATCCCTCCGTGACCCGCAATTCAAACCCCGGACCAAGCTTCTAAAAATAAAACCATAAACTCGTTATGTGTTTATTAAACCGGTGTACATAAGCTTTCAGGGAAATTTTATTAAGAGATTTCAAAACAGAAACCATGATCTTTATAGGTTTGAAGTAATTTAAGTCATATTGTTTCATACTTAGAAACTTAAGAAATGATGTGAAGTCTCACGCACACCGTAAAGGACCTCGTCGGTTGTCTGGAAAATATTCTTGAAATAGAAGCACAAAAAATGCAATTTTTCTTTGTGCGAATCTAAAATCTGACATTCGTTATAATGAGATACTTGTCCATGCAATGCTAACAATAAAAATTTCTTTGGAATTGCTTGTTCTTTCAGTCATGTCATAAATAATTGAAGTATATGTAATGATTACCGCGGTGGTACAGTGGTTAAGGTGCTGTGTTACAAATCTGAAGGTCGATGGTTCGATCCCAGCTGGTGTCATTGGAATTTTTCGTTGACATAAAATTCTTCCGATCGCACCATGGCCCTGGGGTCGACTCAGCTTCTAACAGAAATGAGTACCAGGAGCATTTCCTGGGGGGTAAAGGCGGCCGGTGCGTAAGGCTGACAACCTTACCACCATCCTGTGCCGTTGTCATGAAATCTG
>Ga0123352_10006088_pt1 | contig 18376 bp, 19 predicted proteins | sample TergutLab28metaG_FD_89700 | JGI IMG/M metagenome (GOLD analysis project Ga0123352, IMG submission 89700) | Labiotermes labralis P1 segment gut microbial communities from Petit-Saut dam, French Guiana - Lab288 P1 | ecosystem: Host-associated > Arthropoda: Insects > Digestive system > Gut ... | reverse complement strand
TGGTGGGTTTCTTGTAGTTGGCAGATTTTAAGGTAATTTTTTTGAGGTGTAAAATTGGGGGGAGGAGCACCCCCCCCCCCCCCCCCCCCAACACACACACACACACTGTTATCAGTCACTGTAAACATAGAAAATAAACACATTTCGAGGTTTTCACAGCAGTGTGGTTGATATTAAAAAGGAATGTAGGGTCACAGCCTGCAGCTTAAGGCATTATACAATGGTTCCTTTGAAACATCTGGACCCAATTACGCAGCGATGAACATCCCAGAGGAAGGAGAGTCCTCAGAGAAAACATCCTGTAAAAAAAAATGCATTACCAGAATGGGGAGGACAAGGAGTCGGGGGTGGGAATATAATAATAATAATAATAATACGACCAAATATAGACCTATAACTTGCCTCTGCACAATCTACAATATATACACAGCACGTATAGCTGAAAAGATTTATTAGCATCTAGACACAAACTCTTAGCAGAAGAACAGAAAGGATGTATCAAAAACTCCCAGGGCTGTAAAGAACAACTACTAATAGATTCGGTAATATTGGAACAGGGGCATAAAGATAACCAAAACTTGTACATAGCATACATCGATTATCGTAAGGCTTTTTGACTCAGTGCCACACAGCTGGCTTATACACGTATTACAAATATACAAAATAGACCCACAGATAATTAACTCATTACAACAGCTGATGAAGAAATGGACAACTACCCTCCAAGTCAAAGTGAAACATCATCAGATTATGAGTGACCTGATCCGTATACAACGAGGAATATACCAAGGGTATAGTCTTAGCCTGTTATGGTTTTGCCTTGCACTAAACCCCCTTTCTTATCTGCTTAACAGAACAAACTATGGTTTTGGTATACACTCTGGTAACCAAGAAATGCAACGAGTGAACTATCTTTTATACATGGATGATATTAAATTATACGCAGCTACAAAACAATCAACTACAAGAACTTCTACGGCTCACTCACACTTTTTCAAGATATTAAAATGGTATTTGGGATTGAAAAGTGCAAAACATTATGTACTGCAAAGGGGAAACTAGAGATGAGAAACTCACAACAGAGGATGATGACACAATGGAAGCCTTGAACAAGGATGACATGTATAGATACCTGGGCCACATGCAAGCTAAACAAATTAAGCATGCCCGAATGAAACAGAAGCTAGGCGAAGAATACTTAAATCACACAAAAATCATATTAAAGGCAAAGTTGAATGGAAAAAATATGATAAAAGCTATCAATACTTATGCGACCCCAGTACTAACTTTTAGCTTTGGAATAGTGAAATGGACACATACAGACTTAGAGAACCTCCAAACCAAGATGAGAATGTTACGAGATATAGATTTCACCACCCCCGTGCTGCAAGGAAAGACTTACTCTACCATGGCAAATGGGTGGCAGAGGATTGATTGATATAACTCGACTACATGATAAACAGGTGAAGCTCCTTCAGACATACTTCTTAAACAAACAGGTCACATTATCTCTTCATGCTGCAGTAGTAAAAGTAGATGATAGGTGCACACCACTGGACTTAGTCCGCACAAATGCAAATGAACTCCCCACAGATGAAGAATATAATAACAAAGTCAAGAGACAATGGTCCCAAAAAGCCTTGCATGGCCACCATCCGTATGACCTCAGCCAACAATATGTAGACATAGAAGCACCGAACAAATGGCTGACAAACGTGGATTTGTTTGCCAAAATAGAGGGCTTTTTAACAGCAATACAGGACTAAGTCATACTAACAAGAAACTACAAGAAATATATTTTGAAGCAAACAAGAAATATATTTTGAAGCAGCCAGACACCGAAGAGCTATGCAGAAGATGTGGAAAAGAATTGGAGACAATCCAACACATTACTGTAGCATGTGAGCAACTAGCACCTACCGGGTATGTAGAGAGACATGATGGGCTAGCCAAAATTATCCATCAGAAACTGGCAGAAGCAACTGAACTGATTGACGATAAAAGTCCATATTATAAGTACACACCAGCCAATGTACTTGAGAATGAAAATTTCAAGCTGTACTGGAATCGCAGCATACTTACGGACAAAACAATGCCTTCGACTTGACATAACTTTTATGAATAAGAAAACAAAGAACATCTTTTTGGTAGAAATAGCTGTCCCAAATACACATAACCTCGCCAAAACAATAACTGACAAACAAAATAAGTACCAAGAACTAACGAATGAAATATGTTCTATGTGGAAGCAAAAGGTAGCATAAGTGATCCCGATAGTAATACCTATGGAAGTAATTCCAAAGTCACTATCACAGAGTCTAAAGACTTAACTTGCATCCGAATACATATATACAACTGCAAAAAATCTGTAATTCTTGGCACATGTTCAACTGTAAGAAACTTTTTAAACTACAAGTAAGACCACCGAGCCTAATCCAGTTGATTACTACATCCCAGGACAGGTGAATATTTCCCAGCCAAAGCTGAGAAGTGAAAAATTTGATGATGATGATTATGAGGAGGAGGGGGAGGAGGAGGAGAAGAAGAATTAGAATGAACAGCTACAACACCGCCAAGCACTCTCAAGCAGCAGCATCCCTCCACCACCTCTCACTGTGCTTTCATTTCCATAAGGAAAACTTCCATGTAAGTTTCAAGAATTTTATTATTGTAATCCTGTTCATTCTAATGTTTTGGGAAACTGTGTTTCCTTAAGTATGGGGTGTGTCTGGAATGATGTGTTTTACCTACAGCATGTTCAACACGGTCGATAATGTGCTGTCTGTCATTACATGCCCTCTTTAGTTGTGGGAATGGGTGGAGTTTGAGACTTGCACAGCCTCCAATGTATTTAAGCCTAAACTAAAAATTCCTTTTCTTGAGTACACAATTTGCAAACTTCATGACAATAGCAGTTTTAAGACATATGTGAAAATTAGAGAACAATGATTTATATTCAGATTATTAAACAGACATGTTCATAGTTACATCTGCAGTTTTCATGCACCACTGTCACAAACAAAAGTTGTTTATGAAAGCAATATACTGTTCTGTGAAGGAGCAAGCTGTTTTCTACATTAAACTTCTCAAAGCTGATTCCATTTGGGTTAAAATACACTAAAACCAATACTCATGAGGTCCAGTATGTGGGTTCCAGCTTCAGGGCAAGTCACAGCTGCTTGATTTACAACACAAGACAGTTACTTTCCATAAACACTGCTTCCTTGGACAGAATACTGTTTGGAAGCTGGAACACTATACCACTGCCTCTATATCATATTTTGGAAGCATGAGCATTTATATGCTTCACACTTGATGTCGTCCTGCAAGAATTTACAGAATGTAATATGCATTTGTATCTCATATGCTGTAACCATAAAAAAGGGCTATTCCTTAAATGCAGCTTGCCAGAACAGTAACAAGGTACTTCACATACAACAGACTGACTCAGCCTGTGTCACATTACCAAATGCACTGGTGAATGGTATTGACAATCCTCAAAAAAATGTTGACCTTAGAACACACACACCGCATTTATACTTTGTGGATAAGTTTGAGGATTTTATTTCATTAATTACCTTGAGGAAATATAATCAGTATACTCTATGCAGTTATACAATGAAACCTGATGTTTCAGTTTGTGATATCACATATCAACCGAAACTTTAATGGACTGGAACACAGATATACCACAATTTATACAGTATATCCCTTGACATTAAATTTTATACCCTACTGCCCGAACCTGCTGTAACAGTTACACAACTTATTAAATAAATACCCTAATCAACAGTTTCTTTATTCAAGATACACAAGTATAAAACTTCTCTGTTCCAAGAAATTCAGATGCTCATTTGACCATGCAGGGATATTTTCTAAAAGTCAGTGAGAAACAATTCAGAACCAAGGACCATATGAGCAGCATAACATCTAGAAAGGACTATTACAGGACATGCGGAGACTACAGTGCTTGTTCACATCTGATAAACCTACATCACACAACATACACAAATGCATATTTACAATTTCACAGCATCAATCTGTGTTACAGTACTCCACACCTCTGTTTCAAAGGTGCAATACTGACAGGCTACAAAAAACAACCACATTTATTCCCATTATGGATGGGAAAAAGCCTCAAATGGTACAGAAAATAGTTATCGTATGATCATATTATATATACATATATATATATACAGTGTGTCCCGGGGGGAATGTGCCAGACTTCGGGAGAATGTTCCTTAAGTTAAAGTATACCGATATAAACCAAAACACCTATATTCGAAGTTGAACGGTTACGGAGATAAAGGCGATAGAAACGTGTGGTCTTCTTGCGGTTCCACGTACTGTACCTGTGTCGCGTGATGTGTTACCCGTACACTGCGCATGTCCGTCCTTTAGCCTACAGCCGGGTCAAGTGCATTCACGCTGCGACTTAGTATCAAAAGTTGGCACTGTTACAGTTAATTGAGAGTTGTAAAAATGCCTTTTGTGTTTTCCCACATGGAATATTGACATGCATTTTGTGTATGGATTTTGCGATGGGAATGCACGTGCTGCTGTTGACGAATACTGAAGACGTTTTCCCGACCATAGGATTCCATCTAGGGGTGTATTTTCTCGTATACACCAGACAATGCGTGAGACTGGTTGTCTTCCAAGTGTTGCTGTGCAGTCTGAAAGGGAGGTGGTACCATTGATTAACACATGAGAGAACATTCTTGAGATGGTTCAGAGAAGTCCACGACTGTCCACTCGTAGAATTGCCTCTCGCATCGGTGTGTCACGTTTGCAGGTGTGGCGAACTCTACATGAGGAAGATTTACATCCATATCATGATCACAGGGTACATCTGGAACCTGGGGACCCTGCTCAATGTATGGATTTGTGCCAATGGATAACAGCATATCCTGAACTATTAAGTGTCATTTTGTTCACCGATGAGGCGTCTTTTACCTGGGACAGTATAAATAATTCACGAAATTCGCATATGTGGTCCCATGATAATCCACATGAAACAAGCGTAACCAAGCTCCAAAAGAGATTTTCAGTGAATGTATGGTGTAGTTTGCTTGGTAACAAGTTGACCGGACCTTTTGTCTTTGACAACAATTTAACGGGAAATATTTATGAAGTCTTCCTGAGGAATGAGTTACCAGGTTTGTTGGAAGATATCCCATTAATGATAAGGAGCCAAATGTACTTCCAACATGATGGGGCTGCCCCACATTACACTCGGCACGTGAGGGAGTACTTAAACGAATCTTTCCCTAACCGCTGGCTACGTCGTGGTGGAACCGTTGCATGACCACCGAGGTCGCCAGATCTTACACGTCTTGATTATTATCTCTGGGGCCACATGAAGACATTAGTGTACGAAACTAAGGTCGATTCACGAGCAGCACTGCGCCATCGTATTTTTGCAGCGGCAGAACACATACGCAACCATCCTGACAACATTGCGTCTGTTACTCAGTATCTACTGATGCATGCTGAAAACTGCATAGCAACTGGAGGTGGGCACTTTGAACAGTTACTGTAAAGCAGGTACTGTATTTTAGTACAGTAGTAGGCTTATACTAAAATCCGCAGTCATTAATGGTAAATCAGTACTTCAAAACTGCTAGATACTCATGTGCCTAAGGGCAACTACGACATTAGTGGGAGTGTTTATGTAGATGAATTGAATGGCTTTATGTCACTCAGATGTTAAGTACAGATATTAACATTACAGAAACCACAAATTGCTTCCAGTTTTAATATGTATTTAGTAATCAATAAGTGTGTAACAGCTGTCATACTTTCAAACTTCTCTCGCCATTATCTCCATAAGCGTTCAACTTCGGATATAGGTGTTTTGGGTTATATCGGTATACTTTAACTTAAGGAACATTCTCCCAAAGTCTGGCACTTTCCCCCAGGACACCCTGTGTATATATACACACACACACACACACACACACACACACACACATGCACATATTGCTTGCTGCACTGAGCTCACTCTCTCTTTCCACAATTTTAGGTCATACAAAAAAAGGAGAAATTGGAGGGTGCGGCACCACAGCGTTTGTCATCAGAACTCAAAGGTGCAACAGGCATGTGTCCATGCAAAACTTGGGAGACTAAAACAAAGGATCATATTAGCTTGAGCTGTATGAACTAAAAGTGACACTGCGGCACTACACAACTACTGGCTATGGAACTGAGAAACTCAGAGAGGCCAATACGACATCACTTCTGGTTTGAAAGAAATTAAGTGCTCAGTTATCATGGATGATCAGCAGCAGTCTGACACTCAGCATTCTACATTACATTATTTCCTGTTTCTTCTCTTCTCTTTTCTCTCTCTCTCACATGCACATGCGCACGTGCACATACACGCACGCACACATGCACAAATGGTAACACTTGAACAACCCTGCAAACAGAATTAACCCTTCCTTTCATGAAGTCAAAAAGAAGAAAACAAGATGACTGGTAAAGCTATCTAAGAATTCTAATAAAGACGCAGTAATATTAACACAAAGAACCAGACAAAGTCAGAGGAATACTGTGTTAGAATTATGACTCACAGTTACACGCATGCATTCCTCACTTCATGCATGACCAAGGTTATTCCCTTGTACAAGATGCTAATACTGGCATATGGCCTGTAGATGCCACACAGCAGCTGTTACATTCTAAGTAACATGACTATTCTCAACAATTTGAACATACAAACTCCTGTGTGTGTGTGTGGCATTCCACATTTAAGCATGTCTATACAATGTGTACAACAATTAGCTTCCTTCTGTACTCCTCAGACTTGTCTGGAAAGGTATGCTTTATACCTTAACTAAAATGGGGCATAAGGATGTTACAATTAAGGAAAAGAAAGTGCTGAGTGTCAACAGCAACAATCACAGCACATAGGAAGCAGTGAAAGAGGAGAAGTGAAGAGGCATGCAACTGAGATGGTTTGTTTGTTTCTTTCTTTCTTTCCACAATTCTTGCTCTTGATCTCTCTCTGCAATTTTCAGCCCTTATTTTTTACATGCAATACATCCTTCCTGTCCTCCGTACTCAATCTTATTATGATACGATACTTTAATCTGTCTTGCATATTACTGATGTATTCCTGAATTTAGAATATCTTCAAAATTACCAACACTGCTGCACTTAGCTGCTTTAAAATCTATGAATGCTGCAAACTATGACAAAAACAACAATCATCCAACATGAAGAATTTTTAATCATTGTAAGTGTAAGTTTCATTTTTGGATCAAGTTCTAAATTTCAATGAAGCTCTCAAATTTATATGGTTAATTTACGAACAATTACAGTATCTTAATAGGCATAATCTGTGTTCCTTTGTGCTGTTTCCAAACCAAAGAAATTGGGATAAAACAAAGTGCAGACAGTTGGCAGCATACTTTAATTTTTAATCTCGAATGCAAATATAAATTAACCCCTTGGCACTGGAATTCAATGCCGAGGTCAGCTGAATTATTTAATTTCTTTTATGCATACTCTTATGGCCCAATAACTCCCCAAAAAATTTGTCTTTGAGTTTTCCTTCAAATTTCACAAAATACAATTCAACTGTGTATAACCCCTGTGATTGGAGTTCTGAGTCCTTATCTTCAAAATTTAATTGTCAGATGCCCTTGGAACGTTGACCTGTTGTTACGTTCAGCACTCTCACACTCATAATGCCCTCTCTTGAACATGTGAAACAAAGGCAAACTGGCTGTTTTTTTATTCTTGAAGATAAAGCAGCTGTCTCACCTAGTACAACAGAAACTGGTGCCTTGTGTTTTTGCCTTGAATTGCAGAATGATTTACATGGAGTTTCTAAATGCATGCACTGTTGTATAATTCTATCAGTTAAGTGAAAAATAAAGTACTGTTATGCAGCTGACATCTTGGTTAGCAAACAACATATGACAGGTGATGTCACACACCATGCATCAGTAACTTCATTTTTATTTCACACATTACATTACTGTTGGATTTTACACGAGACAGCTACCTTATGAAATCAGTGATAGTGACATATGCTATGGTTGGAACTGTGTATTTACACTTCACTTCCTGGTGTGCTGTAATCATATGTGGACATCGTTGACTGGTGAGGCCAGAACAAAACAAATAAATAAGCAAGGTTGTGAATGCTGTCTGAGGTTATCACAACTGAATGGTGGACCCAGAAAGATTAGTGGGGTTCAGGGCTGTGTGTTGCAATTCAGTACACTACGACACCTCTCATAGTGACCCTGGATCATAGCAAGGTACTCCCCTGTAACTGCCTTATGGTTACAAACCCCGACTTTTGATTTCACCAAAGTGTTTTATGTTGCTGAAAGTGAAAATCAAGTTCTGTGGCAGGTATTTTATGTCACTTTGGTCTGATCAATAAAAATCTGGCTACACCACTGAACATTCATGATAGAGACAGAGGGTGTTATGAAAGCATTTTATTCTCCCAAGACTGAACTCCAAGTGCCAGTGATAAGAACATGTCCTGAGTAACTAGCCATGCTAGCAGACTCAACTGGCAGATGGTCATACAAACATGTTAGGAAATCTATTTCAGGGGCCCAGGAGGGTAGAGGAATAGGAAGGGAAAATACTGACTAAAGAAACTTCATTGTAACTCTGATGGACATAGCAGGCCAGCTGCAGTGGTGTGTATATATACTACCATGTGGCTGCCAATGTTACATAATTGGCACATTCTGGCAGCTACTTTAAACTGGAGTCTGGCATTCTCTGCATCACTCGAAATGCCAGGTAAACCTGGTTATTTGGCCCCAAAGGGTTAATTGCACATTTAAAACCTTCATACATTTTTGGATAACAGTGCAATGCAGCCATATTCCTGCATAAAGTCTCTTTATAGATGTTCAGTAACAATAAATAACCCTTGGAACATAAAAAGAGGTTGCCCGTTGAAATACCAACAATAAAGTTCAACTTTTCATGTGGAAAACTGATAATTACACATTCATATTGCATACAGGTGAACACTGATAAGTAAATGGGTGAAGAAGTTGAAATAAGTGACCAGAATTTTAAAAGACAACAAAAAAACCACTTGTGAGGAGTCAATGTGCAATGCAGTCTTGTAGGCAGCCATCACTCAACACACATGCCAGGTGTGCAGCAATAGCAATTTCATAGACATATTTCAATAAACAATACTAATTACAATCGCAAATTACAGTGAAACCTCATTCCATCATTTCTGACAAGGGAAAATAATAAATGTATAGGAAAAAGACAGTTCCATGAAAAGCATTAAATGTGTAAGAGACACAAGACAACAAAAATTAAAGTTTACATTTGTACTTGGACCCACAACAATTTTACACATAAATTTACATTAATACCTACAGGGAAGTTAACATTTTTCCAATTAAATTCTTAACTCATAACTGTTTAGTTTGAAACCTTTTGTTCCAAACAAAACAGTGCTAATTCCATGCCTGCAAGTGCTGTGCGCCTAAAATGATTTCAACACTTTTAAAGCAGCACAAACTTTGTCAAAACTTGTAACTGCTTCAAGGCTACCTTCTTCTCCCCCTTCCTTCACCCAAGTGCTGCTGCTGCTCACACAATTACATAACCCTTTGAAGCTAGAATTGCCATGGGTAGTAAGCCAACTGTCTACAGGGGCACATCCGTTCCTGCATCTAGCCACATACAGTACTAGTGGAAGGCAACACACTTGTGCAGTTTGGTGGACAACACACAAAAGGTATGTTCCAAAGAACTGACATATCTTGTACAGCAGCAGCAGCAGCAGCAGCACAGTTGTTCACAAAAAACATGTTTCTACCTTACACACCAAAGCTCCTTGACAATAATTGTGGTCGTTGACACATTTTTTTAATAATGTTTCATGTTTTAGAGCAAATGACTTCCCAACTACAATCAGCAGTAATAACATGATTAATAACAGCAAGTCACATAACTTTCAACTGCCAAACTCAACAAGAATCAAACACCATTATGTGAGACAGTACCACCCTAACAACATTAGAATATAGCTCACAGGTTTTCCAACCTTACAACTAACCTATCACCCCTGCTGCTCAACCTCATTTCACACTTAACCAACACATGGTAACATGTCACAGGAAAACTCGTAATTTCCAGTATAGGCATGTTGCAGCTACTGTATGACTCAAAACCATAATATTATTTCCACTACATGTTTTAGAAACAATCATTTTGGGTATACTGCATGTTAGAACCAAGAATTTTAAACAACTGAAATGGGAAACTGACACTTCAAGATCGATGCATCCAACATAATGACATGTTACTTACATGGGCAATTTTTTAAAACCAGATGAAATGAGTGATAGTACCATTATACATTACACACGTGAACAATGGACAGAGGTTTCACTGTATTCTAGGGGACACTGTGTCTGACATTCAGTTGCAGCATCAGGTACACAGGAACTGGCAACATACTTTCTGAGCACCTTACAGCACTCTAAAAGTAGTTCACTACACGCAGTAGCCACAGCCTTGTGGTTTGTGATAATCAAATATCAGTTAAATCTTGAAAAAAATAATCACTCCACCTATCAAATTAGCATGCTGGATCACCTATGTGACAAAGATTAACCCACAAACTTCTATTGGTGGCAACATATAACAATAATCATAATAATTATCATAATAATCAGTTCATTGGCATATAGCAGTTGAAGCTTAGGACCGCTTCACAGTATGACATGTGAAGGCCACGATATCATATAGTGATAACAAACATTATGCACAACATACAGTACAAGCTACACAAGAAATATTGTCAACCAGAATTTCGAGATTTTTTTCAAACACTGTTATCCGGTACATACACACCCACACAGTTTCTCAAGTCATTACTGAAATTTGAATATTTATTGCATTTCCCCTAAAAACTGGTTAATACTGTAAATTGTGTGGTTATGACATACAATTGAATTACAAAACTTACCAGTATTGGCACAAGCAACAATCATGACAACCATTTCAATCAAACTCTGATCGGTCACCTTAGCATACGTGACCAAATGATCTGGCTGGGTGGATTTACTACCGGAAACCTGGAAAACTAAGGTCCCTCAGCCCCAAACCTCAAAACCTTCACGAGCAAAAATGACTTGCCAATGACAACAAAAGATTTCATCTTGACTTCAGGTAAAGACAACCTAAGACTAATTTCTTGTAGTTCGCACAAACTCAATGCAAGCTGAGTAATGGTAATTCAGTATAAAGCTTATACAATGAGCAGACTACGCAAACCAACGAACTTCACGGCAAAGACTCAGGGTATGGAGTTCATTTGCCAGTTAGCCACTAAATTTATAGTAAATGGATTCTGTTGTGTGCAGCAGCCCATTGTGGTTATGCAGCAACATGTAGCGCAGTATGACCTTCATTTTCAATACAGCATTCAAACATAAACCCATCTCTCTACTCTGCATTCCCTGGCATAAACATTCTCTTAGTGTCACGTGCAGCTGACGGACATTCGGCATCAAGAATTGATGAAGGCTTGCAAAAAGGTACAAATGGGATACTTCAGATAATTTTGCAGGCCTCCAACAATATATGATGCTAAACTTCCATCAGCTGTGTGTGACACCAACAGAGTATTCATGCCTAATGGCTAAGCAAACACTGACCCGTTCATTAGCATTTGTTGACATCTGGTGGAGTCGGCAGGAACTCATCGGCCCGTTTGTGGTCAATCAGGGCTTTTAATGTATATGTGTCATGAGGAAGTTCCGACTTCCGTCGAAGCAATGGTTTCTCCTTGTTTCGCACTTTTTGAACCTGTGAAAACCAACAAATAAATGCATAAGAACAAACAACTTTCTTAACAACAATAATACACACTTACTTACCCATCCAGCAATCTTACAGTAAGTACTTTCTTACAAAAATTACACTTAAATTTTCATTACAAGATGGGCAGATTATAAAATTATGGAAATACAAAGCGATGCACAAAGATCCACTTCTTCTGGAAAGCGTGCATGCACATGCAAGCACGCATGTGCACAAACACACACACGCAAAGTATTACATCAGTTCTGGTTGAGAAGATTCTCATGTGTTTTATTCATTACAGTGATTAAAACAAACTGAGGTAGGCAAATAACAAGGGAAACTGAGGAATGCACATAAAATTTTACCCAGAGAGCTTCAAGTGAAAAAACTATTTGGCAGAACAGGTGCAGAAGGAAAGATATTATTAAAAAGCATAAACAGAAATTGGATGTTAAGGTCCCGAAGCATCCACTGCCAGGCTTCTGTAAACTCGGTAATAAACCACACCAAGTTCTACAGCATCAGTGATTTATCTGATAATTATCAGCCGCCACTTCCTCTTGGTTGGCTTGTAACATCAATACAGCCGCTTCAGCCAACTGCCCACGTGTGGCAGAAAGTAACATACACCAGCTATTATGTAAAATAAGAACCTGGTACAAAAGAAGGGATTTCTTGATAAAATCAGCAACTGTAAACTTTTCTGGGATGAAATTACACCATGCAGTCTAATGGTAGCCACAATTTAACTTTTGTCACAAACTGCAGCTATGGAACATCTGGTTAACTGAAAATGGGTGCCTTGCACCAAATGGAAGCAACTTGAACTACAGTATACGATATATCAGTCACCTCTCTAGCTTCAGCTTCCAACTTCTCATACGTCATATCATCATCAGCATCACCATCCAGCGGAGAACCCATATCACCAATGCTGCTGTCTATACTGTTAGTGCGTGAAGGGGCATAACCTGGATTCCTCATGGCCAGCTCTTCAACTCGCGTCCAAGCTTCATCTCGGTCCCTTTGGCGTTCTTTCTCTCTTCAAATGGTGTGAAAAACACAAGGATGGTAACAAATAGCAGGCCTTTATAAGAAAATATGGCATACTGTACACAAATATGGTCATGCCCTTGAGAGTGGTGACTCTGCACCTGTGGTCCAGTAGGAGGTGATGTCCCATTAATGATTACCATACATCCCTATGGTTGCAAACATTCACTTTTGGGTGAAGGGAACTGTGTCATAAATGCAATAAATACCTTAGCTTGTACGACCGAGGAAGAGATGGAGGGACCAACTTCATCTTGAGGATCAAGGAACAGGAAACACACCTAACCCTTCAGGAACATGGCGATGATGACCTTAGCTTGTAGATCAAATGTCTTTTAATTTCATTTCTGTTCTATTGTGACATGTTTCAGCCACTGTGTAGGGCCATCACCATACAATTTGTGTAGCAATACAAGGAAAGCACACAAATGTGCAATTCCAAATGTCTGCAACAAAATAAACAGTGGGATCCCAAAGCAATATATCTTACTGTTTAGAAACTGCAACATGTGTGCACACACACCAAGTTTCTTGCAAAATGGGTTTTCATTTGGTGTATATTAACACCTTGCCGTCGGGCCACGCAGAAATGTGTGATTGCTATCCATGCATTGTTGACACGTCACACATTTCTACGTTTTCTTACACAATGTCCTACACATGCATTTTCCAGCTGGTCTGGCTCACTTTTTGCTTCAAGGTTACCAACAGCTTGATGCAGGATGCTTGGGTCTCAAGTTACAAATAAACGGAGCAGTCATGACCCCCTATTTTTAAAACCATTAGACTGCAACAAAGGGACCACTCATTCACTCTCTCTGTTTTCTTTCAGTTGCAATCATGGTTTTGCATAGGAATGTTCTGCAAGAGGACATTTTGTGTGCATTATATGTGGATACACGTTCTGATGTCTCTGATTATAGTGATAATGAAAGTATGGACAGTGACAGTGACGTCCCCATGACTAGTTCGCATAAACAAATATGATCTTCTACTGGTCCATTGATCCCACAATTTCCATACCCATTTTTCCTCACATCTGTCAAGACAATTTTCATAAGAGTGTCAGATTGGCTCACACATTGCTAGACAGGAATGTGAGTCTGCGGCACTATGAGGGCTAATGGGCATTCCACGTGACCTAGAAGGGGAAGTCAGCGTTCCGGAGGAATGGTGACATAATGGTGCAAGTGTGGAAGGACAAGGTTTGTGCAAATGATAAGTACGTTCCACGATGCAACAATTCTAAACAAAGGGTGGAAAGACACGCAAACAAACATGGAAGTAAAGAAGCCTTATGCTGTTGTCCAGTACAATAAATTCATGAAGGGTGTAGACAGGGCAGACCAGTACCTCAATTTTTACTCAGTTCTGAGGAAAACTGTAAAATGGTTGAAAAAAGTGGTACTGTATCTGCTAAACTGTGCTCTCTTCAAGGCATTTTTTGTGTACAGGACACTAAATACAGACAAAAAAGTAAAGTACAAGAACTTCCTGCATGAGGTAGGAAGGTCCTGGATATCAGAAGTCTAGAATTGAAGTGAGTCCAATTCTGATGACCTTGAATTGCCAGAGCAGCAAACACCACCAAGGGGACCTAAAACAGGACCCACCATGCAGACTCTACGGTGATTTCAGAATACACAAACTTGGAAAAATTGTTGATGGTGGGGAGGGAAAAAGGAAGTATCCTGCAAGACCGTGTAAAGCGTGTGCTGCACATAAGAAGCAAAGTGAAACTACTAGATACGTTTGTAAATTCTGCGTTGTTCTGCTTCACAAAGGGACTTGTTTCAAGAAATACCATTCAGTGACAAGATTCTAGACTATCTACATGCAGTTTCTGCAGTCCGGGGCTCAGGTGCGTAATCTACAGTGTTAAACTGTAAGTAAGAATATGTTATGGGGTTGAACATTCAAAGCATTTAAAAAGTCTGGGAACTGTGGTTATTTAATTAAAAGACCATCTGGTCAGCAAGGTGTTAACTAAAAAATTTCATTTATTATGTGTTATTTAGTTAAGTTATCAATGAATTTTTATCCAGAACAAATGAAGACCATGACAAAATAAGACATGGAAAGCCCTAATGATGCCATTTAATACTGCACCCTACGCTGTCAATAGTCGGGTACCCATCTAAGGGCAGCAAAGTACTCACTTCTGTCTCTCCTGTTTGTACTGTTGTGTACATTCATCAAACAGTTTCTGATTCATTTCCATGAAGAGTTTCAAGGCATTGTAAATTAATCCATGTATTGTTCTGAAATTGCAAGAAGGCACCAGTTTAAATCAACATGGTATAGTAAAAACAATGCACAGTGCTAGTCATATACAAAATAATGTGTTGTGAAAATACTCACTTATTCCAATGGGATTTGGAGTTCCGGTAAAGTGATGGGAACATGATGGGAAGAATGTCGGCAGCATTATCACTAATTAGAGACATTATATATTCATTATTCCAGTAATATAATGCTCTCTCTGCAACCTGTAACACATTAAAGAGAAACAGTCATTGAGGGCAATTTGTGTATGGTAGAAACATATCTCCCACGCAGGAAATACGGACGATAACATTCCAACGTGGCCTCTGTGCACTGTTTGGTTTTACGTGTATATTAGAGCACTTAAAATTTAAAACTCCCCTATTCTGAGCTGTATTCAAATTCAAATTTAAATTCCAGCACACTGAAGGGTTAAGTGGCATAACAGGTGGGAACAGTGCAATAAAAGTGCCACTACAAAAACATATACTTTTAACCATGTAACTGCATGCTGAAACTTAGTAACATTCAATAAATACTAGAACACACAATGTGTACCTACTTCCACACTACACACACATCATGCAAGATATGGGACACCAACAACAGTGCTGCTGAAAACGCAAGTCTTCTGGGATGTGACACCATGTCCTTGGGGAAGTGATTCTTCAAGTTGTGTAGGCACTGCGATCATCCAACATGAGGAACTACTCACCTAGCATCACATCACAGATGGCCTGTATCTTCATCCCTTGAAAGATTAGGAGGTTACCTGAAAGTGTGGACTGGAGACACATTTTGCCAACTGCCGAAACAATGGATCCATTACTTTCTGAAATTCTGCAGGTTCAATAACATCCAAGATTTCTTCAAGTTCATTTAGAAACATTACCTGCAAGAATATAAGAATAATGCATGAGGTGCATCAGAAGCACTTTATGGTTTTTGCAATGAAATACCATTCTAAGGCGAAGTGAAAAAATGTTATTAACACTGGGGCATTTCATACTGATGAGAATTCATGTTAATCTTTACAGTCTGAATATGGCATTATGTAGGTGTCACAACATGTTGTAACATTTCCTTAGAGATGCCTTGACTATGCTCCAGAATTTGCTGTTTTAAGCCACGAACTTGGCAGGATGTGCTCTGTATGCTCTTGACATAGCCCCAGAGGAAGCAGGCTGGTACTGTAAGATCAGGTGAGCAGGCAGATTAGGTGTTGTCAGTGGAATGAGAAAGTGAGAAATAGTCTGGTTGGAACCACTGCCATGAGAACCTGCAAGGCAATCTGTGCTGTATGAGCAGTTGCTCCATGCTGCGCTGTACATGATGCTGTTCAATGAAAGCAATGTTCAGTGTGCAAGCACGTTTTCAAATTTCAAATACCTTCAGGTGTTCCTGGCACACCTGGCCCACCCGTTCGCCTGCTCTTGCAGTACCACACCCCTCCTTTGGAGCTTCATCAAAAGCATGGCATACAAAATACATCCTGCCAATACTGATGACTTACAGCAGATAATTCTGGAGTGTTTTCAAGGAATCCCTCATGAAATGCTACAGAGTCTTTCATACCCTTTATATCATGACTGCAGAAGTGTAATGAGTGACACAGTAGTCTCTATAAAGTATCATATTCAAACAGTAATGATTAACATGAATTCTCATTTACATGGAATGTCTGTTAGTGTTGACAAAATTCTTCCACTATGCCTTAAAATGGTATTTAATTTAAGATATTGTCAGGTGTTTGTGGCTCTGCCTATAAATACATACACACTCACTATTAGTCAGATTGTTTACTATAACATGAAGAAATGGAATGGTAACTGTCAATAAAGGATGATAAATAAAAGAATGACTAAGTGAAAAAGGCGGCAAGGCAAGAATGATTTACAGGTAGTACTGAAACGTTTTTATTGCAAAAATGCACACACAGTAACTAAAGAGGTGATAAAACCAGGAGGGGAAAAGTAAAAACTCATGGTTGTTACTCCTGCCAACCCACAACACAAGATGTGACCTTGGCAGGGGAGTTGCATGGGGAAGTCAGGCAATCAGATGTTCCCGAATAATAATGCATGTATTATACTGTGCTGAAGTACATCTGTGTCATGTGCCTATGAGATAATTCTACTACTTTCAGTTTTAACACATGCCACCCCAGTGCGTTACAACACAAGACCAAAAACAGGAGTAATGCAATCTGATACAAGTCTTCACTGATAAATTTATTGGTTTGTTTTGTCAATAAAGACCTGGGTTGGACTAGATTGCTGTTGTTTTAGCCTTCTACTATTTACCCAGTGTTCTAACTCATTACAATCGGGGCACAACCTTAACTTTGTTTGTTATAAATAAAACACATAACAACAGCAACTGGTGGGAATGACAGATACAATGATACAGACTGACAATTATGACAGGAACTGTATGTACACAACATGATGAAACACCACACACAGGCTGTCATAGCCAAAGACTTTCTGATCAGACACACACAGTACTCAAAGTTGGTTGTATTACTGAACAACACAAACAATGGCATACCACCTAAACTTTATAGCAAGAAAATACAAAATGACTATTTCCAGTACAAAAACAAAATCACAATGGCAATGTGGGGAAATACATACAGTGGGTAAAAATTGTGATAAATGATAATATAATTGAACAGGTAACAGATTTTAAATACTTGGTGTACCATGTATCAGAGTACAAAAGTGATTTAGAAGACACATTGCAAACATACAACAAAATAAACAGAGCTATACAGAGACATTTTGGAAAACAAATGAACAAAGAAACAAAATTAAGAATTCACAACATTACAGCTAAAGTAGCATTGAAACTTGGAAGTGAAGCTTGCGTACTGAAGAAAAGAGAGGAACAACATTTAGAAGCAGCACAGATGAAATTTCTGAGACACTTACTTGGAATAACAAAACTAGATAAAGAAAAGAATCAATGTATTAGGGGAAAAACAGGAGCACAGAACATACTTACTTACTTACTCCATGGTGCAGAGTCCTTCTTGAGAAGCTAACTGGTTTGCGGCTAGTCAAGAAATTCCCCGCATTTCACGGAACCCGAAGGTTCATTACCGCACTCACAAGCTTCCGCCACCTATCTCTATCCTGGGCCCGCCCAATCCAGTCCATATACCCACATCCCACCTCCTGGAGATCCATCCTAATATTATCCACCCATCTATGCCTAGGCCTCCCCAGTGGTCTCTTTC
>Ga0123352_10006086_pt1 | contig 18380 bp, 11 predicted proteins | sample TergutLab28metaG_FD_89700 | JGI IMG/M metagenome (GOLD analysis project Ga0123352, IMG submission 89700) | Labiotermes labralis P1 segment gut microbial communities from Petit-Saut dam, French Guiana - Lab288 P1 | ecosystem: Host-associated > Arthropoda: Insects > Digestive system > Gut ... | reverse complement strand
TTTGTGTTTTTGTTGCTTCATTGTTGTTTTATGGTAGGGGTTGTGATGATTTTTGTGTGGGGGGGGGGGGGGGGGGGGGGGGGAGGAGACTTTTTTTTTTAACAAGTACAGTAACAACATGACAGCCATGCAAACATTTTATATGGCATTTAGTTTTGTAGTGATAACTAACAAAACACTAGATCTGGGGATGTGAAAGTTGTAATGGACATATATAATGAACATACCTACATATTACATATGCAAATAGTTTAGAATAGTGTAGAATATGTAATGGGTTCAAGCCCTTACAGGCCTGATGCACTTAGGCTTTTTTATTAAGAGGCCCATTGTGCCCCCTTTTCTCAAAACTTTTCATGTAGGCAACAATCTGATTGAAGTCCCACAGCCTTACTAAAGGCCAGGATTGGTTTTGGATGAGTTTTCCCAATAACCCCTAGGTCCAGCTTACCCAAGCCCAGAGAGAAACAACACAAATTCCTTCCCACTCTTATATGTGAGATAATCACAATTCCATCACATGCAAATGCTTTCTTATAGTGTTGTGGCCAAACATAAGGCCTCTAACACTCTTAAGTCATACACAACAATTGCTTAGTGATGTAGATTACAACATCACCCAGCATTCTGTATTATATTTCACCATATTTATCTGCTGTATACATCACTCCACACACTCCAAATAATTTACTTCTGATATTTTTATAGTGATCCATATTTTATTTTATTATTCAACAGCCAATTTTAACCAGAAATTATATGGTTTTTTAATACTATGGACTGATTCAGACATATTTTAATTATAATTGTATTCTTGTGCTCAAAGAAATCATCTTGAAGATGGCCACTTGAGTGGCTGAAACTTCTTGCTGATCATAATACAATAAAAGTGCATCAATTAAATTAAAGTGCGTTTGTTGGTCTTTAATGCATGTCAGTGCACAGAATATGGAACATACAAAGTGTATGAAGTTTACATGTTTTGTGTGGTTTTAGTTGATTTATGTGCATTTGTTGGTTATGGTGTTACTTGTAAGAATGATGCACAGAACATGTAATGTAATATTTGTAAGAATCACTTTTCATACATACATTTTAAAAACTAGGCATCAATTTGTGGATGTTTGCAACACTGAAGCAAGAAGGAATGCACCACAAAGAGTGTAAGAATATTATAATTAATTGGAGACTGGAAGTTTATTCTCATTTAAATTATGTCATTATGTCCACTGCAGTATAAATTATGTGTTATATATCTTGCATAGAAATAAAAATAGCGGATAAAAAATTACACATGCATGTAACAACTTTCTGCCATTCTCTTGGTAAGCACAACTGATTTATTTGAAGTTATCTTATATTGTGCATGTAATAAAAATTGCTACCCAAATTCTTTCCTGTATTTGCCTTTACAGGTCTGTTATTTTTGGATATGTACTTTATTTTGGGATGGTGTTTTATCCAAGGGGTCACAATGACTAGAAACACTAGATAAGATTAATTCCACACTAGAATATCTCAAAGGTCAAGTGACAAAATGTGTGTGACTTCATCTTTGCTGTAGCCAGAATTCAAAATGTAATCCTCATACTATGGATTTATACCGTACTTACAAATTTTATGACTGATTTAATATTTCATTATAATGTCTCGTTGCAAAGAACTGGTTCAAAGTAAAAGTCTTTATTACAGTGTTGATTGCTCTTGTGGTCTTATTTTTATGTCATATGAGGTCTTCTGCCTATCATTATAAGTCATAGTGTATTATGGTATGTTGACACAGTTTGTCAAACATGACTAATACGGTCCCACAAAATTACATTCTAAGATAGATTCAATTCCCCCCCCCCAAATAAGAGGTGTTTCGGGCTGAAATTTTTCTAATTCATGTATAGTGAGTTGGACTTGTTATGAGACAGCAGTTTGAGGGAGGAGAGGAAAGCACAAATGTGAACATCTCAGCATATGAAAGATACTCACCACAGCTTATACCCACATCATAATTCTGAAGTATGAATATGGTAGAAGGTACAATGTAAAATTACACCTGCACTGATTTTTTGATTGTAACATGCATTAGAAAGAAGAATGTCATGAGGCAGCAATCATTGACTTTATAGTTTCTCACTTGAGTGTGGACAACAGCTGAAAATTTACATGTAAGTGCAGTTCGTGATACACAATCTTATGACTCCATGTACCATGTTTTACATGTGATGGCATTATTATTTTTTAACGGCTGGGTCTGTAACAAGTAACTTGTCTTCATTGCCTTTCTAAAATTTAAACAACTGGTTTAAATTGATAAGCAATTGCTGTGTGAGCAGTAGTCAGAACATGCAAGGTTTGATTCTTAAGTGCAGTATATAGTGTGCCATGTAACCCACTGAATGAAGAAAGACTCCGTCTTTACTGATGTTTTCAAATAAGTAGTCAATCTTTATAACAAAAGTAAAGTAAAAATACAGTGTGCATCATACATTTAATGGTTAGGTGCTGAGTTGATGTGCAAGTACATTTGTTTCAGAGCAGATATTCCAGTCAGCAAACAGAAGTGTGGCCTCTCTACCACCAAGTGGGCCCACAACAAAGGACCTTTCTTACAATGATATTGTTGAATTAAAACGAAAGGATAAAATAATACTGATTGATGTACGGGAGCCAGCAGAGATTCATGAGACGGGGTTAATTCCTGGAAGTGTAAATATACCACGTACGTTTTTACATATTCACTGAAATATGGGGTAGGTAAACCAATTTCAACCATGCCAACACAAGAAAAGGGACTATACATATTTTTGGTTTCAAATTTGTTATAGATTGTGTGTGTGTGGAGGAGGGAGTGCTTATGTAATTTGTCAATATTACTGTATTAATGGCCATATCTATGGATACACATGTGAAGTGCAGCATAAGATGCACATCTTACATGGAAGAAAGAAGGTCTAGCAAAACTTGAAGGCATTCTTTACTTCAAAATGTCACGTGGTTTCATGGTACACACACAAATATAATTCCATTTATGCCTGTAATATACACCTATGAGAAAAGGCTGGGCTTCCTTGCACAATTTTTCACACAATTTGAAAAATCTCAATAGCATTATGTGCTGATCTCTTATACGGAACTTCACTTGAACCAGACAATAAACTCTGCTGCTTTTCACAGAATTCACAATCACTCATTACATTTTTTTGGACATTTTATTTACTGAATTTTATACCCCATATGTGTAAAATTTCATTTGTGCCTTCAAGTAGATATTGCTTTTACTGCACAAATTTTCATGAAACTCACAATTGCTCAATGACATTATGCATACATCTTCTTTACTGAATTTCACCTAAACCCGTCACAACCACAGAACATGCAGTGGGAAATACATTTATGCCCTTAGTATGAACATCAGTGAGCTGATTTTCACAAAACCGACCTTTGCCTGACAACTTTTGTAAAGAACGCCTATACCGAATTTAATAAAGATTGGACTGATGGTTTATTTGCGGATACTAAGTTATACATAGACAGGCAAACATGGTCTCCACATAAGGCATTCCATTTTTTACATTGTAAGAATGCAAAAAAATTATGTCTTGGTACAAAAGGTCTCCTCTGTTCACTTCAGATCTGTGCCAGGTGATAGATTTACACCACAGAAATGCAGATATTTCTATAGGATATGTAGTAAAGTATGGGAAAACCAGTATAAGAAACTATGAAAATTAATTACACGGATCAAATAGATTATAAAAACAAAGTACGAAATGAAATCATTTTTTGAGCACCTTACGTGTACCATTCATATAATGTAACAGTGCTGTTTACATTCTTTGGCTTCAACCACTTGTGTTTATTACTTAGTTGATAGCAATACTAGTATTACAACTACATTACAGATTTTAAATACATTTAAAGTTGTACCCAAGCCAAATTAGCATGTTGTGAAAGTCTATGGGGGGCATGGGGCTCAAGTTCCTTGCATTCTTAACTTTGAAAGTCAATGGAAGTGTTAGCTGCACACTGTGGTTTTAGCTATGTGGAGAAAGCCTGCAACAGCCATTACTAGCAGGCCAGATAAGTTCCAAACTCAGTTTGGATGTGACAGTGAAAAGAAACCCAAACATCAAACCTTAACCCAGTCTGTCTACTGTTTGAGCTATCCCTATTTTTTTTTTTTTTACATAAACATGTATACCTTTATCATTTTTATACAATGAAGAATGTATGATATATGAATGGATGGCATAAATGCAGCTGGGAGTATTTTGGATCAGTTAGTTAAAATTTAACTTTTCTTGTAGTTGGGGAACTGAAGAATGCACTTCAGCTACTGTCTCCGGCTGATTTTCTAAAAAAGTATGGTATTCATAAACCAAAACCTGAGGCAGATCTGGTGTTCACATGTCGCTCTGGAAAAAGAAGCAGCGATGCAATTGAAGCTGCAGAGTCTGTTGGTTTCCTTAAGTAAGTTCAAACTTCTTACAATCCATTAATCATCATGTTAGAATATGTTTGTTTACATTTGCTCATGTAATTGTCATTTATCTGTTAAACTGTAGTGGAATTTCAAGGAATTTGTGCAGCAGGGTAGTCCAACATATTCAGCATAATCGATCATATGGACACAAAACATACTACACACAATATTTACCTTCTACAACTGTGTAAGATTATATGAGTGCATTAGTACGATTCTTTCATTATGAAGCCAGGAAGCTTTGGTTTTGATACACATACAGATGTAACAGGGCTGTAACAGTGGAGCTTTCATATAGTACAGTACTATTTTTTTGTACAGTGAGGGATGGGAGTGGCACTGTATACATATAGTTCTTCAAAACATGAAAGGAGCATGAAATAAATCTGATAACTAGTGAGAAGTTACAAAACAGAAAGGTGCACAATGAGTATGAGACTTTAAATATTTGGTGAACTAAAACTACTTTTATTTAGTTAACTGGATGTCTATGGGTGATGTGATATCATTAATTAAAAAACTATTTTGCCCCCCCCCCCCCCAAAACTGTGAGATTTAAAATGTCACATCCATGGAAAATGAAAGGTTAGGACTGATATTAAATATGGCTATCAACCCATAGTAGCTTATTTAAGACCCCCCAGTTCCTGGCAACAAAGGAAAATGGAGGGGTCATGCTGATGCTGTTGTTACATGTTTATCTGTAATGTGAGGAATGCACCCCCTCCCCCCCATGTATGTATTACATAACTTATTTTTGTCAGACTGTGGGCAATAAACACTGACCCACAAGCCACATGTAACTTGCAAGTTGGACTGTCCTGTTGTGGTGTATGAAGAAGAGGGTTACTGCAATCAAGTAAAACTTCATACAGAATATACACGTTATTAGTCTCATTATGAAATAATGACACGCATTATGTCCAGTCTTTGGTAGATTTAAAGAAATATATCAATTGCAGGACATAACACCATCTCAGATAATGACAAGTGTCTGGCATGTGAGCGTGTTCCCATTTACATTCCGGTGACTTGGTGTATTAACCTCGCACGTAGGAAAACTTCCCTAAAAAGTCATTTTATACTTTTAGGCAACAGTGGAATTTACTGCATTTTTAAGACATTCTGCATAATCTCCATTTTATTTTCCATAAAATGCAGTTCATTTCATTATTTTATCTTTTTCTGTTCAAATAATACATTTGTTGTTGTAAATAAACCATGGACTGAAATTTAGATACCCAACCTGGTACGATAAAAGGTTAATCCTACGAAGGACTTCAGGCATCTAATGCAAACATAATAGCAGTGCTTGTTAGAGCGTCACATGGTCATGCAAAAATCTGCATTTATGTCTGTAATGGTATAATTCCTCTGTAAACTCAAAGGAAAGTTTATAATTTTAAAATGGCATATGGCCTGTCAACACATGCATTTGAGTGTCTTGTTGGAGCAACATGTGTCCGTTACATTTATGCTATATTAATGCTTGTACTTTGTGTCGATTTTCAGTTCACGTCATTTTGCTGGTGGCTTCACTGACTGGCAGAAACATAATCCTTCTTAATGTCATTTTACTTTCAAGATGAACATTGCAGTACCGGATCTACTAGTAGTAGATACATGAAGAAATAACCATTACTGTTTAAGTGTATAAAGTAGTAAATTACCTTCCTAATTCAATTTCATAAATGATATTTTTCTATGTAGTAGTATTGGAGGAAGAATATTAAAAGCAAGAAATTGTTAATGCATCCCGTTGCAAATACTGCTTGATGTTAATGTTTCATATGCATATACTTTTTGTTTTTTAATTGTTGATAATGCATCAATAAAAGTATTGCATAAGGGTATAACTGCCACAACAATGGAATGGAAGTGAATGGCAGTGAAAGTGATACAAAAATTATTAAAGTATTTTATAAGGGTCATTCATAAATGATTGGGACTTACCTGCAATATAAGCCTGAAAATCATGACAGCTGTACTATCACACTGTAACAAACTCTACTTGCTCCCCACACCACTGTCATATTTCTGGTAACTTTTTGACGACTGGTAGCGCACACTGATTCTTACACAATGCTCTGCAAGAAGTCACTCCTTGATCTTGTCAAACAGGCACAATTTTAGGCCCAATGCAGGTGAATATGACATGTGGTAAGACAGTGAAGCCAAGTAATACCTGTGTTTTTGTAGTCTGAAAGCTGGTGGTAAGCCTGGCATTGTCATGCAGCAAAAACACTTGCTGTGCCCACTTCACTTTGTGCTATTGCTGGATTTTGCTGTGATGGTGAGTGAACTGAAAAATGGGTGTGCTGTGTGACACACATGAACGATTCTGTTACCACTGCGGGGGGGGGCAAGTATTCTACTATCTCAAGTGTATGAGGTGTGGGGTATAGCAGACACCCAGTTGCCAGCTATCAAGCACTGCTGCAGTTTGTCCCTTCATTTATGAACGACCTTTGTAATATATGGATGCGCTAGCCTGAAAAGTAAGTACAAAATATAAAACAAGTTACTTCCAGGCAGACATTTGAAATCCTAGTTTATTAGGCAATATATGTTATAATGTAACCATAAAATGTGGTTGAGAAATTACAAAAATGTACACCACCCAATCGACAACAGAACTGACTACAAATATCTCACAAAAGATGCCATATTCAGAGTCCCCTTCTTGTCTCATATATCTGCTAGTATACTGTCTTCTGGTTATTGAGCAGTATTGCTACCAACAGCACACTGATAGATTTTTAGTCTTTTTAGATAAATCTGTAATGCTAAATAATATTGAGCCGTGCAATATGTAATGAAAATTATTGCCCATTGATTTTCCCTTCATATTCAAGGTTATTTCTTACAATTTTATAAAAACAGGCAGTTAACTACAAGAAATCCAACATCTTCACTCTGCATCTTGCAGTCCTATTCAATTACAAGTTCATTTCATTACTGCTGTAAATCATCCCTAATCTAATGCAACTGGTTAGTAAAACAGTAATAAAATGGTCAAGCTAAACAGAAGCATGCTGTAGGTATGCAAGAAGACAATACAGGGACAAGGCTATTTCATATGATTCCATATCATGGCATAAGTACTTTCACATTCAGTTTTTGGGTAACAACAATGGGCATCAAACATTATGCATTACATTGCAAGTTTTGTCACAGCAATGTGCATGAAGTGTCAGTTCTTCTAGGATGTGACCCTGGGGTATTTGGTTCCTGTGTTTTGAGACAGCATAGGGGTTAATGCTGGGAAATTAACCCTTTGACGCCGGAATTAAATCCCTCCGAGCAATGCTGCCTGCTGGAATTTTTTATTGGGGCTTTTAAATTATAATGATTACTCTTAGGAAAAAAAAGCATATCTCATAGACTTCTTCAAATTTAATGAAATAAAATTCTGCACTGTGCTTATGAATTGGTTAATCTATGAAAAATGTTTAGCTATTTTTATAATAAATTTAGGCCATTTAATCACATGTATTATATAAAATGTGGTGTAAATAGTTCATTACTGACATAATTCTGGCTGCTGCATAAAGTCCATGGCACCTTGGATCACTGTTTTATCATGACACACAGTATTCACAAAGAGGGTGGGTGATATATTACAATTGTTACAAATTTACTTTTGTGTGCTATTCCTCAAATCAAGGCACCACACACAGGCCCACATCACATCTGATGCATTTATACATTGTGCCCTTTCTTTGGCTTTGAGAAGAACACGTGGCAGTGGAGTTGGGTTGACGATTTCGCTGGCCAGTGCTTGTTATGGCGACTCTCGAGTCGCAAAACATTTTTTGCACCTGAACATGGTCTTCCAACCAATCTGTGGGAGGGGAAATCTTGGCTCTTTCCAGCTTCATCAATCAAATTCCTCTACATAAGGAGCCTGAAATCTCAGGTATATTTAGCCCCACATGAAGATAACAGTATCCAACTGTTGAGTATTGTTAGATCCAGAAAATGGAAAAATAATTTCGTGGTCCATTTGAAGGTATGTCGACTTAAGCTGTTAGCCATATGATCAGAATTGTCAATGTAACCCATGTGCCAATTGTACCGTTTCACGATGTGAGGTTTCATGGGGCGGTTGCTATTGTCACAAAAATTTCCTTCTGTTGGTGGTAGGTCCATGTTAGTCAGCATGTAAACTTCTCATCTGTCCTTCCATACTAATGCAGTCAAACCTCCCCTAGTCATCACCCTTATGGCACCCCTTTTCAGTTTCAGTTGTTTTGGTCCAAAGTCATGAGGCATGTCTCTTCTGCTGGGCTGCACTGTCCCGCATGGATTTATTTTACGTCTGTCCAAGTCATCAAAAAGTCTTGGAGATGAAAAGAAATTGTCCATAAATATTTTGTGTCCTAAGCCTTAAACTCTGCTAGTCGAGTGTCTAACAGTTGCGTGTGTTGCAATCATGTCGTCAGTGGCAGAGTGTGAGTCTCTACCCAAGTACACTCTCGTGTCATACATATACCCTGATTCATCACAGAATTTGTAAATTTTGATGCCGAAATGTTTTTCTTTTCTTTGGAATGTACTGCTTGAAGATAACTCTGCCCTTGAATTTTACAATTACCTCGTGCACTGCCAAATGCTCCGAGGGGTTATAGAATTTAGCATAAGCCTCGTTCACCTTGTCAAAGACAGTTCTTAGTTTCCATAGTCGGTCATATTCTTCACCTTTGTCAGGTCTCTGTGAATTGTCTGCAAAATGCAAAAAATGCAGTATGTGTAAAACCCTGTCTTGTGTCATGGTCTCTCCATAAAACAGATTGTGTAGCTGTCTGAGTCTCAACCAGTAGTCATGTTGTGTCAATTCGTGTCCCATCTGCAAAGCTAAGGCAATGAAAGTCATCATATCCGGCAGTCAGTGGCTAGGTCTGGCTTGTCTGTTTAAGTGTTGCTGGTTAGTACATGTTGGTCTGTTCAACCAGCAGATGAAAAATTTCTGTGAAAAACATCATCAACACAGACAGTGGCAAGCTCTCTTTGTTGATGTGTGGAGCCTCACTTTTCTTCACACCTTTTGCTGGACTGACAAAAGTTTGAATATTTGTGTCTCTTCATTGAGGCTGGTTGTTTGAGATTGAGGTTGGTAATCCGCCACTTGTTGCAGCCTGTGTTTCGATTTCTGCTGAGGCTTGCTGTTGTTGTTGTTGATCGTCTTCTTCTTCCTCCTCCTCCTCCAAATAGTCTTCAAAATCGCTAGCCTCAGAACCTGATTCAGTGTGTCGGTGTCAGCAACCAGAATTTCACTGATGGCTTCCTCAAGTTTTATTTTTTTTTTCCGGCCACTGCAATAACAACTACAATGGTCTGCCTTATTTACATTCCTCTGTATGACTGAGCACAGTTTAGGAACCTAAAGCCACTGAGATATGAACATCTACAGGGACAGCAAAACAGATCGAAAGCTATGGTGTGCCAAGAAGTTTTTAGTAGTTTGACAGCTGTGTGCTGCATGTTACTACCCCACAACCACCACAGATTATCCCAGCACTACATGAGGCACATGGGCCATCCTGTAGTTGTAAACATCGATATTTGTGGGTATCTCCGATTTTTGAGCATTACTTTTGTCTGAATTATATGGGTACAGTATGCCACTGACAGCCTTTCTGGTTAAGAAAGAGTTTTTGCTTCACAGGCCAGTGTTTATATTTCAACCCACAGTGAACTCCAGAGCAAGCGGTAACTGTAGCAAGCAATGTGAGAACCATATTAGTCAGCTGGGAAAAATGCGCAGTTACGAAGTGTCTGTATATATCAGTGTTTGTGGAACGGTTTAGGAGGTGGAGGGGGGGTACATTCTGGCTCTTGTATGAAAGCCTGACCTTCAAGGGTCCTGAAGCATCACATGCCACAGCAGTTAACCACATAGGAGTGAACAAAATTGCCCCAAACTTCAACACACAGTTTGTGACGTATATATAAGTCATTCGGCATTAAAGGGTTAATAATGTCTGATGCTTGACATCCCATAAGAAAAGATACCTCAAAACACGTATAAAACTCAGTGTGGGAATATGCTGTTGGTAAAATATGTGAGCAGGGGGTGAGTAAAAATTAACGTAAAGTCACTCAGTAATTGGACAAACATGTTCATTATACAAGATATCCATCATAATACAGATACTTGTTCCATTTAGGTTAGCTTTAAAGATGATTAGTTTACATCTGCCTTCAAATCACAATCCAAACCAAACAGTAATTAAAATATATCCTAGCCACTATTTAACATTCTAAATACAGATAACATAACACATGTCTGTACATAAACTTTATGTATGTACTGGTAGCATACAAAATATTCAGCCATACTGAAATTTCATTCATGTATAAATGATGGAGACTTTAACCCTCACTTTCGCGCATTACCTTTCTCAGTGGCCACTTTACTGTTAACCATTTCCTTAAACTGGCTTAATATCCTGTACTCTCGTTTCTGACGTTCATCCTTACTGAACATAGTCAGGGCACGCTTTTCATCCGCGGAGTATATCTGGTTCTCCTTACGGATACGCACAGCTTCCATGCGACGATGTCTAGAAAATGAAAAGAGAATCAAATAAAGTGAGTGACATACTGAGGTACTCGCAGGCATCGACTATGGTGACTGCTGTCTTCTGAGACATCACAATGTGTAGTCTGGTAGAAGTGTACTGACATTCCAGGAAATCCTACTGCCTCCACCATCAGGCAATTTCTACCTAACTGCATGGCACCACATCACAGAAAGCAGCAATTTTCAAATAACATTTCTCATAAGAATGAACCTACCAGTACGCAACATTAAGAAAACAATGTTGTTCTATAAAATGGGACTATATCAATATGGTTGTACATGCATAACATACAATTATTTTTAAAACATGGATTTCTTAATCATCACAGTATAAAAAGTTACAAGGAGAAAATGTGTATACCGAGTATACACAAAGAAAATAATATCTATACTTCAGATTTTTTTGATGGAGTGACAAAATGATGGAAACTCGTAGTAGGAAGAAAACATAGCATATCACAAACACATTCAACATAATTATACATAAGACAAACAAGAGGATGATTCAAAAGAAATGTAACAACTTAATAAAAAATCTAAGGACTCGAGGAACATTTATGATGCCTAAATCTTTTAAATTCTGCCATGGCTGTAGGGGCACAGCAAATTTCGCATATTACCGTATGTCACATAGCAATCAGTCTTCATGCTAAACTTCTGTTAATACAGATGGCAACTATCTATATGCAACTTCAAGTAAGGTATCCGCTCTTTTGGGGTGTTACGCAGCGTTGACTGGTAGTTAGTTAGTTAACAATGTTTGGGACAACCTATCAGTCCTATATTCAAGGGTCAAGCAGTCCAAGAATTCTTGGACTACTTGACTGACAGGTTGTCCTAAAATGTATGTAACCAACCACCAATCAATGCTGGGTAACATCCCAGAAGATAAAAAAATGTCAGTGTGAAATAACCTCAAAACTTTGTTTCATTGTCATGTTTTTAATTTTTATCCCACAAATAATGCTCCACAAAGAAGTTGACAGCGTATTTATGACCTGAAAACATGCCAAATTTGAAATGCTTGGATAGGATGGAATATTAACTCTTGATTTAAAAACTGAAAAGTAAAAACAGATATTACACAGTAACTAGATAGTAGTTTATATTCTATTTGTTATTTTCATTTTTACTTCTTTTATCTAGCAGTCTGAAACATTTCTGAAATTGCATCAAAATTAAAAGTGTACTACCATCAGAATCTTCAAGTTGTGATTCTAGGATAAGCTAGTCTGATGTTTAGATCTGCATCTGCATATGGCCAAGCACCTACAGGTATGTGAAGCAAACAGTGACAGGACTTGCTTCAATACCCAATCCACAGCTGAAGCAACATGCAAGATTTCAAACTTCTGCCATAGTGTATATGAGGCCTTTACTCTCCTGTGACATTATGCAGCAGTTCTTGGATTGCTTGACCTTTGAATATGAGACCACAGCCTGTCCCGAAACACTGGTAAACAACCACCAATATACACTGTGTAACATCCCACAAGAATGAGGCCTTGAAGCAAAATACATGGATTATTATACAGTACTGAATCCAACAGCTGCACAATAAACAAGATGTCACTTTGATTTGTGCTTGCTACATGCTTCAGCTTTCACGTGGCCATCCTCATAGAGGTCTCAAAGGAATACAGTAATGGCAGATTCGGTTAAAGATGTGCAAATGTGGAGTCATAGATATGATGTATCCAATTAATTTGAATATATCATCTTCACTCTACAGGAGTTATCTTGAATATAATTAATTATGAATGTAACATCCTTTAGCTTTATGCATCTGATGGTAAAGTTATAGTAGTTAACTGCATTAAGTGTACATACTCTGCATTGTCAGTATGTGCTTATGTCATGGTGGTTCACTTGAGTACTGAATCTGTGTTTGTGCTAATGGTCAGTGTTGTGGTAATGTTTGATTACCCACTTGTGTGTTCTAGTGGAGTGTCATTTAATAGTTCATTGAAGGGGTGTAGATTGAGTTTTCTTTGTTGATCAGAATATTTTGGTGTTGATACAGTAAGATGTAAAGATGTGCCATTATTGTATTCTTTTGAGATCTTCTTGAGGATGATAATGTAAAGGCTGATACATGTATGAGGCACACATTAAAGTGACAAATGGTTGTTTTTTGTTGACTGTGCAATTGCTGGATTAAATACTGTATAATAAATCTACTGCGTGATATGAAAAACATTAAATTTATGTGAATGACTTATCCACAAGGAAGTAAAAAATAAACATAAGAATGAAACCTTACTGGAAAAATATTCCTTACCTGCTTCCACTCATAACATAGCCAACAGATTCAAAAGATGCTATCTGCTCTGATGTAAGACCTATTTCTCCTCTTCTTGGAATACGTTTTCCCTCTGCCACATATGCAGCCATGGCAGCACCTTCTCCAGGCAGGAGAGCCTTACCATAATCTTTGGTAGAGAGAGTGACATGCTGCTTTTGCACTGGTCCTACTGTACCATCTTCATCTTCTGAGCCAGAACATTCAGCTTCTGAAAACAGGAACACCCAAAATTAGCTACTCATTCATTCATTCCATTGGCATGTGCAGAATGTGATGATTCCTTACTGTTCTCAGGAGCTTCTTCCATTCCTCTCTGTTATACACTCTTTCCTTCCACCCTTTTCCACCACCTAGTCTTCCATCCTCCCTCACTTCATCTTGCCATCTATGTCTTGGTCTACTCCTCAGCCTTGTTGATTCCAAATTCATATACAATACTATTTGGGAATTCTATTGTCTTCCATTCTCTGTACATGCTCTAACTAGCATAATCTATTTAACCTTATAGTCTCTGTTATAGTGGGTTTTTTAACCATTGCATAAATTTCTTTATTGGCTAATATTCTCCAATTTTCTTTTTCACTGTCATATACTGGGCCTAAAATTCTTCTATACACTTTCCTTTCAAAAATGTTTGCTTTCTATCTCCCTTTGTTAGTATCCAGGTTTCTGATGCACATGTTAAAGTTTGGTCTATTATTGTGCTCTTTAGTCTTAATTTTAGTTTTTCAGATATATTTTTATTACTGAAAAATGTTTGTAGCATGAAGTGTTTTGTTAGCATTTTTTAATTCTTTCTTTGAAATCTACTCGGTGCTTATTATTTTCATTGAGTACAACACCTAGATATTTAAAATTTTCAACTCTTTAAAATGTGAAATTTTTAATTGTTAATTTCCCATTTTATTTTGTTTTGAGCCATTTTTCCATTCCACTATCATATATTTTGTTTTCCCTTGATTTATGTGTAGTCTTAACTTTCTGGCAATGTTTTCCATTTCTACAAAAAGTTGTCTTATTTCTATTTCATTTTTTCCAATTAATACAATGTCATCTGCATATGCTAATACATTCAATTGTTCTTTACCAATCTTTATAACATTATGAACCATTTTTATACTTTGTATCACTTTTTGTTTTGCTAAATTGAAAAATATTGGTGACAGAGAGTCACCCTGTTTCAATCCTGTCAAAATTAACTACTCTGAAACCAAATCACTGTTTTAATACAAAAAATCCAAATGCACAATGTTCTGGCCAGCATCTGTTGTTATGTTTAGAAAAATATTCTAAACAACATAACATTTGTTTGTTGTGTACGAGGATGATGGTTGTGTGTGTTAGGATTTCTACTCAGCTATTACATAACCAAACTGCATGAAATAAACCTTACTTACAAGCAGTCTACTAAGGAGAAATTGTATACAATCCATCTATAAACATGTACCAAAAATCCAAATTTAAATACCATAGAAGAATTTACAACAAATCCACATTTATATGTAGTAGTTACAGACTCTTAAAAGAAAATGGTTCCGTATTTCTTTAATGGCACTCGTCTTCGAGCTGCAAACAATTATTACCGTATCTGTTTATTGTTCATTCTTATTTAACCACACTATTTAGCCTACAAAGTTCATTTAATACCAGCAAGAAATAAGCATAACTTCTGATTTCTAATATTATGTTAATAAAGGTGGAACATTTATGAGTTCATAAAATCCTGTGAACCACTTCTTTAGGATCTTTATACTGCTCATGTTATTATAAAAATAATACATATAGAATGAGCATGACCCATGATTTTAATATGATAAGGAATGGAATTAAACACTGCTATACAAGTTCATATCATTCATTAGAAGTGTTTTTTTCCTTTAAATAACATGGACAAACATAAAAAGTAATGACCTGGGAAACAACTTACTGTTTTTCTCAACCCACACCTCCACTTCTTCAACATCCTCTGAAGAACTGGATGAACTGCTTGACACATGTTTCTTTTTCCTCTTCTTTGTCTTTTTATCCTTTTTAGTTTTCCTGTGTGAACTTTCCTGAAATAATTATAAATGCCAAACTGACATAATTGTAACACCACAGATCTGATCCCACAATGGCATGAACATCACTGCATATTATGTATGTCTTTCTATTATGCATCAGCAAATTAAGACACATGTACTAATACTGTTAAGACAAAAGTATGGTACTGACAATCAGTCACCCCTCTCTGTTAAACAACTGGTTCTTCTGTCCACTAGCATAACTGCAATCCTTCCCACCAATTTTATACATGCTGACATTCCCATTCTTGTCTGGCCATATGGTTGGCAGTATGTAAATGTATCTTGGCAAAACAGTAGCAATGACCTCAAATTTGCCAGGCAGCACTCCTCATATCCATTAGAGTACTTGAGCCTGCTGTTTCCATATCTGCATAGGTTGTCACAGGTGATATCAGGAAATATGAGGAGTATTGGCAATCCATTTGTGGACACAGGCAGGCTAAGGGCAAAAGATCCTCTGCTAAAAGAGCTAAAGAACTATTTAGCCTAGGCCAAAACCAGCTAATACTGACTAGGCTGCTAACACGACATTGTTACCTAAACAGACATTTATTCAAACTGGGACTAGTCCACAGTAGATGTAGATACAAACAGGCAATTTCAACTGTCCTGTTATGCTCTTTGTGTGTGCAAGGAATTGGCTACAATAAGATTTAGGCACCTGTGTCAACATTTTATGAAACCAAGGGACTTTGAGGGCATATCCATCAGCAGGATACTGCTCTTTGTATAGGATGCAGGGCTGCTGAAAGCATGAGCTAAAGGGCTGCACAACAGAATAACAACAGTAGCCATTCTAGGCATCAAATTAATTAAAATTAAACCCTTACAGAAGTATATGGGTAATTATGATGCCTGCCCTCCTTTATTATATTCCATTCCATTCTATCCATGATCCCTTGCAATGATCAAATTATATCCCCACTTTTCAATTAGTACTCAGGGATGTCAATTACATACGAAAGTTAATACTTTCATCCTGACACTGTCTATGTGGATAAGGAGTGCACTTGAAATCAGAACACCCCACTATCAACACTCACGTTACTTGTAAATGTAAGGCTGTATCTGGTTGGTTAGTTATATGTCCTTACATTAATTCTCTTTGGGAGGAGGAGGGGGAGAAAAAAGCTGTCCCTGTCCACACCGAGAAGACATATAAGGGGAGCAGAGGTACAGCTCCACTCACTCTTAACCACAGCACTAAAGGGATTTAAGTGGTCAACTTCACACCCCGGGTGCTTGACGTCTGAGAAAGAACTAGGGCACCCACTGAACAGGAAACTGAGTGTGCCCCAGAGCCATTCTTAGCATTCTGGAGAAGACAAAATCTCTCACCTATGCCAGCATTCAAACCCTACTTCATCCAGGCCATAGCCCTCTTGCCTATGGCAGCATTCAAACCCTACTTTGTCCAGGCCATACCCTAGCTGCTTCACCAGCTGGCTGTCCCTGTTCCTACTCTCTTCTAAGTACAAAAACAGTGAAATTCATACAACCTTGACTGTTCACATGTTTCTACAGTTAAGCAGAAACACGTTATATGGTGCAGAGATCCTGAGATCCAAAGCAAAATACAATCATACACATTATACCACTTGACTTCAGTGTCCAAGAGAGGTAAAGCTGACATTCATAATCACCTTCAACAATCAGACACACTCATAAACAAATACTAAAATCCCAAGAGACTGACAACACATAAAACTTGTGCGATATCCAGTACAGACAAAAAGATTATGACTGTTGTTAAAATCACAGCACTCTGCAATCCACCAAATCCTTTATTCAAACAAAATGATTATCAACACTTTTATTATTGTTCATACGTGTTCCACATTTCTATGCTTTGCCTTAAAGAATGTGTGCTCTGAATGTTTACCTCTTGTAAGTGGAAACAACAAATGCCATAAGCACAGTCAAAATCAAGAAGTTTTGGAAGTAGCAAATATATATAATTTAATCATTATAAGATATAAATTATTTAGTCAACTAATGAATTTATTGTTGCCCTAGATGCTGCAAAAAAAACTGTTAACATATCACCTTTCGATAAGCCATAACTACTTTCTTATTCCTCCAAATTTTGTACTAAACACAAAATATATGAATTGAAACTGGATTGTTAGATAACCTAACTTAAGTCGATACATAACCTGCATTACAATTTATCTGATAAAGCTGTTTCATATGCTGATAGTTAAAACTTTACAACTTTTCGGTAAAAACAACTTTACTGACTAGAGACGATCACTTACTTTCTTCTTTTTATTTGATTTTAATTTCCTCTTCTTCTTTTTTCTTTTTGTTTCAGGTATATCTGAGTCACCATCTCTCTTCTTCGCATATTCTGCTGTTGCTGGATCCTCTTCATCAGAACTAAACAGCAGCAATTGTTAAGCAATACTGTAACTTATTTCTAAAAATAACTAAAAACAAACATTCTATTACAATCCCAAATGTAAATGAAAGCACAATCACACCGATTACAAACCAAAAACAGAGTTATATTTGGTATGATGGTAATTATGAAAGGGTGAATGATAATGTGCTGAAAGACATGGCCATCTACAACTCTATCTGGAAATTTTCCACAATACAAGAGTCAGTCAGTAACACTGTTCTGTAGAACTAAATAATATTGCACATGCACCAACACATTGAAACCCCACCGTGTTTGTAACAGGAGCAAAATTTACAGCTGAACATGCCAATATTAACATAATATACACAGCATATTTTATGGTGTAAAACTTGTGTTGAAAATAATATCAAACAGTTACCAGACCATATCAAGTGTAATGTGCCTAACAGTTACAAAGGGGAATAATGGTAGTGTCCAGGAAACTTATGTTATGTCACATTGCACTGAGTTGATATTTTTGTCAAAGTTGAGTATCTGCCAATAAATAAAACCTCAGGGCCAAAACTTTGGTGCAATAAATA
>Ga0123352_10006085_pt1 | contig 18380 bp, 18 predicted proteins | sample TergutLab28metaG_FD_89700 | JGI IMG/M metagenome (GOLD analysis project Ga0123352, IMG submission 89700) | Labiotermes labralis P1 segment gut microbial communities from Petit-Saut dam, French Guiana - Lab288 P1 | ecosystem: Host-associated > Arthropoda: Insects > Digestive system > Gut ... | reverse complement strand
TTGGGAGAGGGGTGGGGGGTGCGGGTTGGGGGGTGTTGGGGGAGAAAGGGACGTGTAGGGGGGGGGGGGCGTTAAATGGGGGTTCCATATATGATATAAAGTTTATGACCAAAGACATTAAATAAAATCAGGCGAAGTGTATCCTTGTTTGCCAAAAAAATACTGCCTAGGGAGGAGGGAGGGTGGCGATGCCGAATGTATGTTTTGCCTATTTCCAGCAGATAGCCTACGGCCTACTCTATCAGTATGATGGTTAGATTCCTCCGAAACGTTGGTAGTGACCTGTAACAGTACTTGACATTACATTCTAGAAGGAAATTGGTTTAATCTATTACGAAAATTGGCAAACTTCTATTAACAAAAAGATATATTTTTTGCTCCAGTAATTTTTTAATCTTAAGGTGGGTGACAGATACATTAGCTGATCACCCTCAAACCCTCATTACTAATCTCACAGAAAAAGGGGAAATTGAAAAACTACTGCCCTACCAACGGCAAGTTTCTCCTGTGCTGTAGCGACCGTTGTACAAAGACCAGCCCTTATATTAGAAATTAGATTGATGTGCAACATACAGAAAATGAATGTATTTTCTGTGCCGCAAAATGCCCCTTCTTCTGCAATGAAAGTGTTCACTGAGGCATTCACTGTTGATCCAAATATCAGAGAACAATACAACGCAGGATACGAGAGCTTTAAATCTGTAATGATACGCAATTATATGGACTTACCCTCTTCAAACCTCCAAAGACAACATAAGAGGAAGAGGGGAAACTCAAGCACAGATAATCCCTTCTATTGAAGTTCACCGAATGTCGCTCTCCTTTCTACAGTAAGGCTGCGTATCATTTTTACAGCTAACTCCAACATTTGTTCGTATACCTATCAAATAACTGAAATCAAAATTTAAAAATTTGATGTTCTCACGGTGGTAATTATGACAATTACTGTCTCATGGAATGTGATGCCGTGTGGTTTGGTAGACAAGTGTCAGTAAAACAAAAATCTGTCCCCTGATGATGGAGGCAGCAGAATCCCCTACAACGTCAACCAACTCCTGCCACATTAAAAGTTACCATATCCAAGAAAACAGCAGCTTTTAACAATATAAGTCGTTATTCCTTTACGTAAACCAGGGCGTACACAAATTTTCCACATATCTGGAAGCCACATCAAACTTCTAGGACCCAGAAGAGTAACATGAAGTAAGCTCCAAATTCAATACTGACAAATATTAGGCGCCGTCGTAAAAAGTGTAGTCGCCCTGGCTATCTGAAGAACGGGGTTTGTTCACCCCTGGCTTCAGTACCATATTGCATCATTACATTTAGGTTCAAGTGGAGGTTAAAATTCCACGCATTATCACTTTGTCACTTCATGGTCGTTAGTTTCACATTTTAGTCGCTTTACCCCAGAGAAAATGTCTCCAGTACTCACTAGATGGGAAGGTAGTCTTACATGTCCAGTATGGACTCCACAACACGAATAACTTTTCTTTCTTTGCTAGCAGCAGAATCCACGTACCCCATCTCCTAGACTGGCACTATACGCACAGGTATCCACACCCATAAACAGTAACAAATATCCAGTAAGTAAGCCATCTTCTCTCTTTGAGGTGCCCCAGACAGTAACCCAACAATAAAACAAAGTTTAATGCTGAAAACTCCAAGGACGAACGTCGCAAGTGAAAAGTGTAAGAAAGTACGCCCTTTGACAGGGCTATCAACCTGATATAAATTACTGGGCACTTACCTGTACATCCCTGGTGAACTGATTGTTGCAGAAGATGTGAACTGATGTGAATTCTCGAACTTTATCAAACTCGAATTTAATCTCGATGGGTTGTCCATTCCTTGTATCGTTTTTCCAGCCAACCCACCCTTGCCCTAAAAAAACAAATATTGACTCAATCATGAAGAAGAAATGGTGCGGTAAAGAGAACAGAACCCAAAAGTAAACACAAACAACATAATGAACACAACTGGTTTATTAATGATGTGATACTAAAGCCAAGTCCAGACAAACCTTTCATTTCCTTAACCATTAATGTGTGTGTGGAGTAATGCATAGGATCAAGGCGCATTGGAGGGAATCTCTTAAGTTGACTGAAGGTACAGTACAAAGGTGTAGTTTGTGTGCTGTATCTCTAAACACCCCGAGTATCAAACCGATGCACGACAAGTACAGTACGAAATAGGGGAGAAAGGAACGGAGGTGCCAGCGTTGTTGAGGGTGCTGTTTGGATTGCTAACCCTGCAGTATAATTTTCAAAATTGGTAACCAATGGCAGGCGGTGTTTGAAAAAAAGCAACTCTGACGGTGGGAAGCTAATTGTGCCTTAGGGGCCTATACCCAAACTTGCAGTTGCCGGTATGCGGCTGCTGATAGCTACTGCACGCGTGTTCAATACTGAAGAGTGATCTACAAGCCAAGGCAGTAAAGTCGGTGTTTCTGTTTGGCCTCTAAAAGCCATGGTAAAGGTAAAGCAATCCTTCCACAGGCCTGGACAGGCGATGAGGGTTCCACGACGATGAAGCTCTCAGATTTCATGACAAATGGCACATGAAGGTGGTCAGGTTGTCAGCCCTACGCACCGGCCTTCTTTACCCCCTAGGTGATATCCCTGGTACTAATTTCTAATAGAGGCTAAGTCGACCCCGGAGCCACAGTGCAGCCGGAAGGATTATGTCAATGAAAAATTCCAATGACACCATCAGGAACTGAACCCCCGACCATAAAGCTTCTAGCGCAGTGCCTCAGCCAAATGCGCCACCGAGTGCCGCCTACAATAATGGATTGTGTATTAAACGGCACACAATCATTAACTACTGCAGTAAATTTGGAAAACGATTAATCGTTAATTACTATAGTTAATTTGAAAAACATTAATTACGGCAATCAATGTGGTTTAAAATTAATCACTGCCGTTTACAATTTGGCATAAACTAATCAGTAATTACTGCAGCCATTTCGGATCACAATCATTAATTACTGCAGTGAAATGGCGCATAATTAATAATTTAAAATACAGCAGTAAATTTGACACACAGTTATCAATTACAGAAATAAATCTGGCACATAATCATTAAGCACTGCAGCAAATTCCGCATACTGCAGTTAATTTGTCACATCATCAATAATTACTGCAGTTAATCTGGCACACAATCATGCACACCATCAATTACTATTGCAGTTAATTTGGCACATAATCATGCACACCATCAATTATTACTGCAGTTAATTTGGCGCACAATCATGCACACCATCAATTATCACTGCAGTTAATTTGGCACACTATCAATTATTACTGCGGTTAATTTGGCACACAATCATGCACACCATCAATTATTACTGCAGTTAATTTGGCACACAATCATGCAAATCATCAATTATCACTGCAGTTAATTGGGCACAAAATCATGCACACCATCAATAATTACTGCAGTTAATTTGGCACACAATCATGCACACCACCAATTATTACTGCAGTTAATTTGGCACACAATCATGCACACCAACAGTAATTACTGCAGGTAATTCAGCAGACAATCATAATTTTTTTCATAGCGCAACAGACCCTAGTGCCCTAGGGCCTCCTCATTATCGAGGCTTTACAGTCACATTCGGACACACCACACTCAGCATGAATCCACTCAAAAAGAGAGACATTTATGCTCCGGGCGGGATTCGAACCCGCAATCCCAGCCTGCGAACGGCCGTTGACACACACCTTAGACCGGGCGGCCACTGGGATTGGCATTTACTTCCTTACTCCATGGAGCAGAGTACTTCTTGGAAAGCTACCCGGAGCAGAGCAGTCAAGAAATTCTCCGCATTTTACAGAGCCCGAAGGTTCATTACCGCGTTTATAAGAGCCCGCCCCCTGTCTCTATACTAAGCCACACCAATCCAGTCCATGTCCCCACATCCCACTTCTTGAAGATCCATCTCAATATTATCCTCCCACCTAAACAAGAGTCTTCCCTCAGGTTTCCCCACCAAACCCCTGTATACACATTTCCTCTCCCCCGTACGTGCTATATGTCCCGCCCAACTCATTCTTCTCGATTTGATCAACCAAATAATATTTGGTGAGGAGTACATATCACTAAGCTCCTCATTATATACTTTCCTCCACTCCCCTGTTACCTCGTCCCTCTTAGGACCAAACATTCTCCTCAGCACCCAATTCTCATACACTCTCAGCCTAGGTCCCTCCCTCAAAATGAGTTTCATTGTATTCCCATTTTTTCTCAAATATTTCAAGAATGCAAAACATATGATCAGTAGCTGACATATTGCGTCGAAATTCACACTGATGTTACCCAAAATTTCATCTCCTATTAATAGAGTTTGTTTTATCGCCCTTCTTATAAATAGGTAAAATGATCGACTCCTTCCTCAGGCAATTCCTCCTTATTCTGAATATGATTAATCAGTTTGTGAATCTGAGAAAGAATTGCCCTACCTCCCGCTTTAATCAATTCTGCCGGCATTTGATCAATACCTGTTGATTCGTGTCTTTTTATCTTTCCAGTAGCCATCTCAAACCAAAAGGCACTCGTCTCAGGCACTAGTGGCTCTGCTGTGTGTATTTCTGTCTGCCCAACATCGTTAACCCCAAGTACATTCAGTAGCTGTGAGAAATGGCTCCTCCACCTAGACAAAATACTGTGGGAGTCTGTAACCATATCACCCTTCTCATCCTTCAATATATTAATACTAGGCCGGTAACCCTTTTTAAAGTTACTGATGCTCCTACACAAGTTTTTGATACTCTTGGACTTACTGTTAGTTTCAAGTTCCACAATTTTAGATTTCAGATACTCTTTCTTTTTGTTCCTGAAATGTCTGCTAACTTCACGTCTTACACTTTTTTGATTATCTATATTGCTTTGGTTTGGATCCTGTACCCACTGCATTTTAGCTTGCTTCCTGTGATCTAAAAATCGTGAACATTCTAATCAAACCATGGTTTATGCTTATTCGGTCCCTACCTACCTAGATTCCGTTTAGCTGAGGTTTTGATATCCTTTTTAAAGGTTTCCAGTCCCTATTTATGTCCTCGTTACCAATGAAGTTCTCCAAAGCTACAAATCTGTTTGATGTCTTAATTCAATCCTTCATCCAATTCAGCCAACCCATACACGTGACTCTGGATATGTCAAGCACAACATAACTACGTATTTAACGTAATACTATTAAAAATATACACAATTTGCAAAATCAGCGCAAATAAAATACAATATAATAATAATAATAATAATAAAACTAGAGCATAATGTGAAACAGTAATATGGCTATTTATAACTGCCTTTCTAAAAGAAATTGGCCGAAACATGTTGTCAAGATATATATATATATAATTTTGTTGTGTTTGACTGCAACCAGAGACGATTTTGTTTTCTAATAGTTTGATAACACAACGGGATTGTCCTCTGCAAAATAACTGTCTTTCTCTTGCGTATCATTTAATCAGTATAATAAAGAACAGTCTGGAACTGTTTCGTAACCTCTAGCTCACGCAGCTTCTTCAGATTAAATCTCCCCACATCAAATTTCTGTGTTGTTTGTTTACCTACTGCCAATCTTTCCCTTAGTTCTTCAACCACCAGACTGTGATCAGTATTACACCCAGCTCCCCCGAAAGAACGTATCTCGAGTATACTCGAATGCCATCTCCTATTTTTCAATATGTGATCAATCTGGTTGTGAATCTTCCCATCAGGAGAAGCCCAGTTGTATTTATGAATGTTTCAATGGGGGAACATAGTGCTCTTAGCAACTAGACGTTCTAATGTGGCAAAGTTTACTGTTCTAACAACATTATCATTACTATCTTGATGTAGACTCTCATTTCAAATTGTCGGTTCGAAAATATCCTCTCTTCCAAATTTTGTATTAAAACCTCCTAACAGAATTTTCATATTGTACTTAGGAAAATGAACGAAGACTTGGTCTAATTCCTCACAAAAACTGTCTTTTGAATCATCACTTCTCCCCCTCACTTGGTGCACGCACATTCAAAACAATGATATTACACCAGCGACCTCTCAGCACTGTATATATGACATCCTATTACTAACAAAGTCTACTCGCTCCAATGCTGATACTGTTCTTTGGTGTACTAAAAATCCTGTGTCCAATTGATGATTTTCGTTTCCTTTTCCATAGAAAAATATAATCCACTGCTCTTACAGTGTTCCCTTTGTTCCACCTAACCACCTTTACACCCACTAAATCCAATTTATACCTCGCTAAACTCTGAGTACTGCTGTGAGTGACCCTGACCTATACAGGCTGCTTACGTTCCTTGTGCCAAATCTCATGTCCCTTTTCAATTGCTTAGGTCGTACCAAAGGTTCAGTCCAGGCCCGAGGAAATTGTATCTGTTTTTACGGTGAGGAGTTGTTAGCACCTCTCCCAACCCCCAAGCAGGAGGACCACCCGTTGTCGGTTGTCCGCGACAGCCTATTCAATACATTTGTAGCTACTGTCTGTATTGGACGCCTGGGCTTGGCACACAAACATTCATTACTGCAGTTAATTTGGCGCACAATTAATCATTAACTACTTCAGTTAATTTGACACACAATTATCAATTAATGTAATTAATTTGGCAAGCCATTAATTATTGCATGAATTTGGCACACAATTAACAGTTACTGCAGTTAATCTGCAAAGTAATTTGCACTGTGAAATAAGCAGACGACCTTCTACTACGGGCTAAGGAAGGGGCGGTGCTACAGGGCATGATTGAAAGACTAATTGAAATTAGAAGGTGCAATGGAATGGAAATGAATGTGGAAAAAACTAAGGGGATGAGAATCTCGATGTAACCATCCTCAGAACAGATAATGAAAGATCAAAAACAGCCGGAGAATGTGGAATAATTCAACTATTTGGTTAGCATGATAAATTTTGCAAGACGTACACAGAAAATTAAATCCAGGGTTGTCATGACAAAAGCAGCTTTCAACCAGAAGAAGGCTGTTTTCACCAGCCAACAGGACTTAAATTTAAGGAAGAAACTAATAAAATGCTACATATGAAGTATAGCTGTGTATGGTGCTTAAACTTGGGAACTTTGGAAAGGGGATCAGAAATGACTGGAAGGTTTTGAGAAGTGGCGCTGGGGAAGGATGGAGAAGATCTTTGTACCGATAATGTGCGAAATGAAAAAGTGTTACGTACAGTCAAGGAGGACAGGAATATTCTAAAGACAATAAAAAAAGAGGAAGGATGCCTGGGTTGGTCACATCTTGTGTACGAACTGCCTTCTAAAATGTTAAAAAAAAAAAGGAAAGATAGAGGAAAGGATGGAACAGGGAGACGAGGAAGAAGACGTAAGCAACTACTGGACAGAATACTGGAAACTCAAAGAAGAAGCACCAGATCACACTCTGTGGAGAACTCGCTCTGGAAGAGGCTATGGATCTGTCGTGAGACAGACTACGGAATGAATAAAATTAATAACTACAGATAATGTTGCAAATAATTACACGCACCCCTTTCATAATCATAGTATCCCATCTTAAAGTTGTCTGGGCCGACCTTGCCGTCTGTCAGCTGACCCAGTCCCCGGCGCAGATCTCCATCCCAATGGCCGTCGTACGTAGAGTCGAAGAACTCCCAACCCGATCCCCTAAGATCACCCTGCGGCATTGAGTAGCTGACGATTCCGTCTGAAAAAAAAAAGAAAAAGCAAAATACTTCATGAGAATTCTAAAATCGCTGCACGGTGACGACTGTGGGTTTCTGGGTTATTACACGGAGTGAGGTGTGTACCAATCTTAAGCAGAAATTGCTACCTCATCTTTCAAAGTACCGTGCAATATGATGTCAGAGTAGCCTGTTACAGACTGCCCTAAAGTTGGAGGTGCTGTGTGGCTTAACTTCGTATATTACAGACAGGAAAATAACGCACTAAGGTAAACTGCACAACATCGCGAAAAAATATGTTCTGTCTTATTTAAAGGCACATCACCAGAGCAGACCTAAGTACATTCGGAAAAGCTCAGTACAGACGGCATCTCGGTAGACCCGAGACAGAACTTCAGAAGTTGCTTCGTCAGATGCAGGAAGCCAAAACCAACCCCTGGCTTTCACAACATGTTTATTATTTCCGGGAGAGAAGCCGCAGCGGGAGAGACGCCGCATTTTTTAGTTTAGTGGGTTTCGGCGATACTCTGGAAATCGCAGCACATGTGCTTGTTCAGTGGGTCTCGTGAGGCGTTATGAGGGGACGTATTGAACATCGGCGCTGTTTTGCAAAAATTATGACTGATTTTACGGGGCGCGTTTATTAATTTCATGCTCGGACCTTTTTTTTTCTAGTGATCACGAAATGTGTCTTAATTTGTCCCAGTCAAAGTAACCACGCAATAAAAATAAATTACAGGTCTCCAGCTTGGTCTACCTTGCTTTTACATCACGTAGCCACCATGTACTGTATTCCGTTTGGCAAGTTGGGACGGGGAGTGGGTGAGTGCGGCATCTCTCCCAGAAGATTTCGAGAGAAAGGGAGAGATGCTGCACTATTTAATTCCAGAATACTTAGAAAAAAATGCAATGCATATGCATTTCAGAATACCAAAAATTATCTGTTCTAATATTCTACTTTCCAACTAGACTGAACCGTTGATTCTAAAACTCAAGATATAACCAAAAAAATGGTTGGGCATATTCAAACGCTCTGGGTAGCAGGTTTTGCGGCCCCCCCCCCCCACACAGACTGCTCATGCCCTGCATACACACTTGCTACAGAACTGGAAATTTCAAAACATTTCAATTATGAAACTGAAACTGCAGAGCGTGACTGCTGAAGGTCTGTCTTGAACTAGAGCTCAAAGAATGAACCGGAACAATGTTGGAACATTTTCCAACAAAATGCAGAAAGTAGCCACCGACACTAGCCTTTCTGAGACACACGGAAACTTTTTCAACATTGATGAAAATGGCATACAAATATATAACAAACCTGGCTCTGTAATAGCAGAAAAGGGGTCTAAAAATGTTCATGTTTTAGTTTCCGGAGAATAGAGCGAAAATATTACAGTGACAGTAAGCTGTAATGCTGCAGGTCAATTTATGTACCCTGGTCTAATATTCAAGTAGGTCTACGAGACACAGAAATTCGGCGATGTCTTACAGCCAGGGTCAGGCGTGCGAATGAACCGGAAATTGTCGTACATTAACACGGACTTATTCATCAAGTGGATCACAAAGCATTTCCTCAAACACAAATTCGCGGCGAAAGTCCTAATTTTAGATGGCCACAGAGCGCACTGCAGACGGTCACACACAGCTTGCTTGACATGCGATTATGAGGTTGCAGGTGTAGATAAAAAACAAGGTTTTAGGAGCGTTCGCAAAATTGCGAAAAGCAGCTACTAACTTCGGTCTGTCTGTCCCTCTTTCCCTCCGCCCACATGGAACAACCCCGTTCCTACTGGACGGATTTTCATGAAATTTTATATTTGAATATTTTTCGAAAATCCCTAGAGAAAACTCAAGTTCCATTAAAATCTTACTTTATATGAAGACCAGTACACGTTTCGATCACATCTCGCTGATTTCTTCTTAGACGAGAAATGTTTCACACAAACGTTGTCGAGAAAAAACACACATTTTATGTTCAATAATTTTTTTCCGAAAATTGTGCCGTTTGTGTTACAACGTGGAAAAATATTGTACAGCCAGACAGGCCACAGATGACAACATAATACGGAGCATGCGCTTTGCATGCTTGATAATTAAGCTACAGACACAAACTTAGAATATGTAATACTTTTTTTCCACGCCAAAATTGGTAAGCGAACGCATTGTACGGATCTCTGAACAAATGTCGATCACTTCTCTATACAAAGTTAACTGTTTGGTCTGTATAAAGGAGAGGCTGTGAGTACTTTCTGTGAGGTATGAAATTAAATTTTTAAGTTTTTCTTTCATAAAATTCGTGTTTCAGAGATTACTAAACTGTTCCTTAATTCCACCATACAGGATTTCCTGGGAAATTTTCATTTTTAGACATACTGAACCTTAATAAATCTTCCGTTACGTAACTTTACCTTAGTGTCACAAACCATGAGCGAAATGCTGGTGAAATTCGATAACACGGAGCACTGCATGACTGAAGTCTGACAGATTTGCAGCCATACTAACCCACTACAAAGCCTGCTACAGGTCCACGAATGGATTTTTGTTGTGTGCCTAAATCCTGCACACCATTATCCAGCTGTTCTAGCAGCCAGGTTCTAAGCATCACTGATCTTTGAAATATGAACCTTGCTTGAGACATTTAATATATTTGTGTTTTTATTGCACCGCCTCTTATAAATCGGTCGCAAGTTAACTTAATGAACCGTAAATAATGGCGTTTGGCACTTTATATACGCAATACGAAGTACACTCTTCCAAATGTCATTTGTTTATGCTTTTCTTACGCCTTTACTTGTCTTAAATCTCTCTTTCGCTCTCTGCTTGCATGTAATACCTCGAATAGGGCCCTACTTACAAGAAAATGTTGTAGAATTTTCAGTTTCTCAGGGAACTAGGTAACGTTCCCTTACATGTAATCCTATAAGGAGCTCATTTGCCTCCGTGCCTTAAACATGTAAGCTGGGCAATTCTAAACTATTGAAATTAGATACAGCAAGCTACTTCCTGTAGCCTCTCTACGGCGGTAAAGGTTTAGAATGAAAACAAGTAATGGCAAAGGTGACCCCATGACATTCCGAGCAGAGGGAAGGCGGAGATATAGCTCCAAACTATTCGCAACTTATGAGCTAGAAGGAATGGGTGGTCAGCACCAAGCCCCCGCCATTTACACTCGAGGAAAACCCCGCAACCAACGTACAGAAAGGTGGGTGGGCTTAGGGGCAAGTCTGGCAGGGCACGGAAAATCTGGACCCTCATCGGGACTCGATCTCCGAGATAGACGATTTGGGGATCGAGTCATTACAGTGAGTCGCTATAATGACTACGCTATTCCAGGCGTCTATGGAAATCAGCACAGAGTCATAAATTCGTACTGAAAAATTAAGACCGAGCACCTTGACAATTCTGAGGTTGCAAGGACGTTCCTACTATACTTGCATAACTGTCCATTTGTTACACTAAGGAGTTTTAACGTTCGTCAGGGCGTTTTTTTCTGTGATAGGGTTTACTGACCCTGCAACTAGACGAGTGAATACACATGAAATTACGTCAGTTCACAGTAAAATTCATTTATATAATGAGCAGGCCTGCATTCTTTACATATTTACCTTCCTCATCAAGATCAGCATATAACTTAAATTCCAAGCGAAAAACATATTCTGCATAAAACATCACGCGTTTTATATTGTGTGGGGTTTTTTTTAAAAAAAAAAAGAGTTTGCGCTTACAATCATGATGGCTTGCTTTATTTGACGGGAGTGAAACCCGCTGCACAATAAATGTCTGCCCGCGTGAGAATCATATGCTGTGAGCGCCATTCTCTTCACGTGTACAAACACCTGTCAGCAACTTAACAGATTTAAAACCTGTTTCTCATTAAAACTTTCATACGCTGCGGCATACGTTGACTTGAAACACCGCCAGTGTTTAGAAATTATTCCCATACTTCTATGACAATGTAGAAGAATTCTTATTTTGCTATAAAACTTGTCAAGAGTTAAAGTCAAAAAGTTTTTCGCAAAGTGCCAGTCACGTGTATCTCAAACTGCTAACATTTCGTTTAATTAAATTACCTACTAGTTTCTAACGACCACCACGTACAGGAGTTCTGTCAGCAGGATGATAGTAACTAAGCCGCTACAGAAATTCTCACCCCTCAACAAACCCACATGTTCATTGCCATGTTCACAACAGCCCCTCACTAGACACTACCCCGATTCAGCCGTAATCAGTACATATTCTTCTCCACAATACATTTTTCCTCCAAGCTGCGTCCAATCATTTGAGGTGAATTCTAGTTTAAATAAATATATAATACATGTTATGTGCAATAAATACAAAGTGATTTATGTACTAAAAACAATCATCAAGTGCAGAATTTATTCAGTACTTGATGCACATTAGAATGTGATTACGTTCTGTGAACTTCAAAGGATTAAGAAGGAAACGGTCATGGTTAAGACCCTTGCATTTATCCAGGGCCACTGAGTAATACCACGATAAACCCGAGTATCTCAGCCTACACACAAATTGACAGCATCCCGAAGGCAAAAAAAAACAGCGTTGCAGTTTGTGCCAACTGTCTCGCAAAGATACTCGGATCGCATCTTGCTCGCTGACGCAAACAGATGAGAACTTGCTCCTTGACACTATGATATATCAACTTCGTCATTGAATAGAGATTCTTTCGCCGGACTTTGTCCATCGTCCAGTTTTAAAGCAGTACAGTGTTTCGGAAGCCGGCTTTGCTTCCGTCTTCAAGTAAAGAAAGGCGCCTAATCTGGTGGACTCCTTAGAGAGAGCTATTCTCAATGAATTCTGAGTCACTATGAATAGCCGTTTCCATCGGACCCACAAGATTAGGTGTTTTCCTTTACGTGCAAAGAAAAGCAAAGCCGGCTCTCGCAACACAGTATTCCATAGAAGCTGAGATGGACAAAGTACAAAGAAGGAAGACGACTACAGTAAATCATAAAACATCGTCAGAGCCCTACAGGGTTGAAGGGTTGCTCGCTGCGCCGACAATGAGTGATGCCAGCTCGCTCACTGACGCTATGAAATATCAACTTCCTCGCTGTCACAGTGCGATGCCAGCTCGTTATTGACACTATAAAATATCAGTTTCCTCGCTGATATTGTGCAATGCCAGCTCGTTCCTTGAGACTATGAAATATCAACTTCCACTGTGACACGGTGAGACACCAAATTACCCGTTGACACTTTCAGACGACAACTCGGCCGAAATGTCTCAGCAAGATATCCAAAAACAGGGTTATTCTGCTTGTTAAAACGCAATGTATCGGCTCAAACCTACCGTTCCAGTAGCAGCCATAGATCTCCACTCGCATGCAGACAGTGCGGCGATGGTAGCTGTACGGAAGGAAGCGGATCTTGCTAGCCCACACAGGAGGATCGAGCTCACGCTTGGAACCCAGATATGTGTTCGAATTGCCTTCAATCACCTGCAACAGCACAGAAAAATGACCTCTATAAGAATAATGTGGAAACACATTACCTTCCAACTTACGGTATCGAGAAACTACGCTGACATTACGGAAAGAATTCCCATGGATCAGGCTCATCTACAGTTTGATCGAAATTAAACGCTACCCCATCCATGGTGCATCCGTATATTCCTCTCCACCAAGCGCTGGCCTTCTTTCCGTTGCCTTTAGATAGATTAATTAAACAACTTACAGGTAAGTTGAGAGCCAAAATAAAAATACTGAAAACTAAAGTAAGTGTATAGACCCTCTAAAGGATCTAAGTAATTATTTATGATATTAAATGGAATAATAGATGAGGACTAAGAAAATGACTAACACAGTTCGACAGTACTGGAAACGACGGACTCCAAGAAGTGCACTGCGTTTACCTGTTAAAAACAGGTGAAGCTGACTTAAATAACACACAAAGGCTTGGGAACAACCTCATAGTGGACACATCGCATGTAATTTATGAATTTAATTTAGCTAATGGTCTTCAAGATAAGTATTCTTTCTTATTACGAGGACCAACTAACACTAATAAATATTCTCTTATGAGAAACGTTTAGCTGTTTAATGTTAAATCAGCTGTACACATGATTATAACAACCCATTCAAGGGACACAAACCGTATGGATAAAGAGTTAAACGGAGAAATTTCTATGACATTTGCGAAGTCGCAACAGGTTTGAGTCTAATTAGTGATGCGCTGAACACAAAAGCTAGCTACAGGCTTCATTTCTGTCGGACAGAAACGCAACGAAACTTTAGAGAGATAATTTTCGTCAGTTCGTAAGAACATTCAGTTAAATTTATGCTGCAAAACACAGCCGCTTACGTGTTAAAGCTTCATGCAGATCTTAACACTTCATGTGCAATGGCACATTCCGGCGTGGGATGAGAAACGACTCCAAATTCACTGCCGAGCACATTCAACCACTTGTTTGAAGTAGTCATAGGGAAACCTTCGTTACGTCACTTTTACGTCACAGACATTATCCTAGCGTGACAGTGCAATGACCCGAATCTTCGGAAATCAAGATCCCTGAAAGTTTAAGATGACGCCCCCTCATACTGCCGCGCCCTGATTTAATTTACAATCCTCCGTCTTGTATATAAACACTGTGCTGTGATATTACTTGACAGTTGACAGTTTTTAAAAGATTTAATAAACAACAGACGATTATAAAGATAAACAAAAACTTCCGTCATCTAAAATTAAAAATAACGTGGTGACAATACACGATCCTGAAGCATTATGATTTACGGGTAGGAATTCCAAATCAGATCTTCTTAGCTTCAATTAGTTCCTTACATCCGTTGAAAGCCCATTCATAAGACAATTTATTCTTGAAAGCAAGAACAAGAATCCGATTAAAACTATCATATTTTCTTTGAACGAAAACGAGGTGAATAAAGATACGCCATGTGAGTGAAAAAAGCATACAAAGCACTCTAAGATTAATAGAGAAGATTATATTCATGTACTCCTTAGAATTTTCATCATTCATACGCCATTAATAGGAACAATGTTTAAGAGTAAAGATGCCCTGTGTCTAAATTATTAAGGGATTTTCACATGCACTGCCTGTAAGGAGGAAAATTCGCGTGTACTTACCAATTTTAAGACTCCGTAGTCAAGAAAATATGGCGCTTTCACGAATGCTAATGATGTGCTTTCGGTTACATGACCCTCACATTATTTTCAGATTTCTAGCTCGAATTTCTAATATAGAAACCACTGGAGAGCCACTTTTTTAAATCACGGAGCACTAGTTTTCTTATTAAATCAAATGTGGCTGCAACATTTTTCTTTGCTAAATAATAAATAAAATAAAGAATTTGTTTGGCAAAATTTCCCATGTGAATGTTTTTATTCAGGCTCCTTAAGGGTCAAACAACAGTCGCGCGTCTGATCAAGAAATTCTCCCCTTTTCTGGACTACAAAAGTTAATTTTCGTTTTCACAAGAGCCTGATGGTGATCCGTATCAGTCACAATTATTCAAATTGAGTAATTCGCAGTGTACTATTTGAGAAACTAGCTCTTTGTATAGGAAATTTTAGTTCTATCCTCATATATGGGAGCACTTCGTAAAGTTGAGCAAGTTATGCAGATTGACATCTTGAGTGGGTTAACAAAAAGTCAATTACTTTACTTACTGCCGTGCTCTGTATGAGATTAAGCTCGAGTCAGTGAGAGTTTCGTTTCGTTTTCAAGACAATATTTAATCATTTAGAGCTGAAAGAAAATAGGAGCATCACGAGTAAACATGAAAGATCGAGCGTTCGAGTTCTTTTTCGACCTAAAAGATAGCAGAAGAATTTAAATGTATTTTACTTAATTGAATTCTATTACGATTTAGAAGCCAATACTACACTTTTTACTTTATCTGAACAAACCCACGTACGAGAGACAACCAACAAAGAAAAGTACGGTCAACAGTTTAATAACTACTAAGCTTGATAGACACATCACCACCACCTAACTTTGGAACGTAACATACTGACAACCTTCTTCACATACTCGCTATAATATATAATTTTATTTATCAATATATTAATAACATCCTACAGACACATTTTTCTTGTATTTCAAGATGCTGATACCACAAACACACACATAACGAACACTTCCTACTCACCTAAATTTAACACGAATAATTTTATCTGTACTTTGTATTTTAAAATATATTGTCAATCCGACCCTTTAAACTTAGTATTTTATATCTGTACATTGATTTGGTTGTCTTTGTACTATACCTTCCGTAAAAAAACGCAACCCTGAAGATGGCCGCACAAGGTGACTGAAACATGTAGAGGTTTACAACGACTATAATGTAACAAATTAGCATATTTTCTTATTCAATCGCTGTTTTTTTTTTCCATAGTGAAACAACAGTGCATGGTCATGAAATACTTAAAACTGACGTTCCGAAATAAGCTTAGGAATACAGAGATAAAAGTAATTCCTTATTACTCTAAACACCAAAGGGTCGAGATATTATATCCAGAAGCCACACCTATCAATCACAGCTGAGTAGTAGATGAAAAGTAGGAATACAAAATCAGTGAGGAATCAGAGCCTGTTGGTTTTAGACACGAGAGAAGATTCGTGGGTTACGGAAGACGAGTATGGGGGGGGGTATTTCGTGCATTATAGCAGCGGCTTTCACTAGCTTCCAGCTGTTCTTTCTCAAATCCGCCCCTGCATGAAAACCGTTTTAATCTGCTACTGCCATTGCTGGGCTTCGCCCCCTCTCATTATTCCCCCATTTCTTGCTGCTTGATCCTCTTTTGTTTCTCATTCCATGAGACTTTCTTCTTCCTCACGTACACATCTCATTTCCTTCAGTCACGCGATGAAAACTGTTCTTTTACGTTCTTTTTGCCCCACTTCAAATTTTCCATACTTCGCCTTTGCTACATTCCGTGGCCTGTCTTGGAGTACTACCGAAGAGACAAGTACATTATCTTGTCCTAAATCATATTTCCAGAGCTCTCTTTGTGTAATTTGTTATGAAATGTGTTTTTGAAGGTAGTGTGATATCCCGACATCGTCAAGTTGAGTTAGTGCAACCGTAACGAACGTGAATGCAGCTCGAAACGGAACAAATTTCAAACTAAATCATAGGTTTACCTTGACACCGGATCAAAGATCGGCACTTGCAAACACTTCGCTTGCAGTTTCACAATATACTTACAAGGAAAACATATCATGTTTTCTTTTCGTTTTTCATATGTTGCACACCCACTGTGTGGAAGCGAAATTACTCTACCTTGAAGAAGAAGAAGGAGAAGAAGAAAAAGGTGGAGGAGGAGGAGGACGAGGAGGAGGAAGAGAAGGAGGAGAAGAAGAAGGACGAGGAGGAGGAGGAGGAGGAGGAGGAAGAGAAGAACAAGAAGAGAGCGAGCTCCCAATAAAAGTCCGTCAGTATCTACCAGTCTACAAGACATCACATTTTAAAAGAATATATTTTTAACAGTCACCGCCTCAAAAGCCACAAAATGGTCAGCAGGTAACAGACACCGATCTTTTTTTTTTTAGAGTAATTGCTCCGAACTATCCAAACGTTCGTGTAGACAGACTGGCGAAGATTGTGAAGAGACGAAATCAAGAGAGCTAAACAGGCCAAACGGTACCAGAACCAGCTTCTCCGTTATATCAACGCTCTTGGTACCATCACGCATTATGATGAAGCAAGATAACCGCATTTCAAGCGCGTTAGTCCGGTGTTACAGTTTAACAGATCCACACTAAAAACAGAACGACTCCCGAGCTCGATGTCCAAACATCTTAGCGCCTGTCGATCTGCAATTAGCACAGTCGATTCAGTAAAGTTCGTTCATTCACAGACTTCATGTCAGTAGCTGCACCCCGTTTTCACTTCCTTCCACACGCCTCAACCAAGAGAACTGGGCTAATGCCCTTGATTTGAACTTCAAATATACATAATAAAGTGGCAGAGGAAAGAAGGGTTGACAATGAGTTCCGTAAAATCTGTTGTGATAGTGTATAGAACTTTTGCTTCATAGAACCTTCTGAGAGATCGATGTTCCGTTCCGATGTACACAGTTCCTTGTAACTTAACCATATCCTATTATCCTGTTTGTTGCTGTCTACAGGCACCTCATCCATTTTATCCACGTGACAGGAATGAACATAAGAACGGCAGAGTGCTTCATTTGCTTCTAGAATTAAATACATGTTGCACCGTAAACTACATAACTCCGTTCGAGAAATGACGCTAATTACAGCCCAAAATTGACGATTGCAAGTGTCACTGTATAGAGAAGTTCTCTTTTCACCTCCTATTTTCTTATATCCTTCCGCCTAGCTCCCTGTGCATCTGTCACCTATCTGTCACTCAATCAATCAATACATCTATCTATATATCTAGGTATGTATTGATGTGGGGACCGCGGTGGCACAGTGGTTAAGGTGCTGTGCTACAAATCGGATGGTCGCTGGTTCGATCCCAGCTCGTGTCATAGGAATTTTTTATTGACATCGCATTCCGATCGCACTATGGCCTTGGGGTCGACTCAGCCTCTAACAGAAATGAGTAACAGGAGCAATTCATGGGGGTAAAGGCGGCCGGTGCGTAAGGCTGACAACCTACCACCATCCTGTACCGTTGTCATGAAATCTTGGAACCTTAACTTCCTGGAACCATCTGGGCCACTCCAGGCCTGTAACGGGACTGCTTTACCTTTTTTTTTTTTTGAAAAGGTTTAT
>Ga0123352_10006083_pt1 | contig 18383 bp, 8 predicted proteins | sample TergutLab28metaG_FD_89700 | JGI IMG/M metagenome (GOLD analysis project Ga0123352, IMG submission 89700) | Labiotermes labralis P1 segment gut microbial communities from Petit-Saut dam, French Guiana - Lab288 P1 | ecosystem: Host-associated > Arthropoda: Insects > Digestive system > Gut ... | reverse complement strand
GCACACCCTGTATATAAAATGTGAATAATACAGGAACCAAATATGTTAGAATTATGAAACAAACTGCATTTTGAAGAGAAAAAAATGGAGAGTATATACCATGTTTAAAATATTCAGTACCTACATTTGTTGAATAAATATATAAAATGCAACTTCAGAGGTTAGCGGTGCAGTACGACCACTACAGTTGACATTAGGCGTCAAAAGGTTAATGACAATGTCAGCCTGTCCCAGTCATGGTATCTCCATTGTTCACTGTCTGCCTGTTCCAACATATGGGGCCAATCCACCACCACTATATTACATAAACATGCAGCACTACAGAAGGCACACATCTGCCCATGAATTTCAGCAGACAGACATCATTCTGCTAAAAGAAAATGAATCACTGCCATCAGGTCATTTGGATGGATTCGGCATTGGTACACCACCTTTAACCCTTCAGCCCTAGAGCTGGAAATTTAAATTTTAGCACACCCTTTATATAAAATATGAATATTTTTATGCCCAGAAAAGGTAAGATTATGAAATGCACAGCATTTTGTGGAGGAAAAAATGGAGATTGTGCAGCACAGCTCAAAATATTCAGTAAGTATATGTGTTGACTAAATATATTACATACTGTCATTGGGTAGTAGTAGTACTGAGTCCTGTATATGTACAAAACGGGCAGTCGCTACAGGTTAAGCCATGCTGAAACGTCACCCATGCTAGCTACTTGCTCAGTCACCTGTATTGCTCCACACAAGTGCCTGCTAGTGTGTTTACTGAATTAAATGTGCAGCTGCACCATCTACCACCTTACAATATCAAAAATAGGTTCCTCAATGAAATGTAATTTTGTAATTGCATGATTTATTAAAAAAAAAAAATTCCTAAAACTATTTCAAATATTCTACCAATGTTACACACAAAAAATATATTTAGAAATATCTGGCAGTATTTGTATGATCAGCTTTTGTTGGAAGTTGTTTGCTGTGCATTTATCAGGCTGCACATAGCTGGCTGTTTTATACAGTATAAGCCTATACTGCTATTACAGGTTTTTAAAGGCACCACTTAAATGTACAGTATATCAGTTCTACTGCTGTGTGACATTTTCAAGGTGATACAAAACAATAACATTTTTAATTCTGCAATTTCAAGCATTAGTTTGGAAAAGGAACAAATTTCTTCCATCATTGGCATTTCATTTTCCTCAATACTATAAAGACATACTGAATTTGTAACCTTTAGGAGAACATATCTTACAGATGCTGCACGCACGTCTTCCACTACTCACTTGAACTACACTGCATATGCTTGGAAACAAAAACACAAGACCGACATACTTTCTCAAGTCCTTTCACAAAAACTGACCAAATGCCTCAGAAAATACGGGAGTAAGTAGTGGTTTCTTTGAACATTAAAAAAACATGTAACTTACTGGCTCTTTCATTCCCAGGAAACAGGATACTCTAGTATATGGTAAAGTCTACATTAACACCTAACACTAACTGCACTACCTTTCCTCTGTACTCATTATTCCCGTTTATCTGTTATCGATCTCAAACACATGGTAGTTTATCTCATTAAAAGGAAACAGTTATGATCCACCGCATCTACAAATCGCATAAACATTTTTTTTGCACTTCATGCTTTATAACACCTACTACATGATCAGTAACACACATCATGTGAATAATTTACCACAGCACTATCTTAAAGAGCAAGATTCAATAATACGAGCCACATATTATCACTAATCATATGCTAACCGCCAACAAACAAACAATAACCTCATACATCACATAGTTACAACTGCCCACAAAATCCCGAACGCCTACAGTTGTTGCAGTTTCTAAGACAGAGGAAAATTAAGTCTCCATACACACCTATTTTATCTTTAACCTTAACCGTACAACGAACTGGTATTTAACTGCTGCCACTATATCTAAAACGATCTCACTTGCCTAATTAAAGTCTATATAAACAATTCAGATAATGTACACACCAATGAATTAACTAATCTGCTCCCTGGTTTTCATAAATTTTTAACAGTATAGCACACTTAATATTTCTTGCGACAAGTAACTGTTTCCAATTCTTCATTCGCTAACCATTCTAATTGTTATTATGGCTTTACAACAAATTTTTACCTAAACACGCAGACACAATCTGCATAACGCGCTCCTTATCTCACGCCACACGCTACACCGTCACAGACTTGCAGTAGGCACGGATTAATACGTCACAGATGGATGTCACAGTCGCCAACATACACACTAACGCAGAAAAAACTAATCTATTTGGGTGACAGACCTGCACTTTTCTAGGATTTGACACTGCGTCGGCTTGAAGCTTGATACCGACGTTTCGGGACAACCTATAGGTCCAGGGGACCTATAGGTTGTTCCGAAGCGTTAATAACAAAATACTATTCTACACTGCGTACAATCCCAGGAGAGTGCTGATCTAATTTACACAACAGTGGCAGCATGAAATCACACTTGGGTGACTCAGTAGTAGCAAAGTTTTGGTTGGTGTGCTCTTACAGCTTGGTGTTTGAGGTCTTATTTTGGCGTGTGTGCGTGTACAGGGATGCTGATAAGTCCTTAGTCCGACCTACTTCCCGATGTCGTAGGACGGAAACGATAGTGTCGTTGGAAGCTAATCTACTGCTCAGATCAAATAATATATGCTTGCTGCAAACTCTCAGAAACCTTTAGAGGGATGAAAGGCAACTTATATATTTAATTTTCACGTAAGAATTATCAATTCGAGCCAAGGACTTGTCAGCACCCATATATGTATGATGGTGTTAATACGTGTATTGGGAGGAAGTGTACCAACTATAAAGAAAAATGCAGCAGCTTCAGTAGCTGCTAGTAAGGAGACTGGACTAGAGGTAAATGCTGGTAAGCTTAAGTACATGGTCATGTCTCGAGATCGGAATGCAGGACGAAGTCATGATATAAAAATTGGGAATAGTTCCTTTGAAAGGGTGAAAGAGTAAATATTTGGGAACAATCTTAACAAATCAAAATTATATTCAGGAAGAAATTAGAGCAGATTGAAGTCAGGGAATGCTTGCTATCATTCGGTGCAGAATCTTTTGTCATCTACTTTGCTATCAACAAAATACAAATATTAGGAAATACAGAACTATTATTCTGCCGAAGTCGGCGTGCGTCGTTTTGTGACATCAACGAGTAACTTGTTCTCAAGTTTTATGTAAGTTGTGATAATTTCGTGTGTAGTGTACCGTACTATTCATTCAGTGCCAGCAGCTCACATTAGGTGTAGAGGGAACTTTATGTTATTATAATTCTACGTCTTTCTTCATAGGTTATACGTTACAGACAAGCTCTGTCAATTTCATGGTTATCTGTGGATTGCAGGTAAATTCAATGCCGTAATACTTTAGAGTGACAATCTAGAATATTAAACCGCATCACTTTTAGAAGTAAATCTAGAATACCCTACGCTTGGGTGAGAGAGTGGCTTACCATAAGGACAATCGAGTCACCGACACCGTAAGTAGGCTTAATGAAATTGTCGAATAGTTGGCAGCACGCATAGAAATATGCGGAAAAGAAATGAGCTTATCCCCTCGCAGCATTTTCCTCCTCTTATCTCACTCCTGCGCATCATCCCCTTTTACGTCCTCTGCCTCTTTTCTGTCCAGCTCCTTGGTGTTTTGTTGTTTTGTATCAGTTCACGCTTACGGCAATCTTAGTTGCAGCTCCTTGGACTTCAACCCTCAATCGTGTAATCTCTAGGCTGACGCGGTGGCTACCACACCACAAAGGAGGGAAAACATTTTTGGAACTTCCTGATATCGTCACTCAGCATACGTCATGAGATACTAATATGCATTCTCCACGAATGAAGTGGCAAGGTGTTGCAGTATTCCGTGCTTACAAGTGCCCATGTGCTTCTGTAGCTTCTGTCTTTTTATGTGTTCAGGAATTAAAAAGAAGTGGCTGCATCTTTTGAGTGTGTGGTGAATAAATTCCAAGAAACCGCTAACATCCTTACAACATCTCTTGGTCTAGTCTGCTGGGGCAAAGTTGGATACCAACAAACTTATTTTATAGGTACCTCTTCCAAGGCCAAGACAAGGTACTGGCATTTGTACAACAGTGGGCTGCCAAGGAGCAAAATGACATGACTGAAAAGTTGCAGTAGTATGATATTATCGTATCACGTCCGTGCTATCGACAAATGCCACTGGAGCTTTTTCAAAGGGAGTAGATTTGATCGTTGCACAGGAACTAGAAGTGTTAGAAAATCCTCGTGGTTTATGTGTTTATGCTGCTAACCTAGGATATTACCACCAAAGTCCCTTTAAAAATGATACAAAAAGAATTTAAGCTGTAATCCCAGACAAGGACCGACTGATGTTTATTGGACCATGCATCACTGTGATAGCTGAAGAATAAAAAAACCAACTAGATGCCACTTACTATTTTATTGTACTTCTTATAGGCTCAACATGTTTCGGGCATTACTATGCCCATCATCAGGAGCTCGTGGCTATAATGTTGATTACCACATTGGTCGTTTCGTTCGTAGTTTGCTGTAGGTTGGAGGTTAGGTGCGGTTAGGCTGGAGTAGTGTCCGGGCTGCAGGCTAAAGCTTTAGCGTGCAGCCCGGACACTACTCCAGTCTAACCGCGCCTAACCTCGAACATACAGCAAACCAAGACCGAAACGACCAACGTGGTAATCAACATCATAGTCGCGAGTTCCTGATGATGGGCATAGTAATGCCGGAAACATGTTGAGCCTATAAGAAGTACAATAAAATAATAAGTGGCAACTAGTTGGTTTTTTATTCTTCAGTTAAGGGCCGACTGGTTTCAGTTTGTAGTGGAGTAATTTTAGACTACATACGAAGCACGGAGAAGAAGTCACTGAAGTAGATGAGGGTAAGATTGGGAAGCGCAAATACAACCTAGGACAACACGTTCGAACCCAAATGTTAGTTGGTGTTATTGTTAAGGAAAGTGGCAGAGTTTTCTTATTTGCTGTGCACCAAGAACTATAGAAATCCTCCTAGGCACTATAAAAGACTAGATTATATTTAGTAGACGCCTATACTTTAATGAGTAAGTCTCTACTGATGATACAACAGTTTCTGAAGTTCCTACCGATCGCGACATCGTTGCTGTGCCCCGCCATGCTGCATTGGATAACAGTGATTTTGAAAGTTATTTGGACACTTGTGAATTACACACTGCGCCTCCAATTGTCACATCAAAGGAAGCTCTGAGGATTTTCAACATCGCACTATAACGCACATAGTTCTGATGAAAAGTTCGATGTTAATCTGTTCTCTGCTGAGAAGGGCCTGCAGAAAGAGGTTTTGAAGATCCACGAAGCAAACTAACATAACTGATTTTTTAAAACTAAAAACGGAATTATGTGCAATGTGTGCTTCTGGGTGTACAAAATGTATTTTTTCATGTCCGTATACACTAACACTTACAATAAGCGTAACTTCAACGGTATTAATTTCAATGTTATTTTGAAACAAAATTTTGTCGGACATAGGATATAACGGACTTCAGTTATAAGGGGCCTTTCTAGGACACCTCTGAGGATCGCTTGTAACTGAAGTTGACTGTATGAATAAAGTAAATAATTTTTTTAAATTATATTAATATTATAATTAGACCTCCCCTTTGTGGCCCTTCTTCACACCACTCCTTTCTGAACTGCCTGTGGATAAAAATGTTTGCTCGTCACTGGGCTTAGAACTTTAGAATAGAAGAATAATTACCGTCGTAGACAAGGGAAGATTTCAAGATGACAAATATTTACATTATTATTAATTGGAATAATATTCTAGATTCAAAGAATCGAATTTGTCACATTTTAAAATCCCTCGAATAGAGGTGCAGTAAACAGCATTCTTTTTTTTTTTTACCACTGCTTGCTTTTAATAGAAAAAGACTCCGAAAATTCTGAGCAAGCTGAAGTCGGTGTACAAACGACTATTTATTAAAGTAATGTTCTTTGGCCTATTCGAGATTCTGTTTTTTCAAGGATTTGTTTATACTTCTGACGAATGAAAGACGGCTATTTAAAAAATTACGTGAACAGAGTTTGCAGATTGAAGTTACTATACAAATTTTTTTTGTGTTTAAATAAATGTACACCATAATTAAATGGGTCTGTAAAATAATTGATGTTATGTTTGATAAGCTAATAGTTTGAACAAAAATTTAAAGTTTTTGAAGGTTATGTCGACAAGGGAACTTGTAAATATTTCCAAAAACTCGCAAAAACACGTGCCTGATCTTGAAATTCATGATTAGCCAGAGATTCAGAGGCTCGAACTGCAGTTTAAAAGTGAAAACGATTCAACTATCGAATTTCACATTCCCCATTCCGTGTTTTATAATTCAATTATCACAATTCGAACCAACGAATGCACACAATTTTATTAAAGCCACAATATTATTAGAACACAGACACCCAGTAGGAATCCTTTGAGCGAGTGATCAGCTCGTCGCAGAAGCTGCTACCTAAATTACACACCAGACAAGAGACAAATACCCGTGTCCTCAGCCGGATTCGAAACCGCGATCCAAGCAATAAAGATGGCACAAACTCATGCCTTCGCGGCACGGCCACCAGAATCTACCCTAATTTCTTTTTAGTGAAACAAATGAAATAGAAATAAATAAAAGTATAAACGAAACAACGGCAACAACAATTGACAATCTTTCACTTGCTTACAGTGTGATTAAGAGTCCCTTATTATTGCCACGAGGTCATTAATTTTGTATATTGCGAATTTTCTAAATTAAATTTTATTCTAACATTTAATCTCCGAAATTCCACGCAATAAGGAGCGTTATTGTTTGCCCAAATTCGTTCCCTCTTTCAATCTAATACTTTTACAATAACAATAATAATAAAATGTATGATTTAACATTTGTGTTAATATATTTATTGCTTTAGTATGTAATCGGTACACCAACCCGCCACGGGCTGGACGGTTCGGTGTTCGAACCCCGGTGTTGCGAGATTTTCCGCAACCGTCCACGCAGGCCTTGGAGACTACAAGGCTTCATGTTTCCCTGTTCTTGCTGGGGGTACAGCGGCCAGGTCGTAATGTTGATCACCCACTCCATCTAGCGCCGAGGTTAAAGAAAGAATAGAGCTATACTTCTACTCCACGTCTTTGCATTCATGGCCTGTTCTAGGGAGAACTTCACCTTTATCTTTCAGTTTTTTTACGTGGCGTAGTAACGGCCTCAGCTGCTTTCCTTTGTTCCAAAACATCGCATTCTTTGAGGGTCATCCTATAGTATGCACTACATAATGTGTAATTAATGACGATGGCAGCTTCCTAGACCTTATTTGCTGCTCAATATCCCCATGGACACGCGAAAGAATTTATCCGAAAATTATCCACGTTTTCGGCATGAGACCTGCAAAATTTCGCCACCTAGTTCGTATGGCGAGAAGCTTTAAATCATATCGGTTTCAGGGGTGCAAAATTATTAGACTGCCCGGGGTGTCAACATATCTCGGGACGGCCCTGAATATTCGTAACCCTTGGGCTATGTATAAAACGCCGGGTATTTATTGGCTAACTAAAAAAATCATAGCTTCTAAAAAACATGGCTCTGTGGACTTACATATACTAAAAAGAAGTTCTAAAAAGCTACAATATACGGGGAAATATCAGTATCCTTAACTTGTTGCGTGTATTCACGAAACAGAATCTTTCTACCGCACTTCTTGGTGCGTGTACCGCTCTGTACGCTAGCGCTTACCCTGGTGAATAGTGAAACTAACACGACTGCCAGGTTACATGAATTACCAATGTCACGGCTATAGTCTGAGAAGTGCTAGGGTCAGATGCGCCGACTAAGTATTCCATCTTCTTCCACGGAGCATAAAATTGTCGCGGCGTCTGTCACAAATATGGGGAGAATAGAAATAAACACAGGGTTTTAGTAAGAGAGGTTAGGTGTCGCCATCCCGTTGCGTTTTTATTTAATCAAGTTCAACATACCTTGCGACGAACAAACGTTCGAGAACATACTTTATTCTAATTTTACGCTACAACTTTTTCGGCTTATTTTCTGGTCATCTTTAGGTAGCTGACTTGCAGCTGCAAAAAAAGGAACTGTTAGGTAGAGGCCTCTCCTACATATCTAATATATACAACATCCACAAATAAAATATTATTCCCAATAACGAAATAACAAAATGGCTCAAATTAGGTAAAATAAAAATGTCACTATAAAATGTTTGTCAGCACCCTGCTGATTCTTCTTTTTTCGATCTACAGGGTGCAGTTAAAACATTTTATGGAAACGTTCATCTTTTAGCTGATTTTAACCATGTTATTATTCGGTTATTGGGAATAAATTCGGAGTGATACATTTATTTTCTGCAAATTTTCTTCTCTGAGATGAGAAGAGATCAAATTTGCAGTCAACCATGTTCTGCTGTTGTCTCAACGCGTCATTTTATCATGGACAGTCAACATCCAGGATGTTGGACCGGAAGTGTGCTTGCTTGCAATCCGGCTGTCCGACACCGTCGCCTGTCACATTTCCATAGTCTATCGGAATCTGCCCGAAATAATTGTTGTCCTTTATATGTCCACTTCTTAAACGTAGTATTTCAAAACAAAAACAAAATGTTACAGTCTGAGGAAATACAAGACGGGAACTATTTACTACCCATTGTTTTCTTTCGACACAAAGATTTAGACATGTCTTATTTCACAAGCTTACACTTTCATTATTTTTAGTATTTTGACATTTATCGAAATGTAAGAAGCGTTAAGTCGAAATGGTATTTGCGGTTAATATTTAGCGAAACAAATTTAGCAGAACAAAATTTTTAGCCCAGATTTGTGTTTCTGGCAACGACATGGATGAAGATTTCCAAGCAGCTTTGTCTTCTTGAAGTACTTTGCCGATAGAGGCAGCACGCACCTCGAAACTTTGTCAGCCATTTAGCAATTTAACACATTGTCGTGTGCTAGAAATAGTAGAACTGTGCTTGGCCAGAATACCTATTGCCTAGAGCTGTGTATGATTTTCTTCAGTCCTTCTTAGCAAATACAGATAGAGTAAATCAAATTAAGCCACAAAGTTCTTTACTTATTATGTTTAATTTATTATTCACTGCCAACCCCGTCATTTGATGCTAGATGCTCTCATGTACAGACAGCAGCAACAAATAATCAATGAATAAATTAATAGATGAAATAACACCAGACAAATCCTGGTCCTCCAGGTTGGGGATTTGTCGTGAGGCCAGCTCCCTCACACATGAAAACTATTTGCTAAAAAAACTCAACGTGGAAATGCTGGACAGATGATTTTAGGACGACCAAGGCATGTTAAAAGGATTAAAGAGGAACTACTTGATATAGGAACATGGAATGTTAATACAATGCTGACGTTTTGAAAGATATAAACAGCATGAACGTACGCAATTGGAAGAAAGTAGTACAGAATAGAGACAGTTGGAAGAAAGTAGTTGAGCAAGCCAGAACCTTATACAGGTCGTAGCGCTTAATGAGAATAATAATAATAATAATAATAATAATAATCAATATGTCATGGGCAGACGAAATATTCCACAGTTTTCTGGCTGGAAGCGAACAGCGAAGAAATTCTGTTTATCATGTGGCGGTGTTCTTACTTTGTTTAATGACACAGACCTTTATCAAATTTCACATTATCGTACATAGCAGATTGAAGACAATATAGTAGACTAATAACTGAAAGCGAATTAAAAGAAAATTCGGCATATAGACGCAATTACTTGGTATATGAAGTCCTATGTAAGTATATAATAATTTCAGTTGCTTAACCTTCAAGACTCAATGAAAAATTACAGTCTCGATTTTGGTTTATTGCGTGCTATGATTGTCGTGAAAATTTCAGTTACATGTTATTGTACCGTGTTCTAAACGTTAAGTTATAGACATTCAGTGGAAATATTTTTTAACTACTGGTATTTTGTGTGTGTCTTTTGTTGACCGTGTATCCCTGTATAATCTGTATGGGTGGCTGTCTGGTCTGCTGCAGCAGACCAGACAGCCACCCATACAGAGTGAAAAATACCAGTGTCGCATAGATACAGTAAGTTCTCCTGATGATGGGCACATAGTTGCCCGAAACATGTAGAGAAGCTGAAATAAACATACTACGAAGTAGTGTGCACCTAGTTGGCCTCATTTCAAAAAATTAACTACGGGTATCTTCGAATATTTGCAGTTCAAGTAAAATATTACAAATATTAGACGGTGCGATTTCGAAATGTTGTGTTTAAAATTCACGGTTATGACGTTCATGTCAGTATTAAGATACATTTATCACTTACATATACTCGAATATTGTAGAAAGATTTTTGTTGATATGTAGTTTATACGAGGAATTATTTCTCAGCCCACAAGAGCGTATGTTTAGAACAAACAATTAATTTCAAATAGTTTTATGTCGTTTTTATTTATTTAGCAGAGAGATATGAATTTCCTTCGTGTGATACCGTTTAAAATTTGATGAATACTTAGTAATTTCATTATATTAATCACTATGAAACTAACCGATGTTAGGCGCAAGTAACAGGATGCGTTACCAATCCTCTCATTAATTAAGCTGCACAACGATAATAATGCCTAATGAAATGTCGCTTTTTGATATGAAACTAACAAATCTCCCAGTTATTTTTGTATCAACAATCGGCAGAATTGCTTCCCAGCAATGTCTCTGATTTTCAATCTAAAAAAAAAAAAAGTTCAGTTCACATAAGCCCACATTTTATACAAAAAATTTAATTCCAAGAACTTTATTTAATTTTGTTTTATTGCCTCTTCCCACGACTTCTGAGCAGAGAAACATGAAATTTGTAGGTGTTGTAGACGACAACACTTTATGCAGACACCGTTCCTCCATGAAATTAACTGCTATGAAAAGTTCCTGTGAAACTAACTTATTTTAAATGACAACAAAATGTTATGTATATATATATATTTATATTTATATTTCATCCATTTGACTGCTTCGGCTGCTATATGTAATACTGGATATTTTCTAATTATTTGTTTTCGTTAAGACCGGAAACATATTGTTGCTCTTTAAAAGAATCACGATTATAAACGGCCAATATCAATATCATATTGTTGTACATCCGTTCTGTTAGGTTGGGAGACTTATTGTTAGACCTTTCTGTAACTACGTATTGAAGTGCATAGGGTCAGACTGGTAGCATTCCAAACCCCAAATTGCTAACAACCAATTAGAAACAACAGTGTTTATCTCTAGAATGTGTTTGTTAATTATCTCCGCCAGTTAAACTGTCACCTCCTTACTACCTTCATAAGTTGCGTACCTACTATTAGATGCTTCAAGCAGTTCAAATCAGGAATTAGAATGCTAAAACATATAAAATTTACTAATTAATTTTTAAATAAATCTGACGTGGGTAATTTACAACTGTAATAATAATAATAATAATAATAATAGCCACAAAATAGCTGCAACATCATATACCCCAGAGACATGGTTTGTTCCGGGTACAAAACTGTAAATATCCGGTACAAATAAGATTAATAATAATAATAATAAGTTCGTCCTTTTCTTGGAACTATTTGCCGCTTAACCTCAGGGTTTCACCATATTAGACTTTTCGCCACTAACACATAACAGTAAAGGTAAAGGTAAAGCAATCCCTGAGCAGGTATGGACAGACCCTGAGAGATTCAGGAGGATGAGGCTCCCAGATTTCATGAAAACCGGCACAAGCAGTTGGTAAGGTTGTCAGCCCTACGCTCCGGCCGCCTTGACACCCCACAAAATATTCCTGGTACTCTTTCCTGCTAAAAGTTGATTCGACCCCAGGACCACAGTGCGGCCGGAATGATTATGTCAATAACACCACTGGGAATCGATCCCGCGACTTTCCTGCTTGTAGCTTCAACAGGTGTGTAGCATGAAGACTGAACGAGGAAACTTAACGAGACATCACAACCAAGATTCCATACAGCAAAGATTAAGATACGCAGTGGACCAGGTAGAACGATGGGTAAATCGCCATCACTTAAATAATATTCGTTATGGTCAGTAGTTCAGCCCTTGGAATGAGAGTGGACAGGTGTCAGAAAGGTCGGCGTAACGATGTGAAGGCTAACTTGAATAATTCACTTGTCTGCCGTTGAATAATGAGACCTGTAACGACCAACAGTTCCGAAACAAGGTTAATGGCATTACTGAAACGAAAGTATTCTTCGTTGCCTGTAGATTGTGGAAGGACAAGTGGAAGAATATTAAATACTTTTATCCTGAATGAGACCTTGTGGTGATCTGTTAACTTTGTGTTCTCCTTATCGTGAAACGAGATAGTCAAGTCTTATGGTACAGTCATATCCGCGTATATGCAACCAAGTAACTTTCGAATATCATTAATTGGGCCTTACTGAACGTGAAGCAGACACGTACAGTAGAACCCCATTTATCTGGAATAAATGGGATGGTAAGCCATCCGGATATGCAGCAAATCCGGATATTTGAATTTTTCTTTGAAAATAAGCTACATTGACAGTTTGAAGTTCGGCTGTTACAATTTACAGTATGTACCTGCGTGTAAACCTAACCACCACACCTGATTTGAAGTTCTAGAAGCCACAACACTCTACTGTACTTGATCCGATAACCGGTAATTTTAAGACAAGTTATTTTTGTAGAATTCTCGGCAAATATAACCGAAGGACCAAGCCGATCAGGATATTTGGCGATCCGGAAAATCAGCATCCGGGTAAGTGGAGTTCTATTGAACCAACTTTTCAAATAAATCTGCTACCTACTAAGTGTCTGCACTGCTGAAAATGCTTCTAAATCTAAATTTCACTACCCAAATAATGAGTACAACTGAGTAATTTCATGCGTCTATATAGAGGTATGATAAAGGTAAACACTGTAACCTGCCATGAAGGCACAGAGGGGGAGTACAGCCATAGGTCCACTCTTTCTTTAACATCGGCGCTAGTTGAGGTTTGCTGTTAACGCCACACCGTGCTCGCTTTGCCCCCAGTAATCGTCCCGCGTGCATTGTGTAGGAGGATGGGTGGGCCTCAGGTTCGGTCAGGACGGGTGCGAAAAATTTCGTTCGTCCAATATTTAACGAGTCGCTACACTGACTGAGCTATCCCGGCCTCCTTCACTCTGTGTGTATGATGTTCTTATTCTGGCAAACTTACTTTAAAAAAAACTTTTAACGAATTAAGTATTTCTTTCATGGCATTCACTTTTTCTACTCTGGACATGGAGACAATACAGCCCCCCACCCCCCAAAATTGGAAATATATCTACTAGATTGTACAGTGTCAGTCACATCACACACAACCATAACATTAATCCTTTCCATGAAAGACATTGCACATTGTTAAGACACTGCCCTGTGTTTTGGATTGGTCTGATGTTGGAGGAGGTGAGTGAAAGATCATTGCCTCGTTGCCTCTCAAAGTTTAGAGATGTTCTGTTTCCAGAATTCTCCATAACAGATATTAAACCTTCCCGCTGCTACCGACTGAAGCCTTGCCGTGATGGTTTATGTACAGCACTTACTCTCAAGCTTGATTTTAAAGAAATTGTCGTTATTTCAGATTATATACATAAAGTTGAATGATGGAATAATCATAAATAATGACTTGGAAAGAATTGGAAATGATGAGGTCGTGTTAGAATTTCACTTAATATTCTTGAATTTGCAAGGGGGAATAGAGGAAAAGCATAAAAATTCTCGGTCGCAATGTCAGATCTCCAAGTGCAACCGGGATCTTCCCAGTAAAAGCAGCAGTGCCGACCAGACTTCTATCTGGCACAGCCACCACCATAATGTGCCCCAGCTGCTCTGCAGAGTTGAATTGGACTCAATCTTTATACATACGTATATAAAGTCAATGAAAATAAAAGGACATCAATAATTACTCTCCCTTCTGGCAGTACAAAGTATTCTGACCGGAAGCAGTAATTACTTTTGACTTGTTAAAATACAAGGCCGTCATTTCCATGGTTTCCAGTTTGATAAGTGAAAGCTCTCATAGTGAAACAGTACTGTTTACTGTGTGTTTATGGAAGGTTTCTTCATTTGTTTAACGCCTGCCATGCAGTCTTTGAACGCAGTGCGTGAAATTGAGCGTAAGATTTAGAGGCCACGTCTGTTGCCATGTCCTTCCGAATAAAACAGTTTTCTGTTCTTCTGCTAATGTCATTGCTGTTTTATACGGATCAATGCAAAATGAAACACCTCGAATAAATTCAGCGATAAAAGTTCACACCGAAAAATTTTTATGTCGAGTTAATTTTTTATTCGTGTCAGAACAATTTAATGGGCTGGGAGAGCTCAGTTTGTAAAACGACTGGTTTTGTGTTGGACAACCCAGCTTGACTCCCTACAGGGATAGGAGTTTTCTGTTTGCCGAAAGTTTCGGGCTGCCTCTGGGATATACATAGCCTTCTATCAAAGGGATACCGAGGACTACTTACTGGCCGGATAATCCGTCGGGTAATCTAAACTACAATCCATGTAAACTTGGTATCCATTCCCCTTTAAAGAAACACATCCCCATTCCAGTAAGTATGACAGCGCCCCCTAGTATACTTCAAATGTCAGTTATATTTCCAAATTGACTACAGTGATAAAGACGGCTGTCAACAAGCGCGCGCCAAGTCCGGAAATTATAGATGGTGAAATTGGAGAGAGCCGATCCCAGTGGCCGCGCGGTCTAAGGCGTGGGTCTACGGCCGCTCGTCTGCTGAAACTGAAGGTTCGAATCCCCGCAAGGACGTGGATGTCTGTCTGTTGTGAGTGTTGTGTGTTGTCAGGTAGAGGTCTCTGCGAAGAGCTGATCACGCGTCCAGAGGAGTCCTACCGACTGTGGTGCGTCGTTGTGTGTGATCTAGAAACCTCAAGAATGAGGAGGTTCTGGCCCGCGTTGGGCCGCAACGTCACACACAAAAAACAGTGGAATACAAGGAGACCTATACGTCCCATGAAACACAAAAATTCAAAACCTCCCTTAAGATGGCTTACGTTCAGAAAAATTCGATTAGCTGTTCGTCTCCATTAAAGTCACTCATATTTTGTACAAACGGAAAGTAAAATCGACACAGATATGCTGGTTCAGCTGTTATATTGTTGACATTTGTTCCACAATTTCAGGTTGCTGAATCAGACGTTAGTTTATGAAGTGTCAAATGGTTGAACGCGGAAGAAGAAACGGTAGGAAGCATCCTAATTACACTGCTACATGTGAAAACAGACCGTGTGGGTTATCCTATTAGACAATAACAAAGGGCGCCTTGAAATAATGTGGAATGCCAACTTGATGCAACAAGGTGATTTTATTGATATATCCTTAGCTCGACATGTTTCGGGTACATACGCCCATCATCAGGAGCATTAGATGTTGAGTTGCAGCATACGGTTTTCTGCACCGAGTTTTTGGATGGGTGGTGGTCTTGAGAGCCGCTGCGTGGGTCGTGTGAACGGTGCGGATGGTGCCGTGCCCGTTGTAATCCATGTTTTTCGGTAATTCTAGGCAATCTCAGCCCCGCGCACTTCGAACTATCGGGATTCTACTGCATTTTTAACTCTTATTTTTATCGTTTCATGGTTTTATACTTTAGACTATTTTTAACGTGTTTTAGAAGTTTCTTTAGATCGAGCTAATTTAAATTTTCCTGTTTTGGCACCCGTTATGGTTCCTTTAAACGAGATCTTTCGAGTTAGACCTTAATCTTATCCTATTTTGCTTAACTCGAAATTTAACCCTTCGTCACGAAATACTGAACTGTGATTTTGTCTGTTGTTTTATATTGTGTGAGGCTTGGTCACTCACACTGAAGGAGGAACACAGGCTGAGGGTGTTCGAGAATAGGGTGCTGAGGAGAATATTTGGATCTAAGAGGGACGAGGTAACGGGGGACTGGAGAAAACTACATAACGAGGAGATTTATGCTCTGTACCTACCAAATGTCGTTAGGGTGGTCAAATAAAGAAAAATTAAATGGGCGGGGCATGTGGAACATACAGGGGACAGGAGAGGTGCATATGTGGTTCTGGTGGGGAAACCAGAGGGAAAGATACCACTTGAAAGACCTAAGTGTAGATGGGAGGATACTATTAAAAATGTATCTTCAAAAAATTGGATGAAGAGGCATAAATGGCGGTAAATTGCGAATGTGTTAATAACTTTCAGGTTGCACAAAATGAGGAATATTTGAGTAGTTGAGGACATGTTAGCTTCTCAGAAAGGACGCAGCTTCATGGAGTTAGTTAGTTACGTGCATAATTTTCCCTGTGTGTTCTTCTGTTTATCATATACAATAAAATTATATTGACATTAATAAGGAAAACTTTGTAAGGAATTCAATTCACAACCTAGGCTAGGGTGTCGCTACTTTAGCACGCTTGACAAAATGAATTAGTAATATTACGCATGTCTCCATAATTCAAACGCTTATAATTTCTCAAAATTTCTTCCGCGTTCTATCTCGGCTTTGTCAGGGGAATGGTTAAAATAAGTGTTCTCATTTTCAGTATCTCCGCAGGCAACATGACACCGTGTTAAGGAAAAAATTTTGCCCATAAGCTACGGATTGATCGAGCCTGTTGTATAGTGTCCCTTTTGTTTGCCCGATTTTAACAAAAACTGACAAAGCTCGACAATTCCTCGCAAAATTATCTAATGTGAAGTTCCATGTTGACCCGTTCAACTATTTTCGAGTTACGCGCCCACAGCTGAGCATGAAGATAAAATGATTTTAATAGGCGCTTCTCAAGGGAACAAACGCGAATAAAGGCAGCAGAAAAATCTCAGGAAACTCAGTGATACGGCAGAGGTTTACTCCCCAAATGTAAGTATAGTATAGTCTACGTCATTACTGCCACAAATTGCTCATTGCCTTTTCCTCGGTCGAGTTCCTAGCGTAAGGACATAGCCACTATTGCTCTGTGTCACGCAGGCTATTGGTACGTATATAACACATCCCGTCTCGGCATTTGGATACTGACAGACAATCATGAATCCTTTGTTTTGGGATGCATGGCTGAGCAACAATTTGTGCACAGATTCCAGTTAGCAAATGTCAGACAATGATCCGTGCTTTAAAACTTTTGAACCTAAAATTCATCTATACCAGGGCTGAAGAACCTAAGGCACGGGTGCCTAAAATGGCAAGCGGCATTCACTAATCTCCCAATTTTTAATTTTTTCCTTTTGCCCGACCAGCGTCTCTATATTGGGAAGTATGTGTGTATATATATATACACACATACTAATAGAGTAGAGTGTATGTTCTTGTCTAACACAACTTATTTTATTTGATTGTAGAGGTGTATTTACATTACTACCTAAGGTACAACTACATGTTTCGGCTCTTAATAACAGCCCTCTTCAGGTTGCACATGAATCCTTAGAAAGTAGTTATACAAGATTTAATATGGGCTGTGTACGGTGGAGATGAGGTGGGCACGAGTGCCCATCTCATCCCCACCGTACACAGCCCATATTAAACCTTGTATAACTACTTTCTAAGGATTCATGTGCAACCTGAAGATGGCTATGTTCAAGAGCCGAAACATGTTGTTGTACCTTAGGTAATAATGTAAATACACCTCTACCACCAAGTAAAATAAGTTGTGTTAGACAAGAACGTACACTCTACTTACTTACTTACTCCATGGTGCGGAGTCCTTCATGAGAAGCTAGCTGGTATGCAGCTAGTCAAGAAATTCCCCGCATTTCACGGAACCCGAAGGTTCATTAGCGCACTTACAAGCGTCCGCCACCTGTCTCTATCCTGGGCCAGCCCAATCCAGTCCATATACTCACATCCCACCTCCTGGAAAACCATCCTAATATAATTCACCCATCTACGCATAGGTCTCCCCAGTGGTCTCTTTCCCTCCGGTTTCCCCACCAAGACCCTATACACCCCCCTTTCCTCACCCATACGCGCCACATGCCCAGCCCATATCATTCTTCTCGTTTTTATCACCCGCAAAATATTGGGTGAGGAGTACAAATCATTTAGCTCCTCGTTATACAATCTCCCCCATTCCCCCGTTACCTCATCCCTCCTAGGTCCAAATATTCTCCTCTACACCATGTTCTTAAACACCCTCATCTTCCCTACCGAACATACACTCTACTCTATTAGTATATTGAAAACAACGGGGATGACGAACCTTGTGATTATAAACACCCATATCTGACTGTTTAGAGTCTGTATAAGACCACTGGGGAGGCCTAGGCGTAGATGGGTGGATAATATTATGATGGATCTCCAGGAGGTGGGATGTGGGTATATGGACTGGATAGGGCGGGCCCAGGATAGAGACAGGTGGCGGACGCTT
>Ga0123352_10006080_pt1 | contig 18385 bp, 12 predicted proteins | sample TergutLab28metaG_FD_89700 | JGI IMG/M metagenome (GOLD analysis project Ga0123352, IMG submission 89700) | Labiotermes labralis P1 segment gut microbial communities from Petit-Saut dam, French Guiana - Lab288 P1 | ecosystem: Host-associated > Arthropoda: Insects > Digestive system > Gut ... | reverse complement strand
TGATGATGGTCTTAGGACTGAAACATGTCGGAGCGTTTTTAATGTTTTAATGTGTAAATTTTATAAATTTTATATATGTGCAGTGGTTGGTGTAATAATTGAGTAACTCGACAACATGCACGGTGTAACAATAAAAAAATCCCAAATATTTTCTTAATCGCACTTCCCTTCTCCATTCTCACCACATATCCAGTCCATTCAAATCTCTCCCTTTTAATATTTGTTATTTTGTCTAGTTCTTTATAGAGCTCCTTCAGTTTCTCATTAGTTCTTATTCCTCATATTCCTTGCTCTACCAATGGTCCATATACCCTTAACATTTTCCTCTCCTTGTATCCATTCATTTCATATCCATCTCATTCATAACCCATGTTGCACTCCCACACAACACAAATGGTTTCACCTTCGTTTTATTTATCTTAATTTTAACTCTTTTATTCACGGCTAGAGACCTAAATATTTATCTTGGACCATAAAACATCTATTAACTGCAGCAAACGGGTATCTTATAAGGCAACAGCAAAACACTGAGTTTTCGTAGCAGTTCTTATCTTTAATAATAATAATAATAATAATAATAATAATAATAATCTGTAATTCTTGGCACATGTTCAACTGTAAGAAACTATTTAAACTAAAATTAAGACCACCTAACATAATCCTGTTGATTACTACATCCCAGGATAGATGAATATTTCCCAGACAAAGCTGAGAAGTGAGAAATTCGATGATTATGATGATGATAATAATAATAATAATAATACCAATTTCACAGACGAAATAACATCACGTGTTGCACAAATTGTAAATACAGAATATTTCCCTAGAAATATGGCTTGTTTCAGGTATATAATTGTAAACAACCTGCATAAAGATGATAACAAGGATAATAATAATAATAATAATAATAATAATAATAATAATAACAGCAATAAGTTAATTCATTCTTTACTGTTGATGTGCTAGCACAACTACCGTAAGGCGAAGAGCAGGGACAGTATATAAATAAATATTAACAGAAAATGTAATTATCCTACCAAGTATAATACACAGAAAGCTGGATACGAACTAGTCACACTGAGTAGCAATCAGAACGACTGATACTAGTACAGGGAGATCGGTGTGTTTTTAAATATGTGGCATGTCGAAATCCTTGCAGATAGCTTTTGCAGCTAATGCACGTGCAGTACAATATCTACGGAGTGTGAAGCTAACCTTCAGCAACGCAACAGATTACTGAGATTCTCAGCTGACACACGAGGACCACAGGTTACCAAAAGACAAGGACATTTTAATTCACTCTGAACATCGACAAGTAAAGTGCCCGCTGGTGTCGGCTCATAACGGGCAAATTATAAAGCTTTCAAAGATCTAAAATATTTGCGTGCATATATTATACATAAAACAACAATCAAAACAACAGCAACAACAAAAGTAAAAACAAAGTGATTAAGATTATGTGACACTAACCAAACATCATGTTTTTGCACATCTGCTTTGCATTGCGGATGTCCCAAGTTCAATTATCGTCCCAGCTACCGGTAATCCTGTCTGACATACTGAGAATTAGTTTAGTTTAGGCCACAACTGCTTCACTCACAGTTTATTATTAACTAACCCTATAGTGTGAACTACTAACCGCATCGTCAAATAAAACTAATTAAATAAAATAAACATATTTATAAAACACTTGTGTGACGGAGTGAGCACTCGCATGTCCACATTTTTATGTCAGGTGGAGAGACAGAAAGAGCGAGAGAGAGAAAGACTGGTCTCTGTGAGTTACGCGCCGAGGCCGAAAAAACAGTTGAGCATGGAGCATATAACACACAAAAACGAGGTGCCAACACTGGGCCAAAAAAATAATAATCCCACTCTGTTACCAGAATAAACAAACGAGAGATGAAAGAGGCCGTGTAATTACGTGAGAATATTATGGTAGCCTGTCATAGGACGAGTAAGCGCCAATAATAATAATAATAATAATAATTGGAACATCACACATAGTACGGAAAGTACTGCAGTGTGAAGCTTGAAGCCTGAGCGGCAGGGATCACCGCTGGTTGAAGAGAAGTACCAGGTAGAAAAGGCCTGTGACAAAGAGACATCCATATAATAATAATAATAATAATAATGGTCAGCTGCCGTAGCGTATTCGGTATAGCGACAAGGTACGGGCTGGACTGTGTGGGATTCAACTTCCGACAGAGGCAAGAGATATTTTTGTTCTCCATAATGTCCAGACCGGCTGTGAGGCCCACCCAGCTTCCCGTTAAATGAGTGCCGGGTTTAATTCTTGTGAGTAAAGCGGCCGGGGCGTGACGTTAACCACTCACTTCTGTCTAGTTCCAAGACTAAGAATAAGTGGAGCTAAACTTCTAGGCCCCCTATATGTTTTCATGGCGCGGACATGGAATAGTCCTTTACAAATACACTTCCCTTACACTAATTTCGGCCTTATATCCGCATTATAGAGGCTACAAAAATTTCGTACCCTCACTAAACGTGCTTCGGGTAAAGCTATAATGGTGGAGAGGCAGGACATGTAGCACGCACGGGAGAGATGAGAATTATATACAAAATTTTAGAAGAAATAATGCCTGAAAGAAAATAAGAATATCCAGGCTTAGACAGGAAATTAACGTTAGAACTGACCTAGCATGGAACGATGTTAAGAGCATGAATTAGATTATATAGGCTCACGATGTGGTCCGGTGTCGAATGTGTGTAACAAGCCTTCAAGTTCCACGAAAGACATCGATCAACTTAGCGACTATCAGCTTCTGTATAAAATCTGCTCTATGGAGTTAGTTAAGTGTTGGGTGTAGGCGTTGAATGTCTCTACCGGGGATACACTTCATTTCCTTCCGTGTATTCTGGGAACAATCCTTATATTATATTAACAGGAATGTACATGCAGAATCTTTACAACTATTCCTCTTACAGTCCTTCATAGCCTTGCGTGTTAGGCAAAAGTTCAGGCACACAGACTGTATTAAATTTATATCAAGCTTTAAAACGCAGTGATAATCTGATATACAGGGTCATCGAAAAAAATGGACGAGATTTGAAGCCGCTATAACTTAAAAATTACCAGACGTATTTACACGTTTTGCGTCTTAAAATGTTCAGAAACGTTTAAAGTTTTAGACTTACCTTAGTAAATTTCAATATGTGCGCCCTTTGTAGCTCTGGAGACGTCCAAACGAAATTCTATCTCCTGCCACGTTTTCTGAATCATGTCTCGTGTTACAGTTCCAATGGCTGATGTGATCCTGTCTTGCAGGTGCTGGATATTCCTTATCTTCTCAGCATACACAATGCTCTTAATGTACCCCCACAGGAAAAAAATCAAGTGGAGAGAGATCTGGGCTTCTAAGTGGCCAGGGTATCAGTCCACCCCTTCCAATCCAGGCATCAGGAAATCTCTCATTTAAAACGTTAGTCACAAAGCAACTGAAATGGGGAGGAGCTCCATCTTCCATAAAAATAACCCTACTTACAATTTCTTGTTCGAAGGTTTAACGTGTAAATCCGTCTAGTACTTTTTAAGTTATAGCGGTTTCAAATCCCGTCCATCTTTTTCGATGACCCTGTAATTAACTCCATGCATTACAATCATTCCTGAGAAAGTTATACGTTACCTATTCACTTTGATCGTTGAAAAACTGCTAACCTTTACAGGAAGAGCTATTTAAGTGTTGTGCCCACAACAGCCTGCCATGGGTCCCACCCCTGTACCACATAAATCCAGTCCACAATCTTCCACTCTATTTCTTTAAGTTTCATTTTATTATTATTCTGTACGACTATGTTTTCGGGTGGTCGCTTCTCTATACGCAACACATAGAGTAATATTTAAAAATCAAGACTTCGCCCTCTAATGGACAAACCGCTCTCCTATGAATAACGCAAGACAGAAATATTGTTTGAACAATATTAGCCAGCTTACATTTCTAAAAGAGATATGATGTGCTTCCGTAGAGGTGTAAACTACACTTATGAACATTATTTGCATAGATCGTGATGTTGAAATGGTCAACACTAACCTTAAAACATTTAAATTTTCTTTGTTATTTCCGCGTTTTGAACAAAGTCATTAGTCATACACGTACAATTGTCAAATTCTAGTTCATAGATGGTATAGCGAAACACAAACATACAAACACACGTGCGGGCGAGCGCGCTTGTGATTCACCAATTAAGCTTCCTATGACGCTCTGTAAATTCCATACTAAAACTTCCCGTTACTGAATGAAACAAGACATGAGAATCTCTTTCTGTTATTCACTTGAACCATTGGACCATCATGCAAGTTTCCAAATGACAGCAGCCCTAGTCGGAGGATTGGGAGCGTTCTGCGGAAAAGCAATAAGTTTTATGAGGAAAGAAGGCCTTACTTCTGGACATAAAAATTCCTACTTGCTTTCAGTCAAGAAGATTTCCAGACAATTTGACTAATATAGTTTTCATAGTTACATCACAAATGCTGGTAAAATAAATTTCAGTTGCGTAGATTTATGTTGTACATTTACAGTACTTCAAATTATTATTTGTTACATTTATAAATCTGAAAAATTCTAACCCACACACCATTAGTCTGACGGCTGCGGTAAGTTTCCCCTTTCAGAGAGCGTCAGTTAATTTCGCGTCTATCAATGATCATTACATTAAGGTCGAAATAGGCTCAGTTTCTTTAATCGAATAATATACACCGTACATAACTGCACTGAAATTTTCTCATAGATCAGAGATATTGATCTGTTTATTTGTTAATTTTTGTCGTTTTATGACTTTTTTCAAGAAAATGTGTTATGCAGCGTCTAAATATAGAGTGATCGCAGAATAAAATCTAAGAAAGTAGTTATTTGAAAGAAACCAATCATGGCGTGACTTGAAGTACTACACCAGAATTTGCCTAAAGTAAAGGAGAAAAGTCACAAATCCCCTCGGGCAGGAGAGCCAGTAGGCGGACCGAAATTTTAACCTGGGACCGCCAGAATAATAAAAAATAGAAATTTTGAGAAAAGCAGATTTTAGTTCGCACATGTACTTTATGTTGGACGTTGTCCGTTGTTTTACGTAGGGTGGATAAAAACTAAATTAAAGTTTTGCACATGTAGAATTCTGAGAGGAGGGTAAAAAAAACTGAAGGTCTTTGCCTCATTACTTGCACAGGGAAACTTTGGTGATTCAGTCCCAAGCAAAATATAGTTAGGATTGGCTGCTAGATGGCAGTCCCTACAGAATTATAATTATTAAAGTTATTATTATTATTATATTGATGTCTCTTTTCACAGGCTATTATTATTATTATTATTATTATTATTATTATTATTATTAGAGCTAAAATTTTGGGGCTTTGTAATTTCAATGAAAACATTCACTACAGTGCTGCAATATACATTTCTTGTCTGCACACTTAAAGAGCTGGAATACTGCCTACGAGGCATGTGCGCTCAGCGATATTGTTGAAGACATAAATGAAAACGCGCTCAAACTTCATCTTCATTTCCAGAAGCAATTTATAGAAAGTGAAAGCATGCTTAAGATTCGCAAGTACATGCTCTTCCTTTTAAAAAAACAGGTTCCGTAAAGGACAATTATTTCTAATATAAGAAATTTTCTTTTCTCCAAACTTCCAGGCCGGCTGTGGGGCCCGCGGAGTCTCCTATTCAGTGTGAACAGCAGTTTTTCCCAGGGGTGCACCGGCCGGGGCGTGAGAGAAAACACTCGCCTCCACCCAGTGCCGTGGTTAAGAATGAGTGGAACTATACCATCACTCCTTCAATGCCTTCAAGGCGTTGAAAGGGAAAATTGTACCCTTCATAAAAGGGACACAGAAATGAAAGGTTTCAGTATATTGACAGAACCTTCTTTCTTCTTTACTCATTATTATTTGTTTATCATTTATTAATTAATCTAGTTATTTATTAACTTCACTTGTTCATTTATTCCTCCCGCGTTTACTACGTCTTTCTTCTTATATCTTCATTCCTCCCTTTACTTTCCTTCGCAGGCTTCTTTTCGCTTTCTTAACTATTCCTTGGCTTTGTTCTCTACCTCTTATCTTTCCAGCAGCTACTTTCTGTTCCTACCATTAGCAGTTTGGAGCCAGGAAGGCTCTGTCACTAGAATGACTAGCGTAAGAGCTGGTTACATGGTCTTATATTCCCAGCAGAGGCAGCAATATATTCTCTTCACCACCGTGTCCAGACCAACCGTGGAACTCACCCACTCAGCCCTCTACCCCATCGATACCGATCACAGGGAGTGAAACTGACCAGTTACCGCTGTCACTTTCTTCCGTCTCTTAAGTTAAGAATGCGTCGAGCCATACATCTCCCCTACACCCACCCACCCATCTACACACACACCCACCCACCTACACACTAACCTACCCCCCCCCACACACACACACACACACACGCACACACGAGGGACCTGAGATTATCGCAACGAAGGTAAATTCGGGTTTTCTGATGTCACGCTGATCAGACTGGTGTATAAGTACCAGTGATTCGAAGGATTGTGCTGTCACCATGTTGAGGGTAGACCCAGTGAAGTTTCGTCCGAAACGTTGGTAAATATATGCCACTCCGCGCGACGTAATGCGCCACAATACCAGAACCTTCGCCCCATACATCTACGTGGCGTGATATTTAACTTTTTAAAGCCTACTGTTTACCTAATGCACCAACAGGTTTACCATTCAACACCTGCACACTCTGCCCACATTGTATTTATGTGTTTTGTATTTATCTGAGAAATAACAGCGACTTGTGCCACTTTCATCATGAACTGACTGGTTTTTATAACCTAGATAAAAATTGTTTACTGCGCGGTACGAACTGTGTCTAAAATAAAGCAGTCTGCGCTTTGTCTTGAAAGGGTTACTTAATACGAAGGCACTATAGGCAATTTACAGATAATCCTACAAAACTGACTGAAGAAAATTCCGATAACATGAACATTTCTCACATTTAGAAGACAGTATTCTACGTTTCGCGCGTAGGAATGCCAGCTTAACAAGTCATCGATGACGAGATTTATTCACGATTCAAAATAAATATTTCTGCCATTATGTCAGCCACTAAGGACAATGCGAGGCAGTCTGTCTTATTGGCTCTCTGTCATCCTACAATTATCACAAACCTTTAGTTATCAAAAGCAGATATCAGATGCAGACACACATTTCCCCAGTGTCCCCCATACCCCAGCCCCTAAGGAACACCCGATGAGTTTTTTCATAACAGCAAACCCGAGTCACGTGCAAGTTGCGAAATGCTATTGTCCTCAGATAAATGCGGCAATGTTTATTGTCGCTGGTGGATGTGACCTGGAGAGGCAGTGAGGGGGGGGGGGCTATAAACAGAATTCACGCAGTGTCAGCGTGGTCAGTCAGAATCGAGTGGTCACCGCAGATTACCTCCAGTGCTCCCATTTAACGAACTCATTCAAACAGGCGGTTTGACTGCACAATAGACCATTGATGAAGTCCAAAAGTGTAAATTCAAATACATGTCAAAACTAGCTCCTGATTTTTAAATATCCATACATTAAAACTTTTTGTGTAGTTTAATAGAGGTTTGTGTATATTATATTGAAATGTGCTTTAGGATATTAGAAGAGAGTTTGAAATTCATTTTAGGCCTAAATTAAAGCAAAAAGCATATATTTTTTTTAATTTTAAGGTAGCACATCCCCGTTACTTTAACAGATTCAGTACATGTTTCATTCTTGATAAATATATGTTGTGATGACTGATTGAAACGTTTTCGAAAAGGTATTTTATAAACAAACTTCTGAGTCCAGTGTATATTGACAATCTATCACACAAAATTCCCTCAAGCCGAAGCCACACCGCCATCACCAACCATTAACCCTTTAAACGCCGAGTTAAATCCCATCTGCCATTTGCTGGTATTGTTAGAAGCTCACCACATTTTCCACGTTAGCGTGATAAGGGATAAATTCCTTTGAAAACATAAATGTTTTTACAAATAATTAGACAGATATCTATAACCATATTAAGGTGTACAAAAGAACGTACTCCATGCACCAAAGGTCAAGGCGTTTGCTTAACCTTTTGACGCCTAATATCAACTATAGTGGTCGTACCGCACCGCTAAACTCTAACGTTGCATTTTATATATTTATTCAACAAATATAGGTACTGAATATTTTAAAAATGGTATATACTCTCATTTTTTTAATGCTCTTTGTTTCATAATTCTAACATATTAGGTTCCTGTATTTTTCACATTTTATATACAGGTGTGCTAAAATTAAAAAAAAATTATTCCGGCGCCAAAAGGTTAATATTCTTATTTTCTGTTCCGGAACTTCTGCGCCGATTTCCTCCGTCCCTCCAAGCCTGTAACACGACAGTACCCCAATGGAGCGACCGGGCCTGCACAGCACAGTCGGTACAGAAACTCGCTACGGGCTGAACGGTCCTGTAGTGACGAAGTTTGCGGTGTCCGCCCAGTGAGGCCCCGTGACACACCCAGCCTCCTGTGCAAGGAAAGTGGCTGGAACGTCGTGCTGACAACCCACCCTCTTCTTACGCCGGGGTTGTGAATGGGTTGGAACTATACCTTCGCCTCCCCTGTTTGCCTGCATAAGTATATCTTGGGCTTATCTTCACATTTACTCAAAAATGAACCACGGTCGATAAGTTTCGACGTCCTTACTGAGAGATCGTTCACAAAATCTTCCTATCACTCCATTTCGTATAAACTAAACAGTCAAACGGGCCTCGTTAAGTAAGCCAAGAAACAACTAGTTATGCTGATATTTCATTACTTTCCAACACAAATTATATATCATAAATATCAAACACTGAGGAACTTTAAGTAAATAACGAACTACATCAAATCCACTGAAGCATTTACACTTTGTGGGAAGGGAAGAGGGCCTGCGGGTTTCAGACGATTATAAAAGGGGGCGGACTGGCAAGTTTAAGAGCCGGTGGTTTGTGGATTCCGTCTGCGTTTATATAAGTTGGCTTTTAAATTTATCCCTATGAAGTATTAGGAAGAATACTTTTATCGGAGATTGAAGAAATCCAACAAGATGCAACAGTATGCAAATATTTATTTACTGCTAAATTACTCTACATGTTTCGGGCATCTATCGCGCCCATCATCAGGAGTACATAAAACTGTAGTTGCAGCCTCTGATAGCTGGCAAGCTTCTTCAAACGTGACCAAATAGTCCTCATTTGGTCATGTTTGAAGAAGCTTGCTCCCCAGATATTATGACCTCTACCAGAGGCTGCAACTACAGCTTTATGTACTCCTGATGATGGGCGCGATTGATGCCCGAAACGTGTAGAGTAATTTAGCAGTAAATAAATGTCTGTATAATGTTGCATCTTGTTGGACTTCTTCAACCTAGAATTACGATGCACGGAAGTACAAATATAAAACTTTTATCGGAGACTCCACTCATAGCTAGAAATGTCCAGACGAAACAGACGCAATAATTCAGTCATTGCCGTCTACATCTAAACGGTGGCGCAAGGCAGAAACAACTTACAAAAACAGAACCTTGTGTCATAACGATAGCACACAAGTAGGCCTACCTGCATTTAACTCAGTTATAATTATTCTGTTCTGTTGTAGTCTATCAAAATATTCTGGTGAATCCTAACGAACTATCTCAGACGTTTCTTCACATTATTTGATTGTGTACGGTTCGTGTGTGTTGCTAAGACATATCACAGATTTCTAAAACACTGAGAGGCTTTTGATACAAGTAAACAAATTTAGACATGATAGTAATAATGCGACTTTTAGACTTTTGTATTCAGTGTACAATATGAGACCTAGGAGGGACGAGGTAATGGGAGAATGGAGGAGATTGCATAACGGGGAGCTAAATGATCTGTACTCCTCACCCAATATTGTGCGGGTGATAAAATCGAGACGAATGAGATGGGCTGGGCATGTGGCGTGTATAGGTGAGGAGAGGGGGGCGTTAGGGTTTTGGTGGGGAAACCGGAGGGAAGGAGACCACTGGGGAGACCTAGGCGTAGAGGGGTGGATAATATTAGGATATATCTCCAGGAGGTGGGATGTGGTTTGGGCTGGTCCAGGACAGGGACAGGTGGCGGACGCTTGTGCCTGAGGTAATGAGACTTCGGGTTCCGTGAAATGCGGGGAATTTCTTGACTAGCTGCAAATCAGTTAGCTTCTCAAGAAGGACTCTGCACCATGGAGTAAGTAAGTAAGTACAATATGAGATATATGCCTACTGGTTATCTTATTTTTTTTAAAAAACCTGCTGTTTTATCATTCCTCGAAATAAACATATTACGAAAAAATAAAACTGGTCTGGGGGCTGGAAAATTTTGTTGTGGCGATCCAGATTTAATGAAATGTAAAAAGGCTGTAACGTGTCATGTGTGCCAAAAGAGTTTTTCCAATGGTATACCGTGTTTTTAAACGTATTAGCCATGTAGGGTAATTGGCATATTTGTTTCGGTGCATGCGTCCGGATTTAATAACCTTTTCAACCCCAAGAATGTGTTAACATTGCAACTACCAAACACATCATAAATATATCACGCCTACGCTTAATTGTAACAATTTGATGTATGTAGCCTCTTTGACGTATGGAATTAAGTGCGAGAAAAAGAAGAATATTTTCGAAGCAACACAATTTATTCTAGACCTACCTAACAGCCATAGCAGGTGAAATTTTTAAATTTCAACCTACAAAGAGAACTGCGGACTGTAGCTTGTAGTGTCGTATTCGTTACACGACCGAGATAACAGACGTGGTTTTCTTGTATTCGGAAGTTCCCCGATTAAAATCTCGTCCGACACCCTAACTCTACTGGCTAGAGTTTTACATAATTTTTCTTATTCACTTCAGGCAAAAATCGTGATAGCGCCTCAAATTAGGTCACGACCGCTTACATTCCTTTAATTTTAATTCATTATTAAATAGGCTCTTAATCTTTTGCCGCTGCAGGATTACAGTCCGAATTGGAGACAGCGTCATTCAATAAATTACACATAAACTGTTGCTCAAGAGCATCGATCTGAATATAAACCAAAACCTCTTTGAATTCCCTCGGTTTCCGACACCAAACTCAGAACCCATAGCAAGAAGAGCTAATGCTAAGAACAAGAACTAAAACATTTCGCCTACCTTCCAAGGCTTCCACACTTGCAAGAAGATTCTACAAACTACACAGCCACTGTAAGCATTGTTCAGTTTATAGATTCTTCTCTGCTAGCACTTTGGGCTTTCCTGAAACATTTAATCAATGCACTTGTATGGCGCTGGGTGGTGCAGAGGCTGGGTGCAAGAGCAAATCTGAGCAAAACAAATACCCTGTGGCTCTGTGGATATAACTAACGCTCATAACTTTTAAACTAAATGGGCCACTAGACGATAGTATCACACCTCTGGTACATTCTATGTGTGGATTAAGTGGAAGGCGGGTCTACTGCCTTGAAATACAATGTCTGCTAACCTGACCTTCCACGATGTGGCAGTGGGAAGTAAAGTTAAGTCCCAAGCGGAAGGGAATTAAACTCTCACCGTCTGTTTGTGGCCACCCAGCATGCTGTACGCAACGCTCAAATGACTTTCCACAAAAAAACGCACATTAGGAAATTTTCAAATCATCACGAAACTACGAGAGATGATAAATGTCATTTCTGCTCTTAAAAAAAACTGTTTATGACGGGATCCCAAAGATCTGAATCAGCCTGTCTGAGATCCTTTACATTCAATGTTCAACGTTTAGTGCTTGATAAAAAAATACTGAACTCACAATCCATGTACCTGTAAGAAACGTCACCAATAAGAAATAGTTGTCATTAATATGCACTACGCTAGCCTACCGCTGAGCAGTATTTATTTGTGTTTCCACTGTCTTCAGTAGGCCTGCTCTGCCTACGCTTTATTGACAGCTGAACATACTGCCTTCACATTTATGAACTAAACGTTCCTTTTTAAAAGACAGAAACCACACTGTGCAACAAAGCACACAACTAGACAGCAGCAACTGTTCAATCAATCTATTTCCCGGTAACACGTCACAGCTTCCTCCGCACAAACATACCTCCATTTACAAGACATAAATTAATTTTCTTCTAGAGACTAAGAGAAATGTCCTAGTTTAATCAATGTTTCCTTTACAGACACTTGTTCATGTAAATATAAACATATGAGTGTTACGATCTCATGATCGCAAATAAAAACACATACGAAAAGTAATGGAAAAAATAAAGGAAGAATATTTTAAATAAAATACTATATATATAAAAAACAAAACACTGTACGCCTTCAGATCAATATTAGCCTCAATAAAACTAAGAGAGAATTTCAGAGTAAGTCACGTGCAAATACAATACTTACATTTGAATTGCTTCTTACAGAAATGAAATCAGACAAGTAATACTCTACAGGAATTATGAGAAAGTGCTTGTCGGTATAAGTATGTTTGTCTACATAACATATATCGTGTTAAACAAGTTAAATACCGTAATGCGTAACAAACCGAAAACAGATTTTTAAACTTTCTGATGTACTTTTGTCTACGAAAGGCCTATAACGGTGTCGTTACGCACAGTATGGATAGGATTTAGTAATAAACTCCTGATTTAAAAATTACAGTACGTAACTCCCGTAACAGTCAGTCGTGTTCTCAAAATATACCATCGCCATTCATTTATTAATGAAGGCCCGGAGTATTTCAGACGATACTGCTTCGGACGATCGGATTATTAATTAAGATAACTGTAAAATAATTGCACGGAAGGTGTCGCAGTCTGTCTGACGATACTACTCAGATATTCGACTGATGGATATCTCATTTACGACAGTCTGTGTTCCAACCAAAACTAGAAGCGGTCACCTCCCAAATAAAAGACGCATGTATTGAGTCAAATTTGTCATCATATTACCGTTTTGATGGCAAAAAAAAAATGGTACACTCTGTCCCGTTAAATTCCAGGCAGCATAAAGCGATTAAAGCGGCCGGGGCGTAGCGTTAAAATCCCCCCCCCCCCCCATCGAGGGCCGAGAATGAACAAAGGGTAGAGCTATACTTGTACCTCCCCCTACACCAGTGTGCTTTTATAACATGCTACAGTAAAAAATTTGTCCATTTCGTTGGCACTTCACAAAATAATTAAAATTACACGTAGGTCTACAATCGTGGTTACGGCTTTACGTTCTCAAATGTCCGCACAGTCTGCGCGTTTCATAAAAATCACACCTCAGACAAACCATTCAACAGAAACCGCACAGTAGTGACAGACCTCCATACTATTGGCACTTTATGTGGCACGTTTTCCGATATTTCTTTAGACAGAGGGGACGGGGTTCCCTTATGAGAGATCCTACACTCCCCCCAGTTAACGAGGGTGATCGTTAAGTTAATGATCAGGTGGGGGGAATATGACCGGTGGCGTGTGCATATGTGAACATGCCATTCATTTGTGTGAACAAGCCAAGTGTGAACAAAAATTTGTACTTCTGCTCTGTCAGCCCTTCTGTACGAACTCACTACTAGGGGAACTCAAGTGCAACTACAAGCTGCTAACAGAAGAGCTTCCCTAAAGCAAAGCTACCGAAGGAATCTATGAAGTTCTGATGGATTATGTGGCAGGATGTGCCACTGATTCTGAACATTTTGCAACTCACGACCGGTAGAAAGGCGGTGGGTTTCCGAGGACTGATACCCTGTCTCATCGTATGCAGCAATGTAAAGTAATTCCTGTTCAGACCCGAAGGGTTCTAGAAGGGTGAGTCTCCCAGATTTCTAGACAATCGACACATGAAGGCGGTAATGGTGTCAGCCCTACGTACCGGCCGCCTTTTCCCCCAGGAAATATTTCTGGTACTCGTTTCTGTTAAGAGGCTGAGACGACCTCACGGCCATAGTGCGGCCGGAAGGATTGTGCGTATTATGCAGTACAAATAATAGTATCAAATCCTCACTAGTACGTCCAAATGTGTTAGTCTGAATTCTAGAAATTAATCTCTTTATTGGATATAAAACCTAAAATTCATTAAAAACCAAAGTAATCTTCACAAATTCACATTTAAGAAGGACTACATACGGGAAATTTTGTTTTCAGATATTTCAGGAATTTGTAATATGTTTGCACATTTATATAACTGACGCAGTTGGAACCTCGATAGTCCTATTAGGTTTAGAACATCGGGAAGAGACTATGTAAGACTAATGTTATAAACGTAATACTATTCACGAGTTAAGAAAGACTGAAAAATAAAATATGTTTTCTTTCTCTGGCGGGAGGATCCTGTGTTACAGAAATGACAGTTGTTCAACAAATAACACATCTTACCGGACGTGGCCACTTCCTCGTAGGTCCATTTAGAAGTAGGAGCAAATAAGTTAAAATATACTGCCAACTTGCTAGAAAATTACAATATTCAAAATTGTTTTATTTACATATTTCTCGTTGTTGAGAAGTCAAAATTTCCTTCAAAATGTATAATAATAATAATAATAATTCCTAACATCTATCAGTAGTTTCAATCACAACCAGCACACACTTTGCGAACAATTTTATTTGATAGCAACTAGTTTCGACCCTAGACTCTGGTCATCATCAGGCCGTAATACAAGAACATGAACATGTGCGGAAATTAAAACCCTTAATTTTGAGATCTCCCCTTTTGCAATAAAAATATATTTCAAAAGTGTGTAAAGTATACAAGTGTAAAATCAATTTAAAAAGGCCTAAGGAAGTTTAAAAGTACTAATTATCAGTTGTTTTAAATTATTTTTAAAAATGCCAATTACAAGAATTTCATAAAGTAGAGGTGATGTAATTCTTGTACGTTAACTGTAATATTTCTTAATAACTGTATTAGGAATAGAAGTATTTGTAAGCTGCATGCTCTCATACCTGCATATCTCACGATGTGTTCCGATGTACTGTCATTTAATTAGTTAGGCCGCAATTTCGTTTACAGGAGAGTTATGTTAGGAGATAAGATAAAAGAAAATTTTCGTATATACTTATATATATTAATGACGTTCCGAAAGTATTAGTATGAGATTCAGTGTATTGTGGAACGTACTTAGATTTATACAGTTATCGGACCTATAATTGCGTCTTTAATTACTGGTTGTTTACAGTTGACTGATTACCGTACCGTGCGTGATACAAAATTCATGTTATTAAACAAGCGTTACACCCACTGAAATGTAAACACGATAGATATACAATCTCCTACATGTTTCGACACTTCTTGAGTGCTAACATCAGGGAGTCAGGGAGTATATGGTTCGTAGTAACGTAATATATAACTCCATAAATAAATAGGTTAAACGTTTTCAAAATTGCTTCAGCCCTCTATCGCGGTTTGGCCAAGGAAAGGGTTAAAAGACTTTATCTCATTTCAGATATCTCCACGGGGAATGTAACTGTGTCGCGGGCTATGGGTTGAGAGCCCTTCTTCAGTGACTGATTTTATCCTTACACCAAGGCGGCGTTGTGAGTTCTTTGTGTGGTCGTGCATCTCTGAGATATTTTCAATCATTCAAAATTTCAACCGGGGTTAATAGATTACGAAATTCCATAAAGCTTTTATACTGATTTTTCTAGCTGCGTTACAGCAAACATAATTTATGCCCTAGAATGAAGTCAGTCGCAAACCATTGCCTGATGAACGCCAGTCTGTGTGGAATACAGCACAGAGAAACAGAGGATTTTGATTTAGGGCAAGCTTGGTACTGAATAACAACATATTCCAAAAATAATTATGCAGTAAAAATTTAATATACCATAAAACCAAATTGCCATTCAGGTGACCGTGCATCGTGATAAATTCTTATAATAAAACTAACTAGATGCACTAATTTCTCAAATTTATTTTTGGAATAAAACTCTACATGTTTGGAACAGTTCCTCTGTCCATAATCAGGAGTTTTTCATTGTAAACACAGCAATGGTATATATCGTACAGGTTTGCTGACAGCTTGCGAGCAGGATCAGGACGGAACCGTCCTGATCCTGCTCGCCAGCTGTCAGCAAACCTATATGATACATACCATTGCTGTGTGTTCAGCGAAAAACTCCTGATGATGGACAGAGGAACTGTTCCAAACATGAAGAGTTTTATTCCAAAAATAAATTTGAGAAATTAGTGCATCTCGTTGATTGTATTATAAGAATAAATGAGAATCGACGAGACGTCAGAATGCTACTGTGACAAGGCAGAAAATATAAATCCCCATAAACACTAACCGAATAGGTTGCTGTAGTTGTGAGCGACATCTAGGCTCAGACATTTTACTGTATACTTTCATCTCTGCAGTTGAATGTCTAGTTACGTAGCCTCTTCCTTCAAACAGACCACAAAGCACACATCGAACATCTTATGTTCCTACAGTTCACGACTATCTGCCTGTAACCTTCAACGTTGCATAATCTCGGAGAGAGAAGAGCGTTGTGAAATAGCCTAACATTTAATCAGTATAAATACAGTGAAAAACTCGCATGATGGACAGAGGAACTGTCCAAAACATGTAGAGTTTTATTCCAAAAATCAGTTTGAGAAATTAGTGCATCTAGTTGGTTTTATTATAAGAATGATAAAACCAGTTGATTATATTTAACCACAAATGTGACGGCAGATTTCAAACAGTCAGGACCGCTTCTACAAAAATCATAAAGTGTATATCTACATTCAACAGTCAGTTTCATCCATACTCCACTCCCACGATCTACAGCCACAATAACCATCTTCACTTTACCTTTCTGTTTTCATGTCCGTCTTAAAAATAAGATTTTGTAGGCATCCTTTGTTTCTCTGCTCAAACCATGTGCCGAAACATACTCTCCTGCGTTCCACCATCAAGGCACTCTACAACCTGTACATATTACGAAGTTTTCTCCTTACGTAACATGCGCATTGTTCACTTCATCCTCCATATTGACTCTACACAACACATCTTTAGTCCAACAATCACGTTTACCAACTCTGCCGACTGCTACAGGAAAGAAAAAGCGGTTCCAGCCTTGAAATAAGTAAACGTTACTTGAATGTACATGCATAAAGATGCGTGTGTGTGTGTGTGTGTGTTTGTGTGTGTGTTTGTGTGTGTGTGTGTGTGTGTGGTGTGTGGTGTGTGCAGAATTGCAACATTTAATTTCTTTTTACGTTGTCCTGAGTTGTGTGACGGCAGATAGTAACAATACGCGCAATGAACGTGACTTGCATTGTGACGTGAGTGGAATTGCCTGTCCTGTCTCTGACGTTAAGTTCGTTGTCATATCCACTTGACACAGAAATGTAAAAATCCCCATATATTTGCAACAGCAAAATAATATTTGATGTTTGATATCTGTGTGGCCGTGCATCATTGATGCACTAATATAAACAGCCAACTAGATGCAACAATAAAAATTTAATGATAATTTCAATCAGCTCAACATGTTTCCGACGATATTTTCGCCCATACTCAGGAGCACTAGACTCCGTTTACAGCTTGTGGTATAATCCACCGACCATACTGCCGGCCGGCAGCATCATCGGTACATTATACTACAAGCTGTAAACAGAGTCTGTGCTCCTGAGGATGGACGAAAATATCGCCCGAAACATGTTGAGCCGATTGTAATTATCAATAAATTGTTATTTTTGCATCTAGTTAGTTGTTTATATTATTGAATTAAAATAATAATTTCAAAAACCTCAGGCAACTGATCCTCCCAGTAAAAGGTAGCATAAAGCCACTCTTATCCTTAAGTTTAATGTGCATTCCATTTCCAAAAACTTGTAGTGGTCGAAGTACAATAAGGTATGGAAAAAATCTGTCCAGTAGCCTTCGTGTTACAGTTTCGTACACCACCAGATCGACTTGCTCGGTTTTGATTAAAAGTTGTGTGAATCCCCTGTGCTACACGCATTACTGCGTCACAGATCTGGCAGCATTCATTGAATCCAAATTCCATTTTTACTATCACGTGGATTATATATTTTCTCAGACAGTCAGGTTGTTGAAGTTATTCTGACAGCAACCTTCTGCTTTCCCTACCTACAAAATCTTCTGATATTATTGCACATCAGTTAAGCCTCAGTTCCAATATGTTTCTATCGTGTGGAATTACATTAGGCCTAGTTATACTGATGTCAGTAAACTTCAGGGCATCCAGTGGAAGTTATTAATACTATTATTATTATTATTATCATCATCTCCTTTGTACAGGGTAATTATACTTATATTCCTGAGAAAAACTATGTCCCTAGAGAATATAGTGTTGCAGCTATTCTGTTGTTACTATTCATGGTGCTTATATCGTTAGTTTCAGTGTTGAATCTATTGTACTTTTACATTAGTACTTTCCGAAGTATGTGTGCAGTGCCCAATATGGCTGTT
>Ga0123352_10006079_pt1 | contig 18387 bp, 14 predicted proteins | sample TergutLab28metaG_FD_89700 | JGI IMG/M metagenome (GOLD analysis project Ga0123352, IMG submission 89700) | Labiotermes labralis P1 segment gut microbial communities from Petit-Saut dam, French Guiana - Lab288 P1 | ecosystem: Host-associated > Arthropoda: Insects > Digestive system > Gut ... | reverse complement strand
CTTGCTTTGGGTGCGGGTGCGCTTCCTGGTGCGCTCCGCCTTCAACGTCATCGGCGCGCTGCTCTACGCCGTCTTCTGGTTCTTCGTGCCGCTGGGCGTCGGCGGTGTCGCCGAGGCGAAGGAGCCGCGCGACGCCCGCTCCTGGCTGGCCGGCAAGCGCCCCGACAAGGGCCAGGTCATCGCGCTGATCGCGCTGGCCATCGGCACCGGCATCCTGGTCGACAACCTCAACCTCGGGGCCGCGAACCGCGCGGTGTGGCCGCTGCTGGTGATCGCGCTCGGCGTCGGCCTGGTGTGGCGGCAGGCGGACAACGCGCGCAAGGCCCGCTGGGTGGAGATGAGCCAGGGCAAGCGGTTCTGGCCGCTGGCCAGGGCCGCGGCCGGGGTCGCGCTGGTGGTCGCCGGCGTGACCGGCTTCATCGTGGTCCGCGGCAACGGCAGCCACCTCGGCGGCATCCTTCAGGCCGCCCTGGCGGTGCTCGTCGGCGTCGCCCTGATCGCCGGCCCCTATCTGGTGCGGCTGACCCAGGACCTGTCGGCGGAGCGCCTGATGCGCATCCGCGCCCAGGAGCGCGCCGAGGTCGCCGCGCACGTGCACGACTCGGTGCTGCACACGCTGACCCTGATCCAGCGCAACGCCGAGGACCCGCGCGAGGTGGCCCGGCTGGCCCGCGCCCAGGAACGCGAGCTGCGCGCCTGGCTGTACCGGCCGGAGGGCACCGGACGCGACGACGAGCCGACCACGCTCGCCGAGGCCGTGCGGGCCGCCGCCGCCGAGGTCGAGGACGCGCACGGCGTCCCGGTCGAGGTGGTCTGCGTCGGCGACTGCGCGCTCGACGAGCGACTCGTGGCGCAGATGCAGGCCGCGCGCGAGGCGATGGTCAACGCGGCGAAGTACGGTGGCGGTTCGGCCGGCGAGGCGGTGCAGGTGTTCGCCGAGGTGGAGGAGGGCCGGGTGTTCGTCTCGGTCCGCGACCACGGCCCCGGATTCGACCTCGACCAGGTACCCGAGGACCGCATGGGCGTACGACAATCGATCATCGGCCGGATGGAACGCAACGGTGGCCAGGCCCGGCTGCGTCCCGCCCCCGGCGGCGGAACCGAAGTGGAGCTGGAGATGGAGAGGGTGGCGGCGGCATGAGCACGGACGAGGAGCGGCGGGTACGGGTGGTGCTCGTCGACGACCACCGCATGTTCCGCACCGGGGTGCAGGCGGAGATCGGCGCCACCGAGGAGACCGGCGTCGAGGTGGTCGGCGAGGCGGCCGACGTCGACCAGGCGGTCAGCGTGGTCACCGCGACCCGGCCCGAGGTGGTGCTGCTCGACGTGCACCTGCCCGGCGGCGGCGGGGTCGAGGTGCTGCGGCGGTGCGCGGCGCTCGCCGCCGACCCGGAGCGGCCGGTGCGGTTCCTGGCGCTGTCGGTGTCGGACGCCGCGGAGGACGTGATCGGCGTGATCCGCGGCGGCGCCCGCGGCTACGTCACCAAGACCATCACCGGCCCCGACCTGGTCAACTCGATCTTCCGGGTCAGGGACGGCGACGCGGTGTTCTCCCCGCGCCTGGCCGGCTTCGTGCTGGACGCCTTCGCCTCCACCGACGCGCCTCCGGTCGACGAGGACCTGGACCGGCTCACCCAGCGGGAGCGGGAGGTGCTGCGGCTGATCGCCCGCGGCTACGCGTACAAGGAGATCGCCAAGCAGCTGTTCATCTCCGTCAAGACGGTCGAGTCGCACGTCTCCGCGGTGCTGCGCAAGCTCCAGCTGTCCAACCGGCATGAGCTGACCCGCTGCGCGACGGCCCGCCGCCTGGTCTGAGCCGGTGGTCGCCCGGCGGGTCGGTCGCCCCTTTCGGGCTACTACTCGTCGGGCCAGAGCAGCGTGTAGTTCGGCACGCGGACCGCGCGCTGCTCCACCGGCGTCTCCAGCGACTCCATCGGCACGCCTTCGGGTACCGGGCAGCGGCTCAGGTGGATGCCGATCAGGCAGCCGTCGCACCAGAACGCCGCGTAGCCCACCCGTCGCTCCGGCTTCCCGGTGAAGGTCAGCCGCAGGTCGTCCGATCCGCAGCTGGGGCACGGCCGGTGGGTCGCCCGGCCCGGCAGCGCCTTGTAGTGCTGCTCGTACGCCTCCAGCCACGCTCCCCAACTCGCCGTCAGGGCCTGCATCCTCGCATCTCCTGTCGTCTCGGCTCGCCCGTCCCGGGGCGACAGTCGACATTACGCCGCCCCAGGGGCGCTTGGGTCGCTTTCCCCTAACGGTTGACGCCACCCTGGCGGCCCGCTCCACCCGCACGGCCCTGCCGCGCGTGGCGGCCGGGCGTCCTCAGGGCGCTCAGAGCGGACGCAGAAGTTGCCGTGACAGGCTGCGGACCTCGTTGTTCGAGGTCAACCGTTCCTGGAGTTCCCGATGAGTCCCACCGTCATCAACGGCCTGCCGGCCCACGTCCTGTTCGTCCACTTCGTGGTGGTGCTGGTGCCGCTGACCGCCCTGGCGGTCGTGGCGGGCGCGGCCCGCCCGCGGTGGGCCCGGCGGATGGGCCTGATACTTCCGGCGACGGCCCTCGTCACGCTCGCCATGGTGCCGGTGACCACGCACGCGGGGGAGTGGCTGGAGAAGCGGTCCGGCGACAGCCCCCTGCTGCAGCGCCACACCGAGCTGGGCGACGGCCTGCTGCCGTGGGCGACGGCCCTGTTCCTCACGGCCACGGCCGTCTGGTGGACCGGCCGCCGCACCGCACCCGCCACGGCGACGGCAAGCGCGGACACGTCGGCGGCGCCCGCCGCGACCGGGTCCTCCGCCGGGTCCGCCGGGTCCTCATGGCGCTCCGCCTCCTGGTTCCGCGCCGCCGCGGTCGTCCTCGCGGTCGTGGTCGCCGCCGGGGCCGTCGTGGACGTCTACCGGATCGGCGAGTCGGGAGCCAAGGCCGCCTGGCAGGGCACGACCCAGTCGGCCGGCGCTTCGCGCTGACCCGGGCCTACTGCCGTGAACCCCGGTCCTCCCCGGCAGGACTGTGGACAATTCCCGGCGAAATTTGGCACGGTGGTCCGCATCGAGGCCGCATTCGAAAATGTGGCCGTTTTCGCCGAGGGCAGGGGACCACCGATGACGACCAGGACCGAGGCGCCGCGGCCGGCGGGCGAGGCGGCGGCGTTCTACACCGGGCAGAGCGTGTTCTCGGACCCGGGCGACATGGCCGGGCTCTACGCGGACCTGCCGCGGGACGTCGGCGCCCTCGGACGCGTGGTCAGGGGTCTGCTGATCCACCGCCTGGAGCCCGGCTTCTGGGACGTCCCGGTCGACGAGCAGCGGCTGCACGACGACGCCGAGACCCGCTACGTCGACGACATCCTGCGGCTGATCACGGACCGCAGCGCCGAACCGCTGGCGAGCCCTCGCCCGTACGGCGAGCGGTTCGTCGGCATCTGCCGGGACTTCACGCTGCTGCACGTCTCGATGCTCCGGCACGTGGGCATCCCGGCCCGGCTGCGCTCGGGGTTCGCCGACTACTTCGGCACCGACGGGTTCCACTTCGACCATGTCGTCACCGAGTACTGGGACGAGCGGCGCGGCTGGCTGCTCGCCGACGCCGAGATCCTCGACACCGACCGCTATCCCATGGACTTCGACCCGCTGGACGTCCCCCGCGACCGGTTCCTGACGGCGGGCAAGGCATGGCAGGCCGTCCGGGCCGGCGACGCCGACCCGCGGACCTTCGGACTGCCGCCCGCCGGCTCGGACTTCACCGGCCGGTGGTTCATCGCCGGGAACATCCGGCTCGACGTGGCCGCGCTCAACAAGGTCGAGCCGCTGCTGTGGGATGTGTGGGGATCCGGCAAGGGCGACGAGATGGACGGCGAACTCCTCGCGCTCTACGACCGGGCGGCCCTGATCAGCTCCGACGACGTCCCGTTCGAGGCGGCGCGCGAGCTGTTCGCGACCAGCGACGAGCTGCGCACCCCGCGCACGGTCACCTGCTACGCGCCGTTCAACGGCCCCTCCACCGTCACCCTGCGCTGAGGGTCCCGCGCGCCGCGAGCCCCGTGCTCCCGAAGCGTCGTCCCGCGCCCCTCCCGGGCGCGGGCCCCGGCGATAGAATCGCCGGGCCCGGCGCGGGGCGCCGTCATCGGCGGCCCCTTCGAGCGCCCGGCACCTTCGCAACCCTTTGGGGGGGATTGTGGTTTCCACCTCTCGCGCGCGCTTCTCCGCGCGCCGGGGCAGCCGCCTGCTCGCGGCCTGCACCACCGGTGTGCTCGCGGCCGGCGCGTTCGCGCTGGGCCCCGCCGGGACCGCGTACGCCGACGCGTCGACCCCGCCGGTCGCGTTCCACACCAAGGCCCCGGCCACGCCCGGTCCCGTGCTGCACCTGCCGCAGCGGCAGCGCGCGCTGTCCACCGCGGCGGCCGCCGACGCCCTCGTCACGCCCCGCTACGACGTGGACGGCGACGGCACCCAGGACTACCTCACGCAGGAGATCGACGGCACCGTCCACCAGTTGGGCAGCGCCGCCGGCGCGTGGACGACGCTCGGCAAGAGCCCCGTCATGTACCGCGACATCCTGACGCCCGGGGACCTGACCACGGCGATCGCCGGCCCCGAGGTGCTGTCGCTGACCACCACCGGCCACCTGTCCCTGTGGAACCACACGGCGTTCCCCACCGGTTCCCCGACCTGGACCGGCAACGGCTGGCAGATCTACAACAAGGTCGTCGCGGTCGGCGACATCGACGGCAACGGCTTCGGCGACCTGCTCGCCCGCACGCCGTCCGGCGACCTCTACCTGTACAAGGGAACGGGCAGCGCCACCGCGCCGTTCGCCGCCCGGGTCCAGGTCGGCCACGGCTACGCCATCTACGACCAGTTGATCGGCGCCGGCGACATCACCGCGAGCGGCCACGAGACGCTGGTCGCCCGCGACCTCAACGGCGACCTGTGGATGTACCTCCTCGACGGGACCGCCGCCGACCCGGTGGCCGCCCGGGTGAAGATCGGCAACGCCTGGAACACCTACAACCAGCTCATCGGCGTCGGCGACGAGAAGGGCCGGATCGGCGGCCTGTTCGGCCGCGCCCAGAACGGCGACCTGTACTACTACCAGGGCACCGGAACGGGCACCGGCACCGGCACCCTGACCGCGCGGAACCCGATCAGCAAGGGCTGGAACAGCCAACTGGTCGTCGGCCAGGGCAGCGTGCCGCTGTGGGGGAAGAACGACCTGTTCGGCCAGACCCCCGGCGGCAACCTCTATTACTACTACGGCACGCTCACCGGCGGCCTCAGCCCCCGCGCCCAGGTCGGGGTCAACGGCGACTACAAGGGCTCCAAGCTCCTCACCTCGGTGTCGCTGTCCCAGCAGGACGAGGAGCCGCTGCTGGAGATCTACAACGGCGTCCTCTACAACGACACCCAGGGCTTCGAGACCGTCAAGAGCTCCGGATGGGGCGTCTACAACACGGTGTTCGGCCCCGGGGACCTGAACAACGACGGCAACTCCGACCTCCTCGCCCGGGACACCGGCGGGGTGCTGTGGCTGCTGACCGGCAAGGGCAACGGGTCGTTCTACGGCCGCGTCAAGGTCGGTGCGGGCTGGGGCCAGTACAACGCCCTGACCGGTGCCGGCGACATCAACGGTGACGGCTACCCCGACATCGTGGCCCGCGCGGGCAACGGCCACCTGTACCTGTACCTGGGCACCGGCGACAGCAAGGCGCCGTTCAAGTCCCGGATCGACGTGGGCGCGGGGTGGAACACCTACACCCGGCTCGCCTCGCCCGGCGACCTCGACGGTGACGGGCGCGCGGACCTGGTCGGCGCGACCTCCGACGGCCGGCTGTTCCGGTACAGCGCCACCGGCCACATCGGGACCATCACCTACAAGGCCCGCGTGCTGATCGGCACCGCCGGCTGGAACTCCTACAGCGCGATCTTCTGAGGGCCGTTCACGCCGGCCGGGTCGCCCCCGCGAAGGGCATCTGCGCGATGGGGGCGATCCGGACCGGGGCGCCGGGGTGCGGGGCGTGGATCATCTCGCCGTTGCCGATGTAGATGCCCACGTGCGAGACGCCGGAGTAGAAGAACACCAGGTCGCCGGGGCGCAGTTCGGACTCCGGCACCCGCGTGCCCGCGTTGATCTGGGTGTACGTGGTGCGCGGCAGGGACACCCCCGCCGCCCGCCACGCCGCCTGGGTCAGGCCCGAGCAGTCGTACGCGTTCGGGCCGGTGGCGCCCCACACGTAGGGCAGGCCCAGCGCGCGGTACGCGAACGCCACCGCCTCGGCGGCGCGCGCAGAGGGGGCGCCCGGGGTCGCCGGCAGCGGCGTGCGGAGCGTGGAGCGGTTCGCGGCCGCCTGGCCGGTGCCCGGACCGTCCGAGGCGTCGACCGCCGCCCGGTCGGCGGGGCTGAGCTGCGCGAGCAGCGCCTGCGCCTGGGCCAGGGTGCGCTGCACGGTCTGCTTGCGGGCCGCCAGCCGGGACTGCGCCGCCCGCAGGGCGTCCAGCCGGCCGGCGGCCTCGGCCCGGGTCTGCGCGACGTCCCGCTGCTGGGCGGTCAGCCGGGCCAGCGCCGATTCCTGCCGGTTCCCCAACTGGTCGAGCATCCCGGCCTGTTCCAGGTAGGTTCCGGGCGCGGAGCTGAGCGCGAGCTGCAGCGTCGGGTCGAGGGACCCGGCGCGGTACTGCGCGGCCGCGACCGTCCCGAGCGCGTCCCGGGTCGCGTTGAGCGCGGCGGCCTTGCGGGCCAGCTCGTCCTGAAGCCCGTTCAGCGCGGCCTGGGCGGCGTCCGCCTGCTGCTTCGCGCCGTCGTACTGCTCGGTCGCCTGCTCGGCCTGCCGGTACAGCGCCTCGACCCTGGCCCTGGCCTCGGCCGGCGTGGGCCGGGGCTGTGCGTAGCCGGTCTCGCCGAACAGCGACACCGAGGCGGCGGAGGCGAGCGCCACGGTGCACGCGGCGCGGGAGACGGTGACGCGGGATCGGGGCGGGCGACTGTGTGAGGCCACGGCGGCCGTCACTCTCCTTCCGGGGGGTGGGTCCGGCGGCGCCTGCACGGGGGAACAGGGCGCCGCCGGACCTCGGCGGGGGCAGCCGGCCGCCGGACTGACGACGGGACGTCGCCGGCGGGGGATCGGCCACCTGTCGAGCGACGCTAAACCTCACCGGGGGCGGCGCGGGTCCGGTGGACCGGGACTGGTGCCCTTCCGGCCGGGGCCGACCGGAACCGACCGGCGTTCGACGGGTGACATGCCCGCTTGGGTACCCGCCCTGACCGAAGCGCCGGGAAGGCCACCCCTCCCGCCGGGGAGTGCTAAGGGCGTCGCTAGGGTCGCGGCCATGGACACTCTCATCAATGTTCTAGTCGGCCTGCACATCCTGGGCATCGCCGCACTGCTGGGCGGGTTCCTCACCCAGCTGAAGGTGATGGGCAACGGCACCGCCGGGGTCCGCTTCGTCCCGGGCATGCTCTACGGCGCCGCCGCCATGCTCGTGACCGGTGTGACCATGGTCGCTCTGCTGAACGCCGACGACCGCCACGTGGACAACGCCAAGATCGGCGTCAAGCTGGCGGTGCTGGTGGTGATCCTCGGCCTGGTCTACGTCAAGCGCGAGGAGGAACGCCTCGACCGGGTGACGTTCGGCGCGGTGGGGGTGCTGACCGCGCTCAACATCTTCATCGCGGTGCTCTGGACGTGACGCCCGGGCCCGCACATGCGTGACGTCCGGACGGGGCACTCCCGTCCGGACGTCACGTGGGGGTCGAGGCTCAGCCCACCCGCCGGGCCGCGGCGAACGGCATCCAGCTCATGGGCGCGATCTCCACGGTCGCGCCGGTGTGCGGGGCGTGCACGATCTGCCCGTTGCCGAGGTAGATCCCGACGTGGGAGATGCCGGAGTAGAAGAAGACCAGGTCGCCCGGCTGCAGATCCGCCTGCGAGACGGCGACGCCGTCCTTGACCTGGTCCCAGGTGGTCCGGCCGATGCTGACGCCCGCCGCGCGGTAGGCGGCCTGGGTCAGCCCCGAGCAGTCGTAGGCGTTGGGGCCGGTGCCGCCGGACACGTACGGCTTGCCGCGCTGCGAGAGCGCGAACTGGATGGCGGCGGCGGCCCGTCCGGACGCCGGCCCGCTGTACGTGTACGACTTCGTCGCGGACGACGTCGAGGGGGTCATCGCGGCGAGCTTGGCGCGCTGGGCGGCGTTCAGGCTGTTGAGCAGCTTCTGCGCCGCGGCGAGCTTCGTCTGCAGGTTCTTCTTCTCGGTCGCCAGCTTGCTCTGCGCGGAGGTCAGCTCGTTCAGGCTCGACGTGGCCTGCGCCCGCTGGATGTTCGCCTGCTCCTCCTGGACCTTGAAGGTCTGGAGGGCCTGCTCCTGCGTGGTGGAGAGCCGGTCCATCATGTGCGACTGCTGGAGGAACTGCTCCGGGTTGTCGGAGAGCAGCAGCTGTGTCGTCTGGTCGAGGCCGCCGTCGCGGTACTGCGCGGTGGCGAACTGGCCCAGGACCCGGCGGGTCTCGTTCATCTGCTGGGTCTTCTGCGCGACCTGCTCCAGGAGCTGGTTGGCCTTGGCGCGCTGCGCCGAGGTCTTCTCCTTGGCCTGGTCGTACTGCTGGGTGGCCACCTCGGCCTGCTGGTTGAGCGTGTCGATCTGCTTCTTCACCTCGGCGATCGAGGGTTTGGCAGGCGCCGCGTTCGCGGTCTCGCTCATCAGGGTGACCGACGCCAGTGCCGCTGCGGTGACTCCGACCGCTGCGCGGGGGGCGGCGGAGGCGAGTATCCGGGTACGCGGCTTGCGGTGCGACGCCACAGCAGGCGACTCCTTCCGTGGACCGCCGACCGGGTTAGCTGACGGGTTCGGGCTGGGAAGGCTGCCCTACTGGACGGACGCCTGTCGGTGTCTGTCCGGATTCACCCCAATGTGCCTGTGGGTCCCCGGTTCCGGCCGCCGGCCGGATTAGGCGGAGGTGGCGTGCTGCCGGCACTTGCACCGGCGGGAAGCAGGCCACCTAGCGGGCTACGGTAATCAACTCTCGCGAGTCTTGGGAAGTTTGGATCGCAATGTGACCGAAATCGCTTTGTGATCTTACGGTTGGTGACGGTGGTTCAGGGGGTCAATACGGGCGAACAGCACCGTAGAAGGGCATTTCCGTGATCGGCGCGATCTTGACGACGGTGCCCGTGTGCGGAGCGTGAATCATCTCGCCGTTGCCGATGTACATGCCGACGTGGCTGATGTCGCTGTAGAAGAAGATCAGGTCGCCCGGCTGCAGGTTCGCCTCCGAGACCCGGGTGCCGACGTTCACCTGGTCCCAGGTGGTGCGCGGCAGGGTGATGCCGGCCGCCTTGTAGGCCGCCTGCGTCAGGCCCGAGCAGTCGAAGGAGTCGGGACCGGTGGCGCCCCACACGTAGGGCTTGCCGATCTGCTTGCGGGCGAAGGCGATCGCCTGGTCGGCCACCGAGGAGTTGGCGGGCGTCGTCGGCGACGTCGTGGTCGTCGTCGACGTGCTCTTCTTCGCGGCGGCCGCCTTGGCCGCCGCCTCGGCCGCGGCCTTCTGCTGGGCCACCAGCGCCGCCGCCTTCCGGCGGGCCTCCGCCTCCTGCTTGGCGGCCAGTGCCGCCAGCCGCGCCTTCTCCTGCGCGGTGAGGCTGTTGAGGAGGTGCTGGGCCTCGCTCAGCTTGGTCTGCACGTCCTGCTTCGCGGTCTTGAGCTTGGCCTGCTGCTGGGTCAGCGTCGCCAGGCTCTTGGCCGCCTCGATGCGCTGCTGTGTCGCGGCGACCTGCTCCACGCGGAACGAGTCGACCGCGGCCTTCTGGCGCTGCGCGAGCACGTCGGTCAGGTGCATCTGGTCGACGAGGTCCTCGGGGCTGCCGGAGAGCATGTAGCGCGTGGTGGTCTCGTCGCCGCCGGAGCGGTACTGCGCGGCCGCGTACTGGCCGAGCTGGCGGCGCGCGTCGTTGAGCGTCTGGGTCTTCTGCGCCACCTGCTCGAGCAGCTTGTTGACCTTGACGTTCTGCTGGTCGACCTGCTCCTTGGCGCCGTTGTACTTCTCGGTGGCGACCTCGGCCTGATGCATCAGGGAGTCGACCTTCGCCTTCACCTCGGCGATGGAGGGCTGCGGCGGCGGGGTGGCGTTCGCCGTCTCGCTCAGCAGCGTCACGGTGGCCAGGGCGGCAGTGGTGATACCCACTGCCGCCCGTGGTCCCGACGTGCTGAGTAGTGCGGTTCTGGCCTTACGGTGCGTCGCCATGGCGGGCGGACTCCTCTCGGACGCGGACCGGTGGGGCTGGTGCGGGAACGTAGCCGAGGCCCGGCGCCGCTGGGAAGGCCGATGTCCGATAAGGCCCGATACCTTTTCGTAATCTTTTGCCAGACCGGGCGTGTCGTCACCGAGCGTGCTAGGAACGACACACCTGTGCGAGTCGTTCGGCCGGGGGGAACAGGGTGAACCGGGACGGACTGTCGGTGCGGCGGCCTAGACTCAGGAGGCGATGAGCAGCCTCTTTGACGACAGCTTCCTGGCCGGTCTCGACGCGGCCCACGGTCCGGCCGACGACGGCCCGCCTCCGCCGCCGGAGGGGGAGCACGACGAACCCGACTCCCTGCCGGACGGCCTGTTCGGCGACCGGTTCGACGGCCCGCCGCCGATCCGCGACGCGCACTACCGCGACGGCGCCGCCCGCCCGGCCGCCGACCCCGCGCAACTGCTGGAGGGTCTCAACGAGCAGCAGCGCGCCGCCGTGGTGCACTCCGGCGGGCCGCTGCTCATCGTGGCCGGCGCCGGTTCCGGCAAGACCCGGGTGCTCACCCACCGCATCGCGCACCTGCTCTACGCCCGGCACGTCCACCCCGGCTCCATCCTGGCGATCACCTTCACCAACAAGGCCGCCGCCGAGATGAAGGAGCGGGTGGAGCACCTCGTCGGGCCGCGCGCCGGCGCGATGTGGGTGTCCACGTTCCACAGCGCGTGCGTGCGCATCCTGCGCCGCGAGTCCAAGAAGCTGGGCTTCACCTCGTCGTTCTCGATCTACGACGCGGCCGACTCCAAGCGGCTGATGGCCCTGGTCTGCCAGCGCGACCTGGACCTGGACCCCAAGCAGTTCCCGCCGAAGTCGTTCAGCGCGAAGATCTCCAACCTGAAGAACGAGCTGATCGACGAGGAGACCTTCGCCGCACAGGCGGAGACCCCGTTCGACCGCAAGCTCGCCGAGGCGTACGCCCTCTACCAGTCGCGGCTGCGCGAGGCCAACGCCCTGGACTTCGACGACATCATCATGACCACGGTCAACCTGCTCCAGGCGTTCCCGGACGTCGCCGAGCACTACCGGCGGCGCTTCCGGCACGTCCTGGTCGACGAGTACCAGGACACCAACCACGCCCAGTACACGCTGGTCCGCGAGCTGGTCGGCACCGAGGCGCCGCCGTCCGCGGAGCACGCGCAGGACGGCGAGCAGGGCGCGGACGCCGCCCTCCCGCCCGCCGAGCTGTGCGTGGTCGGTGACGCCGACCAGTCGATCTACGCCTTCCGCGGCGCCACGATCCGCAACATCCTCCAGTTCGAGGAGGACTACCCGCAGGCCCGCACCATCCTGCTGGAGCAGAACTACCGCTCCACGCAGACCATCCTGTCCGCGGCCAACGCCGTCATCGAGCGCAACGCCGGCCGCCGCGCCAAGAACCTGTGGACGGAGTCCGGCGACGGCCCGGTCATCATCGGCTACGTCGCCGACCAGGAGCACGACGAGGCGCAGTTCGTCGCCGACGAGATAGACCGCCTCACCGACGCGGGCCAGGCCCGCCCCGGCGACGTGGCGGTCTTCTACCGCACCAACGCGCAGTCCCGTGTGTTCGAGGAGGTGTTCATCCGCGTCGGCCTGCCCTACAAGGTCGTCGGCGGCGTGCGCTTCTACGAGCGGCGCGAGGTGCGGGACGTGCTCGCGTACCTGAGGGTGCTGGCCAACCCCGAGGACGCGGTGCCGCTGCGCCGCATCCTGAACGTGCCCAAGCGCGGTATCGGCGACCGCGCCGAGGCGATGGTGGACGCCCTCGCGCAGCGCGAGCGGATCTCCTTCGCGCAGGCGCTGCGCCGGGTCGACGAGGCCTACGGCATGGCGGCCCGCTCGGCGAACGCCGTGAAGCGGTTCAACACGCTCATGGACGAGCTGCGCACCATCGTGGAGTCCGGCGCCGGCCCCGCCGTGGTCCTGGAGGCGGTGCTCGAACGCACGGGCTATCTGGCCGAGTTGCAGGCGTCCACCGACCCGCAGGACGAGACCCGCGTCGAGAACCTCCAGGAACTCGCCGCCGTGGCCCTGGAGTTCGAGCAGGAGCGCGGCGAGGAGGGCAGCACCCTGGCCGAGTTCCTGGAACGCGTCGCCCTGGTCGCCGACTCCGACGAGATCCCGGACGAGGACGAGGAGTCCGGCGGCGTGATCACCCTGATGACGCTGCACACCGCCAAGGGCCTGGAGTTCCCGGTGGTGTTCCTCACCGGCATGGAGGACGGGGTCTTCCCGCACATGCGGGCCCTCGGCCAGGTCAAGGAGCTGGAGGAGGAGCGGCGGCTGGCGTACGTCGGCATCACCCGCGCCCGCGAGCGGCTCTACCTGACCCGCTCCACGATGCGCAGCGCGTGGGGGCAGCCCTCCTACAACCCGCCGTCGCGGTTCCTGGAGGAGATCCCGCCCGCGCTCATCGAGTGGAAGCGCACCGGGGGCTCGCCGGGTGGCTTCGGCTCGGGGTCCGGCGGCGGGGGAGCGGTGTCCAAGGCCGCGGCGTCGCTGTCCTCGTCGATGGCCGCGCGCAGCCGCGGCGGCTCGGGCGGCTTCGCCACCCGCAGGTCCGGCGACCGGCCGGTGATCTCGCTGGCGGTCGGCGACCGCGTCACCCACGACCAGTTCGGGCTGGGCACGGTGATCGAGGTCACCGGGCAACCGGGCGACGAGAAGGCCACCATCGACTTCGGTGACGACCGGCCCAAGAAGCTGCTGCTGCGGTACGCGCCGGTGGAGAAGCTCTAGCGGACGCGGCGGGTCCGCGGGCCGGGGTGTCCGGTCCGCGGGTCGGCGCGGGGATCGTGGTGGGGGGGCGACGCGAGCCCGGGACTCAGCGCGGGCCCGGGGCTCAGCGCGGGTCGAGTCCGTGCGCGAGGAGCCAGGGCAGCGGGTCGATCGGGGAGCCGCCGTGCGGGCGCACCTCGAGGTGCAGGTGCGGGCCCGTGGTGTTGCCGGTGTTGCCCGAATAGGCGATGACCGTACCGGCCTTGACCGACCCCGACCGGATCTTGGTGCTGCTCAGGTGGCAGTACCAGGTCTCGGTGCCGTCGGGCGCGGTGACGATGGCCATGTTGCCGTACGAGGGGTTCCACTGGGTGCGGACCGTGCCGTCCGTCACGGCCATCACCGGGGTGCCCACCTGCACCGGGAAGTCGATGCCGGTGTGCAGCGCCATCCAGTTGACGCCGGCCTGCCCGAAGTACGCGCTCAGGCCCTTCTGCGTCACCGGCAGCACGAACTTCGGCCGCAGCGCCTCCTTGCGTGCCGCGGCCTCCTCCGCCGCCTTCTTCGCCGCGGCCTGGCGCTCCTTGAGGTCCAGCCGCTCCTGGGAGCGGCTGGCGCGGGACGCGAAGTCGTCCGCGTCCCGGCTGGCGCCGGTCAGCTGCCGGTCGAGCTGCTGCGTCGGCGCCTTGGCCACCGCACCGTCGGCCTGGGTCTTGGAGGAGTCCTGCGCCATGCCCACCCCGGCGACCGCGGCGGCGCCGACCGCCGCCACGCCCATCACGGCCACCGACGGCACGGCGATCGTCAGCAGTGCGGAGCGCTTGGCGGGCTTGCGGCGGCGGCTGCGGGCCGCCTGCTCGCCGTCGACCAAGCCGTCGGCCGCGTACCCGTCGCTCGCGTAGTCGTGGCGGGCCGTCGGCTCGTCGCGGGTGGCGGCGGCGGTGAGCACGTCGTCGGCGTCGGTGTAGTGGAGGTCCGCGTACGGGTCGTCCGCGTAGGGATCACCGGCGTAGGCGTCGCCCGGGTAGGGGGCCGCCGGCTGCTCGTCGGCGAGCAGCGCGGTCTCGTCGGCGGGCGCCGGGTAGCCGGTGCCGTACGTCGTCGTGTACGCCGGAGCGGCGGCCGCGTGCGCCTGCTCGGGCGCCAGCTGCTCGTACAGACCGGTGTCGCCCGAGGCGTCGTAGCCGTACCCGTATCCGTAGGCCGGGTACGCGCCGGAGTCCCACTCCTGCTGGGGCTGCTGGAGGGGCTGCGGCTGCTGCGGGTACGTGGTGAAGGTGCCGGTCTCGTAGTAACCGGTGCCGGTGACCGTGGCAGACGGCGCCTGGCCGTACGTGTACGGGTCGTAGGTGGCGTAGCCGCCGGTGTCCCAGGACTGCGAGGCGCCCGGGTCGTACCCGTACCCGTAGCCGGAGCCGTAGCCCTGGCTCTGGTCGTGCGACGGCGCGTACTGCTGCGGGATCGCGGCATAGGTGCCCGTCGCGTCCTCGGCGAACGCGGTGCCGACGGTCGGGTAGCCGCCCGTGGAATAAGGGTCGTACCCGTAGGCGTCGTAGTCGGGGGAGTAGCCCGACTGGTGACTTTCGTTCACCGCCAGCTTCTCTTTCGCCTCGGCAGCAGGAGAATTAGCGGCGACTGTAGCCCTCCGTACCCGGCCGCGACAATCTCCCCCCGGGACCTGACGCCCAGCTTGCCCGGTGTTCGGTCGATATTCGACCGTTACGTGTCCGTTATGCGGCGTCGGCCGCGCCCGGCCGGGCGGGCCGTCGGGCCAGTTCGCGGCGGATCTGCGCGGCCACGGCGCCGTGCACCGGGAGGGACAGATGCCCGATCCCGGTCACCTTGATGTTCTTCACGAAGAGGTCCGGGTGTTCGAGGCGCGCCGAGCCCACGGGGATCATCAGCTGGTCCAGGTCGCTCCAGAACGCCACGAAGCGTGTCCGGCACCGCGGAGCGGGGGCCGCGAGCTCCTGAAGCACCTCGGATCCCGGGCGCATCTGCCGTGCGAGCGGGTGCGGGGTGATGGCCGGGACCGCGCGGGTGCCGCTGTGCGGCGTACCCAGCGTGACCAGCGTCCGCACCCGTGCGTCACCACCGAGGCGCTGCACGTAGTAGCGCGCGATCAGCCCGCCCAGGCTGTGCGCGACGATGTCGACACGCCGCTCGCCCGACTCCTCGCAGATCCGTTCGATGTGCGTCCCCAGGACGGCGGCGGCGGTGCGCATGTCGAAGGTCAACGGTGAGTAGTTGACCGCCTGCACCCGCGTCCAGCCGTTGCGCTGCAGGGAGCGGCGGAGCAGGGCGAAGGCGGAGCGGTTGTCGACGAAGCCGTGGACGAGGAGCACCGGGGGCCGCTGCCGCGTGCGCCCGCGCGCCCGGGGGCCCGCCGGCCGGCCGTGCCGGGGGTCGGACGGCGACTCCGGGCCGGTCTCCCGCGGGACCGCCGCGGGCTGGGCCGGCGGCTGCCGGCCGTGTGGGCCGTGGGAGCGCTCGGGGAGGATCCCCGTCGGATAGAGCAGGACGTGCCCGGCGAGCACGGCCAGATCGATGGCGGTGGCACGGACCAGGCCGGCTCCGTGCCCCAGGAAACTGCTGCCCGGCTCTGCACCACCCGGCTCGGCCTCCGACTGCGGGGCCATGGCCCACCTCCCGTCAGCGGCGCCGGGGATCGGCATCGATCCACGGGTCGCTCTCGGCGGGAACCGGAGCGGAGGCCGCACCCCGCGCCCTGCGGCTGCGAGCGCGGGGATGCGGCGTCCTGACAGCGGCTCCTCAGGAAGCTCGCAGGTCCGTGGCCGTCCTGGCGTCCCGTGCCGGGTGGACCACCGCGGAACCTGCGTCCCGACGATAGTTTCTTCTTGTGATTTCCCCCTCCCTGCGTCCCGTAAAACTGACGGGTCACAGGCCCTGGCGATAACGTGCGTTCACGCAGTGCTGCGCAGCAGCCGTACCCATGGAGGCAGTGATGGGAGTGACCGGACCGATTCGCGTCGTGGTCGCCAAACCGGGTCTCGACGGCCACGACCGCGGTGCGAAGGTCATCGCGCGGGCGCTGCGGGACGCCGGTATGGAGGTCATCTACACCGGACTGCACCAGACGCCGGAGCAGGTCGTGGACACCGCGATCCAGGAGGACGCCGACGCGATCGGCCTCTCGATCCTGTCCGGCGCGCACATGACGCTGTTCGCCAAGGTGATCGAGCTGCTCAAGGAGCGCGACGCCGAGGACATCAAGGTCTTCGGCGGCGGCATCATCCCCGAGGCCGACATCCCGCCGCTCAAGGAACTGGGCGTCGCCGCCATCTTCACGCCGGGCACGGCCACCGGGGACGTCGTCGGCTGGGTGAAGGCGAACGTCCGCCAGCCGGCCGACGCCTGAGATCCCGCCCCTCCGCAGGGTGGGCCGGGCCCACGGGTCTCACCCTGCGTGACCGGCGGCTCCTGCCGGAGCGGCCTGCGTACCCCCGCCGGGTATCGGCATGCCCCGCAGCTCGGCCAGCATCACGGCGCGTAGCCGCAAGGTGCCGGTGAGCCGCTGGAACGCCTCCGCCCAGTACGTGCCCGCGCCCGGCGAGCCGTCCCGCGGCTCCTCCGCGGCCGCGGTCAGCGCGGCGACCTGGTCCGCCGCGTCCGGGTCCAGGCAGCGCTCGGCCAGGCCCATCACGCCGCTGAAGCTCCACGGGTAGCTGCCGCCGTCCCGGGCGATCTCCAGCGCGTCCACCACCGCCCGTCCCAGCGGGCGGGACCACGGCACCGCGCACACCCCGAGCATCTGGAACGCCTCCGACAGCCCGTGCGCCTCGACGAACCGGGCCACCCACTCCGCGCGCTCCGGCGCCGGCAGGATCGACAGCAGCTTCGCCGGGTCGCCGACCGCGGCGAGCGGCGCCGACGACTGCGGCGGCGGCCCCAGCAGCGCCCGCGCCCACCCGGTGTCGCGCTGCCGGACCGCGGCCCGGCACCAGGCGGCGTGCAGGTCGGGCTGCCAGTCGTCCAGCACGGGCAGCGCGATGATCTCGTCCGGGGTGCGGCCGCCGAACCGCTCCGGCCATGCCGACAGCGGTGCCGAGTCCACCAGCTGGCCCAGCCACCAGGCGCGTTCACCCCGCCCGCTGGGCGGCTTGGCGGCCACCCCGTCCCGTTCCATCGCCGGGTCGCAGGCGTAGGGGGCCTCCACGGTGATGCCGTCAGGCCCCAGGGAGACGCAGCTGCGGGCCCGGTCCGCCATCCGCGCGGCCAGCGCGGAACCCGGCAGCGCGGAGAGCAGTTCCGCCGCGGTCGTCCTGACGTTGCGGCTGCGGTCGGACAGCGCCTGCTCCAGGAACTCCTCGTCCGTGGCGGACAGCCCGGTGCGCAGCGCGTCGAGGAACATCAGCCGGTCCTCGGCGCGTTCGGTGCGCCACGACGAGTCGAGCAGGGCGAGGGCCGCGGCGGGGTCGGCCAGCCGCATCCGGGTCAGCAGCGCGATCCGCTCGGCGAACAGGCCCTCCTCCCACAGCTTCCGCGCGTCCCCGTCCTGGGCCGCGACCGCGCCCTGGCCGGCGCGCAGCGCGAACTTCCAGTCCGGGTTGAGCGCGGCCAGCCACAGGCCGCGCGGGCCCGCGAGGGCCAGGGCGTCCGCCCGCAGGTCGGTGCGGGCGCGGGCCGCGTCGAGCAGGGCGGGCAGCAGCGCGTGCGGCGCGGCGTAGCCCTCGCGGCGGGCCGCCGCCAGCCACTGCGGCAGCAGCTCCGCCAGGTTCGGCGCGGCGCCGCGCCGCCCCCGTGCGGCGTCGGCCGTCCGGTCGGCCAGCAGCATCGCCAGCCGCCGCCGGGCCGCCTGCGGCAGTTCCGGCCGCCGGTCCGCGGGCGCGGCCGCCGGCCGCTGCCCGGCCACCGCCGGCCGCACCCCCGCGCGGCGCCGCACCACCCCGCCGGCCGCCGCATCCAGCAACGCGGCCGCCGCTTCCTCCGCGTCCCCCACGACCCCAGCCGGCCGCCGCCGCTCCGTCCCGAGCAGCGCGCTCCCGACCAGGTCATCCCAACTCCCCATCCCCGTCCCCTCTCCCATGCGTCGTCCGTCCCCTTCCCCGCCCTGCCGCGACCCCTGTTCCGCGGCTGTGCCCCCGTTACCGCTCGTCGCTGTTCCCTCGGCCGGTGCCGAGGACCGGGCCGCTGCTGGTTCTTCGCCGTGGCCGCACCCTGGTCACCGCTCGTCGCTGCTCCCTCGGCCGGTGACGATGGTCGAGTCGCCGCTGGTTCTTCGCCGTGGCCGCGGCCTGGTCACCGCTCGTCGCGGCTCCCTCGGCGGGTGCTGCGGGTCGGGCCGCCCCGCGTATTTCGCCGCGGCCGCGCGGGTGTCATGGAGCTAGGGGGACCGGGGCCGGGGCGGAGGCGGGACAGGCGGCCAGTGGGCGGAGACCGTTGGGT
>Ga0123352_10006077_pt1 | contig 18390 bp, 22 predicted proteins | sample TergutLab28metaG_FD_89700 | JGI IMG/M metagenome (GOLD analysis project Ga0123352, IMG submission 89700) | Labiotermes labralis P1 segment gut microbial communities from Petit-Saut dam, French Guiana - Lab288 P1 | ecosystem: Host-associated > Arthropoda: Insects > Digestive system > Gut ... | reverse complement strand
TCAGACATACTTCCCATTTCCCTGAAGTTCTCAACCCACAACAGAATGGATTTTCGGTCCGGTACTTGGTCCCGAGGGGGGATTTGGTAGCGAGTACGGAACGCACGCTGCACCACTACAATAGAGTGACTTTGCAAAAAGTAGGTTTCGACAGCAAATGTGCGCTGCTTGTTGGACCACACCATCTTTACAACTGCGGAGTGTTGTAACGTGAACTTCCCAACTACCTGCACCTTTCGAGCCCAACCCCACCCTTCTATGGCCTCCCCTCCCTTAACAATGCCCTACTGAAAGTACGGAGGGTATTTCGCCCCACCCTGTACCTTGTTTCACTAATACATGTAACAGAATACAGCTTGCCTAGGTACTGCAAGCACATAAAAAAAGGATACAATTGACAGTCCCACATTTCCAACAGGTGTTCTAACAGGTGGAAGAATCATCTGACCAGGCAGAACATAATCAGATTCCATCAATCTGATTCCTTTTTCTGGAATATTCAAATCAAAAAGGTGTGCTTTCCGGTACACAGCAGCTATGTGACCCTTATCATCAATTAGAACGTGGGAGTTATGTAGTGTCTCGCTGCTTAGCTAAATAAGGTACAAAGGTAAATACATCTCTCATTTAACCAGATTCACTAGACATCAATTTTTGGTTTGGCAAGAATGCATAATGCAGGCTTCAACCTGTGGTAAATACATACGAAGTCCTGTTAATTTGGACTGGATGAGTTTGCAGTTGCTGGCAAGCTTTCTGGGCCCATTTTCTTAGACCATAAATTCACACTAACAAGTAAAACACATTCTGACATCATTGTAACAGAACATACGCCTCTTTTCAGCAAGATAATGCAACAGGACATACCATACACCATTACCAGCACCTTCTTTAAAAATCGCAATTAAAAACCTAATATTATTTGCAAACATTAAATGAAAAAGTGTGGACCCCACTCACTGCAAATTGGAATAGTGGAAATTGTTGTCACGCGAAATAGTTTGATTATAGGATAATATACGAGGCTGTGTAAATGTACTTGGTGGACAAAAGCTGCAGACTCAAACTCTTTAACACTGCAATATGTAAAACATTTCCAGTTTGGTTGAAAACACCAAATACACGAAACATCAGAATTAAATAAAGGATCTACAACATCTGAATAGCAACCACAAAAAAAAAAAAAGTCAAAGAGCAAAGACTGCAAATACTTTATCTTTTCTCTAACTGATGCCATTCAGTTTCCATAACACTCTTAGAGACAACTGTGAAAGTTTACAGACATCAGAGATAAAATTTTTGAAATCACTGTAAAGTAGACATTAAAAACAAAGAAACTGGAAAATAACTAATAATATAAAATTATGACATTATTGCAAATTACAGAATTGGACCCAACATTCATTTAGAATGAATGATAAAGCACTCCGAAGTTAGTGTATGAATACATTCCAGCTGACAGAAGAAATATTGGATGATTACAGAAAAGATGGAGGGACAAACACCCATGAAGATGGAACAAGCCTGGATCGCTTATACGCCAACTGATGATGATAAGACTAACTTTGGTCTTGAAAGGTATTTACGGAAGGCAGTATTGACCAAAATAATCTTGGCTGCTGTTTCTCTCCTCCTTGTCCCACTTCCTCATCCTCCAAGGCTCAAATTATTAGTTTGAAACAGTTACTATGAAGATAAGGAATGATGGTGTTGACAGTAATTGTACGATTAGTTTCAATGCTGCAATTTCTGTGAATTCACCTGCCAGTATTAACTATGGGCAATATTTTTCACAACACAATTCTGCTTCAAGATCGTGATTATGTTATACTTCTAAAACACAAATGTTTCTCACAACAGAGACCAGTTTTTGCTGCACTACAATTTACCTGCTCATGTATCCCTCCAATGGACAACCAAATCTCATTTTCCTTTGCAAGGGTGCAAAATGCTCTAATTACATCTCCATTTAAAGGTTCTGCCATTGATAATGTTTCTGTTTTGGAATCACCAATATAGTCACATGCTTCTGGCAAAAACACCATCTGCAATACAAATATAAAAACAAACAATCAGTATTTTGAAGGTCTTCATCTGGCAGAATATGTGCGCTGTGTACTGGAATCATATTTCATGTCACAAAATGAAAAATGTGTGTTGTTTCTGCTACAACCCAACCACTGTGTTCTTGTTCTTGTGAGACCTCATGATACAGAAAATTGTGTAATAAAAATACCAGGTCATATGGAAGAAATATCTTCATACTGGTCACTGTAATCACAAAAACAGCCAACAAGAGGATGCAAGAGTTCACATTACACAGTGTTAACCTCTTCAGCAATTGTGTTCTAGCCAATTTGTGTTAACGAAACAAGTGTAGTAGCAGGTGTGACTGTATTTGCTATGTGGGGACACCCACAATGCAGCTCTCCTTCCTCTGTCCAAACACCAATCAACACACCGGCCTAGTCAACAGCAGCTTAACCCACACAGCAAACCACTCTCTCACTCCCTCCTTCTCTGTCTACTTCCATGAACAGAGAAAACGGCCCCTGACAAACGGAACTACCTTCTGGAAACCACATCCATCAGCTCTGCCAACCAGCCAATGGCAGAGCAGGCTGTCCAGCAGTGACCTGTATAAAAGAAGCCATCTGACCAGCGAAAAGCAGTTCATTCAGAAAGGAGTAACCGGCAACACACATCAAGAAAGGACTCATCAAGACAGAAGATACGACTCCCGACTGCCCGGCCACGTAGCCTCGTGGACCGGGCACACCACCACTCGCCGGGCATCCTGCAACAGCACTCAACACTAGTCACAGTCCCCTCAACTCCACCGCGGACCTCCGGCCAACCAACCGCGTAGTCAGTGGTTCATCGCCTGCGGCCTACCAGAGGCCTCGTCGTGACAAGGCAACGCAGCTCTACACCACGGTCAACACCACTGAACAGCAGACGGTAAAATAACGGCAAGTAAGGTACGACCTCACTTGTCAGACTGTACGACAACTCTTGATATTAATAAATATTTATATATATGTGTGTGGTACTATAGTTGTCAATCCAACACAACCCTACAGTACCTCCATAGCTATTTTGAATACGAATATTGCATAATCTGATAATTTCATCAATAATGATATTTTTGTTTCATAAGTGACCAAATGGAATACTAAATAAAAAGTGGTCAAGATGGTGGTAAACATAAAAGGTAGATCCAAAACCTTTTCTGGATCACTTAAATTATAATATTTATACGTAGGCAATCCACAGAGAAACCAAACTTGTGAAATAGCGAGCCAGCAAGTGCACGTAGCAAGCTTGCGATGGTGGCGTTGTGTAGCGGGGACTTTAAGCTTCATTCTGACACTAGCAGCATCATGCCATGTCAATTAGTTATCAAGTTACAAGCGCTTGAACGAGTGTGTGTTTAGTACTCTAAGCAATTTTTTGCAAGTTGATAAATGAAGGATCTTGAGAAGCAACACGTTTGCGTCAAATTCTGTTTCAAATAGGGAAAAACTTTTACGGAGACTTTTCATATGTTAAAACAGGCTTATGGAGAGGACTGTTTGAGCCGTACGCAATGTCACGAGTGGTACCAGCATTTCAAATTGGGCAGAAAGTCCATCGAAGACGACCCCAAATCTGGACGGCCTTCCATGTCAATGGACAAAGATCACGTTTAGAAAGTGCTTGCTGTGACTCGTCAAAATTGTCGCCTAACTGTCCGTGAAGTTGCCGAAGAAGTAGGAAACTGTAAAAGTTCATGCCACCTCATTTTGACCGAAAAACGGAAGATGCGTCGTGTTGTCGCAAAATTTGTGCCGCGTCTGCTGACGCGTCACTCCTTATCCATGAATTTTTGACGAAGCATGAGATGACTGTTGTCTCTTAGCTGCCCTGCTCTCCAGATGGCCCCTGTGGACCTTCTCTTGCTCCTGAAGTGGAAATCCTCACTAAACTTCGCCAATTTCAGACGGTAGAGGAGACAGAAGAAAATTCGATATGGGACCTTGGCGCCATCCCGCAAAACACGTTACAGGATGCGTTCCTGAAATGGGAAAAACGTTGGGGGCGTTGCATTAAGAGTGGAGGGGAGTACTTTGAAGGTGAAAAGTTAGATTAAGTTGTAAGTAAAGGTATAAATAAAAAAAAGTTCAGTTTCTTTATGGACTGACCTCGTGCACAGATGGAATCCCCCTTCAATTACAGAAATACTGGAACAATTCGTCACCAGCTGCACAGATCTGCACTTAATACAATGCTCCCCATAAACCATACCTTGGTTGTAAAGGGATGAAAATGGCTACCATATAAAATGCTTGCACACAAGGCACCTCAAATGGGGCCATGAAAGTACACGGACATCATTTTATCCTACAATCTGAATCACACTTCCCTTAGACCATTCTGCATGACAGCAGGCAGTGCAGTGCGTACTGCTACTCCAGTTTACCATACATTAGGGCCCATACATTTTAGTTTAGTGTACTGACCTAGGAGGGATGAGGTAACAGGGGAATGGAGGAGATAGCATAATGAGGAGCTAAATGATCTGTACTCCTCACCCAATATTGTGTGGGTGATAAAATCAAAAAGAATGAGATGGGTTGAGCATGTGGCACGTATGGGTGAAGACAGGGCAGTGTATAGGGTCTTGGTGGGGAAACCGGTGGGAAAAAGACCACTGGTGAGACCTACGCATAGATGGGTGGATAGTATTAGGATGGATCTCCAGGAGGTGGGATGTGGGTATATGGACTGGATTGGGCTGGCCCAGGATAGAGACAGGTGGTGGACGCTTGTGAGTGCGGTAATGAACCTTCGGGTTCCGTGATATGTGGGAATTTCTTGACTAGCTGCAAACCAGTTAGCTTCTCAAGAAGGACTCTGCACCATGGAGTGAGTAAGTGAGTGAGTGAGTAAGTAAGTAAGTAAGTAAATAAGTAAGTAAGTAATGCAGTTAATATCAGGCTTTCACACACCACACTAAAGAATGTGTTGGCAACAGCTGTCAGATAAAATAATGTCCCTATATTATGACTTGTAAAAGTTGTCCCAGTGGGTACTTAAACACTACAAAGGCATGGTGGACTGAACGAACAGTTCCATACATTCTGCTGCTGCCACCGCCGCCGCCGCCACCACCACCACCACAACTTTTACTACTACTACTACTACTACTACCACTACTGCTGCACCACCATCATTACTGCTGTTGCCACCATGTATACTACTACTACTACTACTACCACCACCACCACCACTACTGTTGCTGCTGCTGCTGCTAGAATGACAGAATGATATCCAGCAGAGAAACCTACTTGCAGTTTGGGTTCCAAAATAGAGATGATGGAGAGGGCAAGGGACAGGACATTTGTTCTGTATGCTCATAAAATGTATGCTTTGGAAGTATTTGATTTTGTATGAAGTATGAGTGCTGATTTGACACATGACCCACTAAATGACATTTCAGTGTCTTTCTCCAAGATCAGGATGGCTCTTATTTATTGAATTTATTGTATTGCCATTCCTATATGAGTGTGGAACTTTGTCTCTCATACCGACAGAACAAAAAGATTGACAGGATTGAGAACAGAATAGTAACAAAAATATTTAGACCTAAGAGAAGGTAAAAGGAAGCTTCAAAGAAATGCATAAAAATAATAATAATAATAATGAGATTTGTGGTTTGTATTCCTTGCTAAATATTATTTGGTTTAGCACAGCAATAAGCATGACATGGGTGGATATATGGCATGTACAGTACAGGAGAGAAGAGAAACACATATAGAAGTTTTGTGAGAAAACATTAAAGAGAGAGCCCGCTTCAGTGACACAGTTACTGCTGGGAGGATAATAGATTAATCTTAAAAAAATAGGATTGCAGGTTGTGGACTGGTTTAATCTAGGTCACAATAGAGACAAATGGAGGGCTACTGTAAATACAGTAATGAATCTTATGGTAACACAAAATGCAGAAATTTCTTGACTTTGAAACTAATTTAGCTTCTCAAGAAGGAATCTGCAATATGGCATTAGTTAACTACATGATATTACAGAAAATCTTAATGAAATATACAAATAAAACATCATCCACCAGTGGTCAAGATACAATCTAAATGCAGGTGTACATAAACAAAATGATCTACATCTCCCTTAACATGCAAAGCAGAAAGTGGTCAAAGACCACTCACATTAACGATTAGAACATACCAAACAATCCCTTTCTTTTGCAGATTTAATCAATTCTAAACAAATCCTCATGTTGTCCTCTTTACTGTTTGTTGCTGTCATCTGACAAACAGCAACAATTTTCTTCCTGACAGATGAAGATGCCATTATTTTGCTTGATCTGACAATCCACTCAAAAGGCTTCTTCTTTGGAAATGAAAGCAGACAGTCTATTCCAAATGTCTTGTGTTTCAAGAAACAAATCCTGTTTAAGATCTGTAAGTATATACAAAAAGAAAAGCAACAAATAATTCTTTATTTGTGGTTTATTTTTGCCTTCCCTAAAGCACCCATCTGCCAGTCCTAGTGATTACATGGTCTAAGGCAAAGTTCTGCGATCGCTCACCTGCTGAGATTGTGGGTTGAAATCCCACCAGTGGTATGGATATCTGTCATGAGTGTTGTGTGTTGACAGGCAGGGGTCTCTACAATGAGCTAATCACTCATCCAGCCGAGTCCTACCGACTGTGGTGCATCATTGAGTGTGATTTAGAAACCTCAGGAATGAGGGGGCCCTGGCCCACTGGGGGCTGTTGCGCCAAATTAAAAAAAAAACCACCCATCTGGCAACAGTGCCCACATATTCAATGGGTACTAGGGGCTCCTTTCAACAGAGTGAAACAGATGGGGTGTGGGGATGTCCGCTCACCTCCATCTAATGCCGAGGTTAAGAATGAGTGGAATGTTATTGAACATACTGTCAACTGTTAAATAATATACAGTACCAACAACAGATGATACTGAGTGTGGATTATTGGTGGAATGTTACTGACATGGGAGAACTGAAGATAAACTTGTCCCACTGCCACTTTGAATGGCACATAGGACTGAAATCAGGCCTCAATGATGACAGGTAAATGACCAACTGCCTGAACCATGATGGGGCTGCGAGAATGCGTGAAGCTGTATCTATTCTCTCCCATGCAGCATCACAGTGTGGCACTCAAGTATGGTCAGGGACAGCTTTACCTTCCATTTCCAGTTAAGTATTTTCATGTCAACAAGCATCAGATTCTTGTTTATGGAACTATGGACACCAGCTGGACTGAAGTCTTTAAAGTGTCACACTGACAAACATGAACATGGTAAGATAATAAATAAATGCACACAGTATTTCCAACTGGTTCACTTACAGGTAACAGGTTCAACTACTATCCTTACATAATCTGCCCCGTATTTCTATTTCGCCAAATTGGTTATTCTTTACAAAAACATGTCACACTACTGTGATAACGTATTTTCAATAAATTATACACCACGCGGACAGAATTTAACATAACCTCAACGTCTCGTGAAATGCGTTTTCCACATTTAAAAAACAAGCAAGTAGTTACGACCTACGACCAAGTGCGAACTGATAATACACACTACCATCGCACTGATATGCGCTACGTTATGCGACATTCAACATCAAAACCAACAAGACAAGCGATGCACTTCAGTCACACAACTGCGGCAAAACGGTAATACATGTCACAGGTAAAGAGGATTATTTTAAAGACATCATGTTTTAACATGCGACTCTTTCGTACATATGCTGTAACATACGCCAGCCTACTTTACACTGAAACACTAAACGCATTAATACCATGGATCTAAAGGCCGCCACACACACACTCCGTCTTGATCTACGTCTTGCCTGTGCAGTTTCAAAACGGAAGGCAAGATGGAACACGACAATAGCCAGAGGCGTTCCTTCTTACTGCCCATTTTTCTCTCAGTTGTGGCTTAGCCGTGCTTGAATATGTTATCTGATGAACTTCTGATTTGTACTGCGGTAACATTAGCTTTAAAGTAAAAAAGTGGGGGAAAAAGCAAACTTAGGTCGAAATGTGCGAAGGACTGACTTCTGAAAGGAAATAATCTCTCGCACATAAATCTCCTGAAAGAACCGAAGTTAGAACCCGGTGACTGGTACAATTATTTACGTCGGAAGCGCATTTAGAACTTCTTGAGAACGTAACACCGCGCATAAGAAAACGCGACAGTGTAATGAGGCGTGCTATCACACCACATGAACGACTCCTCGTGACCCTCCGATTCTTAGCGACAGGAAGAAGCTACGAAGACCTGAAATTCTCTGTTTCAATCTCAACTGAAGCTCTCGGAGTAATTATACCTGAAACATGTGCAGTAATTTATGAGGTGCTGAAGAAAGACTATCTCAAAGTAAGTTAAATTTCTTAACAGTGGCGTATAAATAATTAAAACAGCATACAACTACGTCAGATGCTTAAAAAAACAGAAACACAATTTTAGTTTATTTAATTTCAGTTTCCTACAACGGACGGTGAATGGATACACGTAGGAAATGAATTTCAACGAAAATGGGATTTCCATAATTGTTTGGGCTCCGTTGACGGAAAGCACGTGAAAATCACTCCACCAAGAGGAAGCGGGTCATTCTACTGGAATTATAAGGGTTGCAGCAGTTTGGTGTTGATATCTATCGCGAATGCAAATTACGAATTATTGTACTGTGATTTTGGAACGAATGGTCGTGTCTCGGATGGAGCAGTTATTGAGAATGTTAAATTTTACGATAAACTATTGCATGAAGAACTTAATCTCCCATTACCAAGAAAACCTGACAACAGTACAAGTGATCTTCCATATGTGTTTGTAGGGGATGAGGCTGTGGGGACACCCACATCGCAGATCTCCTTCCTCTGTCCAGTTCTCAGCCACACAGCATAGGAACGCGCGCGCGCGCGTACACACACACACACACACACACACTCTCTCTCTCTCTCCTATCCCTCTCTGTAACACCAATCTCGGCGCCCAGCTCCAAACCAAGCGCAGCATCCCATCACGGCCAAGCCAGCCAAGCCATAGAGTTAACAGGGACACGGAGACTTGCGCTTCGCGCAAGTCGACGTCCCCCTGTCTGTTAACCATTCCTGCGTTTGACCGCATTGCTAGAGTCAGTAACAGACACCTAAACTCTAACAAAGGAATACGCTTGCGTTAGCGATTTTGAAGTCAGGCTGAGGGCCTTGACTGATTACGCCAAAGACTAGGGCCTAGGTTACCCTGGACTAAGTATGAGAGGGATAAACTGGTTGGTTGGCTGTTTGGGTTCCGAGCCCAGACTGGCTCTGTCGTATACTGGAGTTACGCGACGTTTGTCAGGCGCCTAAATGAAGCCGCCGCGCTTGGGGAAGTGGAGTGCGGGTCGTGCCCCGACTTTGCATCGAATAGCCTGGCATAATGCCTTACAACTGAGGAAAATCACGCAAAACCTCAGTCAGGGTAGATTCCTATCACGGCATGCCAAGCCAAGAGTATTCATTCTACTAATCACGCCTACCAAATCTGCCAACTGACCAATGGCAGGGCAGGTTGAACAGCGAGAAATCTGTATAAAAGATGCCACATTTCCAGCCTGAGATCATTTGCGTGATTATGCCGACGAGAACTCCTACCTGATCTTTAGACCGAACTCCCCAACCACCAACCCATACAACTCCTCCGCTACTCACGATGTCTTGAACATCGTGATGACCAAGAAACTCTCATTCCCGGTGTATCTGACTTCGTGCTCTGCACTAAGCTTGGACCACCTCCCGGTTCTCACTGACACTGCGTGTCGCTCACCATCTCACCACCCACCGGATCGCCATAACCTCAGGCGCACTGATTGGGCCAACTTCCAGACTCACTTGGAAGATGTAATTCAGTTCGATCCGGAATTGCACAACGAGATGGTAATCGACACCTGCGTTGAGCACTTCTCCGGCGCCGTTCTGAAGGCTCTGGTAGCGTCTACTCCCAAGCGTCGCCCGCGTGACGACCCAGGATCTCCGATTACGGCTGGCATTCAGGATGAGATACGCCTGAAAACCCGGCTGCGGAGGCAGTGGCAGATCACCAGGGACTCGTTCTGGGAGCTGATGTCAACCGCCTGCAGAGGTCGGTGACCCGCCGGCTCAACGAGTGGAGAAACCACCAGTGGAGAGCGACACTCGAAACCCTCGATACCGAAGACCAATCGCTGTGGAGGATAACCAAGCGGGTGATGAAGAATTTACTTCTTGACCCCTACCAGCGAAAACCAAGTTAACGAACCCTGAGAAGGTTGACGAAGCCAACAAGTCAGCAAGGCTCCGGGGCCGAACGGTATCCCGAACAGGGCCTTGAAGCATCTTCCCAAGCGAGCGGTTTCGCTACTGGCCCAGATCTTCAATGCGGTTCTCCACACCCGCCACTTCCCCCAAGTGTGGAAGCACGCTCGAGTGATATCTATCCTTAAACCGGGGAAGGATTCAGAACTGCCCTCTTCCTATCGGCCTATTAGTCTCGTGGACACGATTGGTAAATTATTTAAAAAGATCCTACTAGCTAGGACCTTACATGTAGTAAGCGAACGCGGACTGATGCGAGACGTGCAGTTTAGTTCCAGGCATAGCACGTAATTGTAGCTGGCCCGCCTCGTTGAAAGAATAACCAGGAATTTCGGCGAAAAGAGACTCACCGGCGCAGTCTTCCTCGACGTGGCCAAAGCCTTCGATACCGTCTGGATCGATGGCCTCCTCTACAAGCTAACGCTACTAAACATCCCGTCTTACAGAGTTCATACACTCTCATCCTACCTCTGGGGTCGGACGTTCGAAGCGTCCTTCCAGACGGTCACGTCATCTCGTCGGGGCATGCGGGCTGGGGTAGCTCAGGGTGGATTGATCTCCTCTGTTCTCTTCAGTCTGTATGTCAACGACATGCCCTCACCCTCGCACCACGTCGAGTTTGCCCTCTACGCGGACGATTGGCCATCATACCCACGACCTTCAAGCCGACGCGGCTCGTGAGCTACCTGGAGTCGTACCTTAACGACCTTCAACGGTGGTTGAGTGAATGAAGAATCACCATTAATGTATCTAAGAGCACCCCGATAATCTTCGCGCGTGCCGGACAGCGCTTCATCCAGCCCCGACCAGTAACACCTTTCGGGGAACCAATGCAATGGGGCGACATAACTCGTTATCTGGGGGTGACCCTAGAGGCACGACTCACCTGGTCGCCTCACATCTATCAGGTCAGGAAGAGGGCTGCTCAGAGTATGGGTATGCTGGAAGAGTGATCTCTCTGTCAGGAATGGAGTCCTGGTATATAAGCAGCTCATCCGCCCCATGATAGACAGTCAACCAACCAAAGTTTATCCCTACTATACTTAGTCCAGGGCAACGCAATCTAGGCCCTAGTCTTTGGCATGATCAGTCAAGACCCTCAGCCTGACATCAAAATCGTTAGCGTAAGCATATTCCCCAGTTAGAGTTTAGGTATCTGTTGCAGAGCGCAGCGATGCGGTCAAACGCAGGAATGGCTAACAGGCAGGGGGACGTCAACGTTCGCTACGCGCAAGTCCCCGCTCCCAGTTAACACTTTGGTTTGGCTTGGCTTGGCCCTGAAATGGGCCGTAGGCTAGTGGAGATAGACAGGGATGGAGGAAGCGAGAGAGTGCCTTGCTGTGGTGGTTAAGTTACTGTTGTCTAGGTCGGTATGTGGATTGGTGTGCAGGCAGAGGAAGGATAGCTGTGAGGTGAAACGGAGGACTGAACAGGGGAAAGAGATGTGATGACATGTGGGTGTTCCCATACACCTCATAGATTTGATTTTGGAGCCTCTTCATGTGTTAATAAGGAAGTAAATGCTTTCAATAGGAAAGTGAATAAAATAATAAGACCCTACGATCATACTAGTCATTTAAATTTACATATGCAAAGAGAGCATTTCACTAAACATGGAATTTATACAAATGGAAGTGGTACGGATTGGATCTCAGGTTTTCTAACATCAAGAATCATGGAACTCTTTACTACTCATATACTTGTGGACTCCCATTCCCTGGAAGGCTGAAACCAAAGAGGAAGAGTAGAAACAGTTGAGGCCAGTTGTAGAAGAGTTTAAATTCATCAGTCTGGAATTACAAATACCCGAAGAACAAGGGAAACATTCAAACAGTGTGAAACGAGATGGTGTGGAAGTGCAGAATGTTGATTTTAACTCTGTGGATAATGCAGAGCATAGTATCTTAGGTAAAAATGAGTAGTAAGAGTGATAAATTGTGTAAGGATAGTGATAATTCCACTAAACCACTGCCGATAACTTAAGATCATAAGCAAACTAATAAACACAAAAGAACTACAAAAATTCCCAAGACAAGATCTGATGATTTTTTAATGGACTTAACGTACCATCCAGAAGAGTCAATGTGTATACCTAAGAATTCACTTGTTATAGTACATCAGAATATTAGAGGGATTATCAGTGAAATTAAAGTACAAGAATTTTTTAGTAATGATAAAATTTATCCTCCTATACTATGTTTCTTTGAGCATCATATGTCAAGGGATGATGTACACTTTATGGTTATAGGGTCTAGTTACTCATGAAGTACTTTCCAAAAGGGTAGTGTTTGTATGTATATTTGTAATGATGTATCATTTATCTTGATTTTTCTAAATATTGCAAAGAAACAATTTTGGAAATATGTGCAGCACAAATTGCAACTATAGATAAATGAATGATTGTAATATGTGTGTACAGATAACCCTCAGGTGATTTTAACCACATTTTTAGACTGCTAGATATGACCCTTCTGTCTCTGAACCATCCATGGAGATACTCTTCTGTGGAGACTTTAATGTTGACTAAGTTGTAATCATAAACAATACTTATCATTATTATTAGGTGCTTACATTATGATGCACACAGTGCATTTCCCACAAGATTTCATATTGGTCATTCTTCAGCAACAGACATTACTTTTGTGGACAAGTCTAGAATGCAGTTGTATGAGACATTTCCTTTGTCAAATACATTGTCAGACCATGAGGCTCAATGCATAACACTGAACAGATTTTTACCAGAAACCAAAGTTAAGAATGGTAAACATAAAAATAAATGTAAAGTAACATTAATCGTGAGTGAAACTGTAAGTTATTTTCAGGAACAAATGTGGCAAGAATCCTGGGAAAATGTTCTTTTCTACTAAAGATGTAAATAGCAGTTTAAAAAAATTTTTAACTACATTTTTAATTATATTTGAAGGTAGTTTTCCTTATATATATTTGAGTAATGATGGAGATAAAGGTTGGATTACCCAGGACATCAAGAAATCTTGTCAACAAAAAAGAAGTTTGTACTTCATTAGTAAAAATAGTGGTAACTTAATACTACAATTATATTATAAAAGCTACTGTTCCGTTTTAAAGACTGATTAGAGAAGCAAAAAAAAAAGTATATTTTAAACACCCAACTGAAACATCAGAAAATAAGACAAAAAATTGTGGAATATTATTAAGGTAACAAAAAAAGCTGAGAAATCCAATCACTTACCATACTCATTTAAAATGAATAATAATGAAGTATCAATAGTAAAGTCAGCAGAGGCTTTTAATAATTATTTTTTGAACATGGCGGATGATTTACAAATACAAATTGGTAACATTTCACCTATTTCACTTCTAGAGCACTTATAAAAATGACTTCTCACAGATTAATAGAATTCCTCTAACAGTAGGAGAGATACAAAGTATAATATGTTCCCTGAAAACAAAAGATTCAAGTGGGTATGATGGAGTTTCAACAAAAACACTAAAGATGTGTAATTCATTCTTTCTTATACTTGTAATAAATCTATTCAGACTGGTGTTTTCCTGACTGTTTTAAATATGCAAGTGTAAAGCCTCTGTTTAAAAATGGGGATAGGTCCAGTATATCAAATTACAGACCTATTTCTCTATTACCGTTTTTTTAAGTTATTAGAAAAGACTATGTACAGTACATTCAATCAGCATCTAAGTTTAAATAATATATTAGCTATGGAACAGTATAGATTTGGGAAGGATTGATCAACAGAACATGCAGCTCATACACTTGTTAATGGAACACTTCAAGCTTGGAATAATAAATTACAAGTTGTTAAAATTTTTTGTGACCTCTCTAAGGCTTTCAACTGTGTAAATCATGATATATTAATAGAAAAGTTAAAATATTATGGGGTTAATGAAACAGGTATTGATTGCATTAAGTTCTGTTTACACAACAGAAGACAAAAAAGTTGACATCAATGTTAATAATGTTCAAAATTACTCCTCTACATGAGAAATAGTTAAGTTAGCAGTTCAACAGGGATCGGTTTTGGGGCCTCTGCTTTTTATTATTCATATAAATGATTTGCCAAGGCACATCGACCATTTTACCAATGTTGTATTATTTGCAGATTATTTTAATTACAGAAAAACATTATGAAAATATCAATTGAAATATTAGGCTCACTTGATATTATACTAGATGGTTTAAGGCAAATCAATTAGTTTTTAACTTAATGAAAACAAATATAATTAAATTTTCTCCTTTGCTTTTTTTTTCATTTGCAGTTGATAACTGAACATTGTAATACCACTATAAGTGAGGTCCCTGATACAAAGTTTTTAGCCATGCAAACTGATAATCATTTAAATTGAAACTGACATATAGATCGGATTTTTCCAAAATTGAGTACTGCTCGTTTTGTAATTGGACATTTTATGAACTAAATCTGAAAACCTTATGAATGGCATACTTTTCTTATATTCATTCAATCATCAGATATGGAATCATATTTTAAGGCAATGCAACTAATAGTTGCAAGGTGTTCAAATTGCAAAAAAGGGTAATAAGAATTATATCTGGAGCAGAACCAAGAGCATCTTGTGGAGGTTTGTTCAGGAAACTTGAAATCTTACCTATTGCAAGTCAATATATACAGTCTCTAATGTGATTTATTATAGATAATAACTGTCAGACAGGTTTAGAAATATATGGACTGCATACAAGAAGTAAAAATCAACTTTTCATTCCAACTGCAAACTTCACAAGTGTTCAAAAAGGAATTACCTGTTCTGGTATTAAAAGATAAAAAAGTTTGCCCAGTAATATTTTAAACCTTACGAATAATAGGAAACTATTTAAAAACGAGTTATACAGGTATCTTTTAAATAACTCGTTTTACTCTGTCAAAGAATTTTTGGAGTTCAGCAGAGATAATTAATTTGATAAATTATTTCTGTTGTAATTTGTATTGTCGCTTATTTGTATTGTATGTATTATTGTTTGTTTTGTTGGTGTGTTGTGTGTTTTTTCTGACAAGTTTCATGTCTGACTGTTATATGAAAGAATTTGTGGACCTAGGAAATGATATGTATGTATGTATGCATGCGTGTAGGTATGTATGTATGTATGTGTGTAGGTATGCAGAGCATGCAAAATTATGAAAATGTATTTGGAATCCAATTGTCTTTTCAAGTACAGCAACACCTAGTGTTCCTAGTCATAAAAAATTGAACTGAACATGACAGCCACAATACATCTTCACAGGTTTTTGAGAAGCACTCATTTGTTAGCACCTGATCATCAGGCAGAATGGAACACATTGAAGAAAGTAGAGGAACATGAACAAGAGAAATAGGACAATGTTACTTCCCATTAGATCATGCTACACAAGTCTGTATCAAATGCAGAGGAAGTCAGAGAGGTTGTGGCACAATACTGCAAGTGCATGGGACACATTTCATGGCTAGGCAAGCATTAACAAATTCATACTGAACATATAATGTTGCTTCAAGCAAATGTAGGAAAACTGAATACTTTCATAAATTTGTCTCTAGCTGCAAAATCCAATTTATATATTTACTTTCCTGGTAACAAATGAAAATTAAGTTCATAGAAGTGTAGAAAAATATATTAACATAAGGCATAAATAAAGTTATTAAAATTTACAGTATTTGAATCTTTAAAATATGCTATATTTGTGATAATTAATCAATAGAATTACATTGGCACATCATACATTCAAAAGGACCTTAATCCTGTAAAGTTAGAGTAAAAATAGTTATCACTACTGGGTTATTAGAATTTTAATACTATTTAAACTACTCTATATGTACTGTCACCATACTTAATGCAACTGCTGATTATACTAATCACTGAATGTAAATACCAAAATCACTGGGGCTGTATATTGATGAAATGTATCTAAATCAGACTAATTTCTTTGTAATAACTGTTCTCCCTGAGGGTGGTTGTTCACAGCTGCAATGTGCAGATTAAGTAGCAGAATACCGTAATATCACTGTAATTAAGTGTGCAAAGTTGGGTATGAACATTAAATTTTTAAAATACGATCATATTAACCAACTGCAATGTGAAATAAATAAACAATGAATACTGAAAAAGATTACTATTAACACTTTGATTAAAAACAGGGAAGGCATGAGGACTGTTGTTATTTACCATGATATATTACCCACATTAATTATACATGCACAATCAAAATTGTTCAGAATATGAATATTGGTGCTACACACAGAGCATTAGCAGCACTGTGTATAATAAATGTACAGTACAAGTAAAATAAAGTCTTCAAATCTGAAAAGGAAATTTAAATTTAAATGTAACGTATTTTCATTTTCATGTAACAGAAGTTAAAAGTCAGGACATTCTTGAGCAGTTTGCAATATGAAATGGCTGGTCATCCTGCGGAATGCACACAGCCAGATTATAAGTTTATGCCGAACACTAATTATGCATTATATAACATAAAGAAGGATTGTTTGGAAGCAGGGTTAAGGCATACTGCATTTCATGCAAATGGAAGAGATAAGTAATGCATGAATATGTTAGAGAGAACTAAACAATACACTTACATTTTAGTCCTAAGAATGCAATATATTTAACTTAGAATGGCAAGTGGTGCATTTTGCATACAGATGATAGGGAATTCCCACTGTCACACATCTACCCAACATTAAATATACAAGCTTCAGTTGATTGTACTAAGAACTCAATCAAAATTTACTGCATGGTCATCATCATCTTCAGCAGCAGCACACTGTCATGATGATGATGAACTTGGGTTTTTGTACAAGGTATGACACACTTTCGCAACTTTATTTTCTAAACTGAATACATTTAGAGAGCCATGGTGTTGCTCAAAATCACTACCATACCAAACATGCTGTATAAATACACTCATAAGGGCACACAAACACACACTCACACACCACCACTCACAAAATCAATGTGCCATTAAATTTACACATAAAACAATGACACTTACCTATGTCTGTTGCAGAATGCATACACAGATTAGTACCATATACGGACCACTACCACAAAGTTATCAATAGTTATGGCATATACAAGAGGGTACTGATAAGTCCTTAGCCTGACCTTTCCGATGTCGTAGGACGGAATTGATAGTGTTGTTGGAAAGAGGGGTCTGTTCATGTGCCGAATTGCAAGTGTTTTCTTGTTACAGAGGCTGAAACGAAGCATGTCAGGCGACGCGCAAGATTTCAACAATATGGAGACGCAAGCTGTCAAGTCCCCCCCTCCCCTGCAAGGCAAGGCGCCGAAGGAAATTCATGCCATTCTGATAGAAACATTCAGAGAACATGCACCATCCTATGCCACCGTCAAAAACTGGGTGGCCTAGTATAAACGTTGTGATTTTCCCACCTGTGATGCGCCTCGTCCTGGACGACCCAAAACAGTGACCACCCAGGAGATTATTGATCAAACCCACGAGCTAATCTTGGAAGATTGCCGGATTTTGGCTAAATCAATAGCTGAGCAACTGGACATCTCACGTGAGCGGATTGGGTCCATCATGCATGAAGATTTGGACATGTGGAAGCTCTCCGCGAAGTGGGTCCTGAAATGCCTGAGCGCGGATCAAAAAAGTCTATGGTGCCAGTCGTCTGAGCAACTTTTGGAATTTTTTCAGCGCGATCCAAATGATTTCCTGTCGCAATTGGTGACCATGGACGAAACCTGGTTATATCACTATGACCCGGAGACAAAGCAACAATCAATGAAGTGGTGGCATTCCAAGTGCAAAAATCCGCTGGAAAAGTTCTCGCCTCGATTTTTTAGGATCAAGACGGCATCCCCCTCATTCATTATCTTCCAAAGGGCCAAAATATCAACGCGGAGTATTACTTATCTCTGCTGGTGCAATTGAATGACATTTTGAAGGAAAAACGCCGCAGTAAGGTCACCAAGGGGGTCTTGTTCTTGCATGACATGCACCGGCTCACCGGGCACTTGCAACCCAGAAGAAACTGGTCTACCTGGGCTTCCAGTGTCTTGATCACCCACCCTATT
>Ga0123352_10006074_pt1 | contig 18391 bp, 10 predicted proteins | sample TergutLab28metaG_FD_89700 | JGI IMG/M metagenome (GOLD analysis project Ga0123352, IMG submission 89700) | Labiotermes labralis P1 segment gut microbial communities from Petit-Saut dam, French Guiana - Lab288 P1 | ecosystem: Host-associated > Arthropoda: Insects > Digestive system > Gut ... | reverse complement strand
TATCTAGTGTCACTTTGCTCCTTATGTGCAGCACACACTGTACACTGTATCCAGTGTCACTTCGCTCCTTATGTGCAGCACACACTGTACACTGTATCTAGTGTCACTTTGCTCCTTATGTGCAGCACACACTGTACACTGTATCCAGTGTCACTTCGCTCCTTATGTGCAGCACACACTGTACACTGTATCTAGTGTCACTTCGCTCCTTATGTGCAGCACATACTTCACACCGACTTGCAGGATACTTCTTTTTTCCCTCCCCACCACCAACAATTTTTTCAAGTTTGTGTATTCTGAAATCCCCAGAGAGTCTGCCTGGTGGGTCCTGTTTAGGCCCCCTTGGTTTTGTTTGCTTCTGTGGCAACTGAGGGTCATCAGAACTTGACTCACTTTGATTCTGGACTGCTGATATCCAGGACCCTCCTACCTCGTGCATGAAGTTCTTATACTTTGTTTGTATTTAGTGTCCTGTACACAAAAAACGCATTGAAGAGCACACAGTTTAGCACATATAGTATTACCTTTTTTGACCATTTTACAGTTTTCTTCAGAACTGAGTAATAACTCAGGTACTGGTCTGCCCTGTCTACGCCCTTCATGAATTATTGTACTGTACAACAGCGCAAGGCTTCTTTATTTCCATGTTTGTTTTCCTGTCTTTCCGCCCTGTGTTTGCAATTGTTGCTTCATGGATCACACTTATCATTTGCACAAGTCTTATCCTTCCAAACTTGCACCAATACATTACCTTTCCTCCGGAACACTGACTTCTCTTTTTCAAGCGCTTGCCTTCTCCTTCCAGGTCACATGGAATACCCCTGTTAGCCCTCATAGTGCTGCAGACTCACATTTCTGTCTGGCAATGTCTGAGCTTATCTCACACTGTTATAAAAATTGTCTTGATAGATGTGAGGAAAAATGGGTGTGGAAATCATGGGGTAAGTGGACCAGTAGAAGATCGCAATTGTTTACGTGAACTAGTTGTGGGGGCATCACTGTTACTGTCCAAACTTTCATTGTCACTATAAACAGACATCATAACATATGTCCACATATAAGTCACACAAAATATCGTCCTCTTGCAGAACAGTCCTACACAAACCCATGATTGCAACTGAAGGAAAACAGAGAGAGTATCTGAATGAGTGGTCCCATAGTTGAAGTCTTATGGTTCTAAAAATAGGGGATCAGGACCAGTCTGTTTGTAACTTAAGACCCAAGCATACTGCATCAAGCTGTCGATAACCTTGAAGTGAAAAGTGAGCCAGACCAGCTGACAAACGCTTGTGCAGGGCATCGCGTAAGAAAATGTAGAAAGACATGACCCGTCAACAATGCATGGGACAGCAATCACGTCTTTTTATATGGCCCGACGGCAAGGTGTTAAAAAATGTGCATGATATCAAGAGCACCAACTTCTAGGGTGTGATGGCCACTTTTTGTGGACTGCTTCATCCTGAACATGAAGGCAATGCTATCATTTGAAGTAGCAACTTCCAACCTGACCTGGCACCACATACCAGAAGACCTGAATCTTAAGATTGTGCTATGCATTCTGGTACGTATGTACTGACACATCAGAGGACCCTGCTAATTCCATCATCAGGACAGATATTTGTATACCCTTACAACAGGGGTAGCAGGCTTGTCTGAAACACCAAACTTCATGGCATCTCATGACAGTCAACCCAGTGTGAACCACCAGTCTCACTGTGTATAATATGGCTAGTGTCACCAGACATCGTCTATATTGGCCTGTCTGGCTTCACCCCACCTATGCAGCATAGAATGATTTTTTTTTGGGGGGGGGGAGGGGGGGCATATTGGTACCACAGATGGTAGGGTGATTATGAGTGTAATGATCAGAGAGGGTACTTAGCAGCTTTATGCAGGCTGTGAAACATGTGGAAGGGGTCCCATTACCAAAGCTTAATCCTTGGTATAACTGAAGGTTCCAAAATAGGAACAGAGACAAAACTCAGAGCCCTCTGAATGACAGCCCAATGTCTTACCTAAAACAGCAGTCCTGCTAACTGGATGCATGTTTATTTGATTTTGATCACATGTGAATACTTCATGCAGCTATTTCAAGTGATCTGTTACTTGGCACAATGTGTACTTTCAAAGGTATAGCTGTCCCTGTGCACATCATGAAGGCACATGGTCCTGTGGGTGCAGCTAACGATACTCATTCATAACATCCGTGAATAAATAGTATCATATATTCAGTTATCACTGTAAGCTCTCATTTTTAAGTAACATAAAGACGAATTTAGGAAACAAATAAATCCCGATTGCTAGGTAGGTGCAATACAGAATCTGCACATAACAATTACAAATCATAAATATACAACTGCTAATTAGCAGTAGGCTGGTGGGTCTCATTTGGAATGAATACAAACCTTTATATCATCTTTGAACTCGTCTTCAAATTTTCGACCCCAAATGGAATTTCCACCTTTCCCTGTATGTGTTGGGTCTCCAGTTTGAACAATGAAGCCCTTTATATTCCGATGAAAAAGACAGCCATTATAATAGTCACTGGCACAAAGTGCAAGAAAATTCTGCAAGAAAAGAAATATTCACTTTACATATGAAGTGTGCAGTTTAAAAAAAAACATACATTATGCATATCTACAGCACTAACATAAATGATTCAGATAGTACTTTATCTAATAATCTATGGGAAACAAGACTCATGTAGAACTGTCACTTCTAATAAGAACCATGATCAACTGAAACAAAGTACCTCCAATAATGACTACAAAAATTCAAGTTTAACAATGTATCACCAAAACATTAGAGGAATAAATAATGAAACAGATGAATTAGTAAATCAATGGGGATTTAAAAGTCATCACTTAATCCTGCCTTGCTGAACTTCATCTAAGCAATACTGAGTTAAGTTGTGTAAATTTGGGTCGTATAACCTAGGAGATAATTTTTGCAGAAAATCCTGGAAAAATGGAGGTGTAAGTATCTTTGTCCATGAAACTCTTCAATACACATCCATTGATTTAAATGAATTCTGTATTGACCTAGACATAGAAATGTGTGCTGTAAACTACATTATTTCACTTCAGACATCTGTGTATTAACTCTATACAGATACCCATCATGAAACTTCTCATATTTTCTCAGTACACTTGAATGTATCCTTCATACAATCTATACTAATACTTTGAACACAACCATCTGTGAAGATATAAATATTAATCATTTAGATGATGATAATACTAATAAACAGAAACTAGATTCCTTACTAGCTACATCCAATTTATTTAGTATAACTGATTTTCCTGCAAGAATTAATAATATTTCAATGACAGCCATTGATAATTCTTTCATTGATAAATATAGAAACAAAAACTTTACAATAAATCCACTCCCAAATGGGCTATCTGACCATTATGCCCAAGTTCTTGTATTCAACAACACAAACATTCAAAATCCATTTACTTATCCTATAATCAGAAGAAACATAAATAAATTTACTATATCTGAATTTAAGTTACATCTTATTTACAAATCTTGGGACAATGTCTTCTATGATGATAAAGTGAACACAGTACTCCATAACTTTCTCAGTACCTACCAAAGGATATTTTACCATAGTTTACCTCTTAAAAAATATATATATATCCACAATCAAAATAATAAAACCTGGATAACAGCCGGAATTAAGGAATCATGCATTCATAAAAGAAAAATACACATGTTAAGTAGAAATACCAAAAATCCCGAATTATAGGAAATACTGTAAAATTCTAATGGAAGTCATAAGGACAGTGAAAAGACATTATAACAAATCTATCAATAACTCAGTACAAATAAATAAAACCCCAAATGTAACAGATTCCTCCACTTTGCTCCCAATACATATCTTCAGTATCAACATTTGTAGTTAAGAACACAGATGCTTTCAAATAAAATTCTGCAATGCAAAGTATTAACATTAGACCAGGCTTTGACTTGCATCCTCCAACAACAAATCTGACAAAAGCACAAAAAACAGTATATTATTTCAGAATTAAAATTTTCAATTTACCACCAAATATTAAGCAATTATCTCACAAAACAAACAAATTTAAATTGGCCTTCAAAAAGTTTCTTCTACCAGGATCATTTTACGCCTATAATGAATACTTTGAATAGAATTTAAGGAGTGATCTGGCTACTTGTTAGAAGTGTCACCACAATGTGATTCTACACACACACACACACACATATATATATATATATATATATATATATATTGTACTTATTATGCATTTTATTAATAAATGTATAATTTTATAAATGATATTAATTTTTATGATAATATGCATATTTTTCACTTAATCAGATTGACACACACACAAATGTGTGTGTGTGTACATTTACATTCCATGTTTTTACAATTTTTATGGGCTTTATACTTAAGACTTATTTATTAATATCAAGTTACAAATTTTATTATATTTTAAATTGACGTGTGTGTTATGTAACACATCTACTCTCATCATCTGTTGACAGTTTCTATATCCTAAGGTGCTGTCCAATTAGGATCAATGAAATGCATTTCAAATGTATATATGGTACAATTACCTTACCTCACAAGCCTTGGGGCAATACTCACAAAACAGCTCAATCTTTACATCCCCAACATCTGTGTGAATAGTGACAGACTGAAAATGTGAAAACAGTAAGTTAATTAATATTTCTGAATTTATAATTCAAGTAAATACACACTTTCCTGGAAATATTGTGTAAACGTACACTAATACAAACCCCATATAAGAATAACTTTTAACTTTATCATTTACTTAATAACCTTGATTCAGAAGTGCAAAACATAACAGATACATTTGAAAAATCATAGTAACGAAGATTAGGAATAAGAGTACATCATATGACTTTCAAAACATGCCTAAATATAAAACATGGTTGGAACTTGTTTCCATTCCACCATCCATAGTGAAAATATAATACAAATACGAAATTCATAGTTTGCACAAGATACCAAAATAAAATAAGTTATCATAAGCCCAAGTGTATGCATTTTTGTTGTTACAACACGCAACATTGAATTCTGAGGGGACCTCACAGTCTTAGCCCCCCATAATGAACTCCTTTTTTGAAAGGCAGTAAGTTAGCAGAATATCGAAACTCTAACAACCACCTACTATAATATTCGTTTCATAACCCGGAATATCACAATCTAAACCTTCCCCACGGCGAAAAACCTGACCTCTTACAACGGTTAGTCTGTGCAGTGCATATCGAATCGTACTACACGTTTGTATCTCTTACCGACCTATAAACCTCTGAGTATTTACCATATCTTCGCTAGAAAGTTGACGACTTATGAAAGTTTTCGAAATCGGAAAGTAGCGTTGATTTCAGTAATTGCTAGAGATACATTTTAATTATCTCCTTCTGTTCGGCTTTATGCTTACATGGCGTCATTGGTAACCTTAACAACAAGGTATTAATCAACTAAACATCTTAAATCAAACGGTGCATTGCGTATATCAATGTAATACACTGATGAAGGGCTCGTGCTATTAAACTGCGATATAGATCTGACTAATTAATTTAATCATTAAGTAACTAATTAATTAATTAATACGCTCATGTGGAATTTGTAGTGATTTAAAGCTCGGAGTGCCGTGGAATGCTGGGATCGAAACATCTACAACGTTTCACTGTGAAAGGTATTTCACTTGTCCGTACCTTGAGTTATCCATATTCGTTCTGGAATATAATTACGTTGACTGGGTTTCATTAAAACAACATATAGTCACTCTAGTAAAAGGTGACGCTCACATCCAGCCGCTATTCCTATGCACATTGCTAGAGGACAATGTCGCAACAGAAATTTGTTTCAAAGTAGGTCTGTGCGACTGAACATGACAATGTAATGGAAGTGTGGTATCTTCATCTGTTAGCTTTGAAAGTGACGTCATTGTATTGATCGCAAAAGACATCCGTCGCATTCGCCATTTTGAAGATAGTGAAATAGGGATTGTAAAGAAAGAAAATTTGAATCTGTAACCATCTGTTATTATTTGTATTCATAGGGATTAAATTCCATTTGTCTGTTGTTTACCCATTTGGACGGACCAAGGTATGTTGTTACAATTGCACATTGTACTTTATTGGTATGATACTAAATGTGAAGTTGACTCTGTGCTGTAATAGTTAACGAGGGAATACCAATAATTGTACCTTTGAATAATGTGTTGGCTAATATATTGACTAGGCGATGGTAGTTTTTTGCGTGAGGTAGAATTTAAGGAAATACACTTGCATGTTATTGTTACTTGTGTGTTAAATAATACATTCATTACCCTGCGTTAGGAAAATTTATTGTGTCAAATTGGGTGTAGGCCAGAGGCCCAAACCACTGAAATAAGTACCGTTGGATGGGTAAGATATGCGCGATAAGGATAAATTGCATTTTAAGAATGTTTTGTATTGCATGAAGATGATGCTTTTTGGTTTTTTGCTTTAATTTCGGAAATGTATACGTGTGCTGGAAGAAACATCAAGTAGAGCGTCATGAAATGTGTGACAAGTGACGTTTGTCTTACAGAAAATCTTGAGTTATATAGTTAAAATAAGAGCCTGCTAAAGTAAGTGTGGTTTAGTCCTTCTTTGGCCGTAGACAGTAAACGTAAATGTTTGGAACATCAGTAATACCACAACTTCATTTGCACTGTGCATTGTGTGTAAGTAGCCACCATTATCATCATGTTCTTTTGGTTATGAAATTATCCTTACACTAATTGTGACATTTTTTCCTGCAGACTTCATGTTTCTTAATAGTCTGTCTAATTTGCAGAAACGTGGAATTTCTTTTCTGCAGCTTCACATTTTGTCACCTGTGTCAGTAGAAATGCTTTATGTTGTGCATGCACTGACACCTTGGATGTTACTTGTGTAACAAACGCAGCATTTATGACTGAACGTTTTGATGTAGTTGTATTTCCCACATGGATCTACTACTACACGATAGTGAAGCTAGTTTTTATTGTTACATGTAACTTTTGCTAACCCTTTGTGTTCACTTACACCATATATTATTGTCCATTCTTAACTGTAGCATTGTCTTCTCATTACACAGGTGATGTGATTGTGATATATATGTGATTCTTACTTAATGCTTAATACATATCAGAGTGCATAATTCAATGGTTGCAGACACAACAGTGTCACAGATTTTCAAAAGTCAAGTCCCAGCGCACAACATACATAGAAAACAAAACACCTCAACCATATATTGTCACATATGATGAAGACTGCTACTGCCGTTTTTACAGACTGAATGAAAACAGTAAAAACTAGTGCATTCCACGTAGATGAGTGTTTGAGCCTGCATTTTATTGAGAAAACTTCACTAGTAATGACTGACGTTTCTGATTTAAGCTTAATGAGCAAATATTACTACAGGTGTGAAATATGTCGTATTCATTTGATAACTAATTTTAATATTTATTCAGTCTCACTACATGTTTTGGAATATTTTGTGGTCATTTTGTGGAGGTCTTTGCAGAATGGTGAACTGAAATGCACCTTCTTTATTTATAAAATATATTACTCAGTGATTTGAGTTTTTCACTGCGCTGTAACCCCCCGTCCTCATCTTTGTAGAATCTGTTTTTGTTTGGCTGAGTTTTGTGATGGAAATGAAACCCCACAGCCTAACCTCAGTGAAATGATTGTTTTTGTTTTACTTCAGTTTCTGTCACCAAAAACCTCAGATGTCTGTTTGAGTGGAGGATTTAGATCCACCGTACCAATGAAAATGAAGGCTGTTATGCCTTGTTAGGTGAATAGCCATGAACATTTGTGCTCATTCTGCAGGATCTAGCAGTCCAAGAAAAGCATTCTAATCCTCTTGGACTGCTGGACCCTGAAGGTAGAAGCAGCACACTGAAACATCAGTATTTACCATTCATTGAAGCATAACATTTTCTGTCTTGCAGAGTAACAAAACTGCTGGATTAGTACAATATTTTGACAACACATGTGCACACACCTCTTCTCTTTATGCCATCTTAGAGAGCTTGTGCTGTCTGCTTGGTGGCACATCCTTGACATTTTATTTCCAGTACTAGTCATACTCTTTCCAGTAGTCATTTTGTAGTAGTGCACACTTTGGTCCGCTGTGTGTATAATTGTCTCTAACATGTCAGTGAAATGAATTCTTAAATTCTGACGTTGGACTGAATGGTAGTGACTAGAGCTGTGTCAGTAAAATGGAAACCTAAACCCTAACCTTTTCATAATACCAAAAGGATAGTCTTATTGGAATTCACAAAAATGAAACCTTGAAGCCTAATTGTGGTGGAATAAATATTTTTTATATTTTGCTTAATGTAAATAAGATAGTCTAAAAGTCTAACATTGTTGGTAGTATGAATGCCAGCCTCTTTAAAATACAGTAGTAAAATTGTTAGCCACTCTCATTTGGCTTTGTCACTAATATGGAACAACACAGGCTGATATTTGTTGCCAAAATATCCCCGTTATTTTCATGGATGCTGTGGCTTGTGACATTTTGGTCTAGACTGGGCTCCATGAGGTCCACCAGTTTATCTTGTATGGCTCTCCAGCAGCCTGATTCTAACCACAGAATGTGTCCCATCACACCATTAAAGAATTTTTCTGTATTGAAAGATGGTGTTTGTGATGGCCATAAGGGCTGAAAGATGTTTGATATCCCTGGATGGTATTGTACAGCACATACCTGCAAATAAAAATGTAGTAAAGCTTAAAATTCAATAATTGTTGCATTCTTCAGGTTCATTATTAAAAGTATGAAATAGTCTTAATGGTGTGTTTAATTTTGAAGGAAATATTTAACATACTCATTACACAAATGATGTATGCTTCTCCCATATATTAACAGTTATTAATTAGGCCCATACAGTTGTAGTTTGAGACCCCTGATATAATGTAGAACATGTGCGACATATTGAAGACATCTGTGATGGTGTTAGACTTCAGTGGTGCACAGCCCTGCATGCCAGGTCACCCAAGCTGCTGAACTTTGATTGGTGATTCCTTGTATTTGTAGGTCTTCTATGTGGAATTTTTTTTCATGTCCCACTTTTGGCACCAGGAATTTTGAGGTGGCTGCTAGGTGTTTGAGAAGTCTGTTGATTCCTGTTGTACTCCATTGATCTTGATTAAAATACACTGCCTTGGCTAAAGAAATATTATTACTGCGGAGTGTTAGTGAATGAACATGTATAAGTGAGGAGGTGTTAAGGTCTGTCATTAGATTCAGTACAGTATTGTAGGTGGGGAATTATTGCAGGGGGTCTGTGCCCTCCATGGTCAGTTGGTTACAGAAACACCACTTGAAACAACTGCTTGAAGCTGGGTATTTCTACCCTTAAATAATGTAACTATGGGGTATTGGGGACTGGGTTTGTGTATACATTAAGACCATTTAACAAATAAACATAAATTATTTGTGGCCACTTTTAAAAAATATGTTATTTAATGTATGATTTTTATTTTACCTTCAAAAGTAGAGGTTTTGGGCTTATTGAATGGTTGCAGGTGGATGCTGGTAAAGGCTTAGGAATAGGAGGAGGAGGGGGGGATTCTTTAGGTGCAGGGCTAGTAGTATGTAGGGTCATAGTGTCGTCATCTTCTGATCCCCATCCCTCCTCAGGATATCAGCTGACAACTGGGTGGGCCTGCATGAGGTGCACATTCCAGTGTGATTAGTTTTAATTTTGCGAGAAATGAAGCCAAAGTTGGTTGGTTTCCAGCCCACACTTGCTTGTTACAGGTGCCTCATAGTTTGACAACATGTCTCATAGTCCTTGACACTGGCAGTTATTAACAGGCACTGTGCTTTCCCCAGCACTTCTTTGAGAAATACATGAACAACCAAGCAACCAACAAATGACCCAAACCCATTTTTGTATGTTTAGAGATGTGCTGTTACTCATGTACATAAAATTGAAGTGGCCTTTGTGTTGTGTTGTGTGTTTGGAGGAAGTATTCAATGACTATAACTGCTGTTACGTGGTGGCGCACTTGGTTTAGGCACTGCACTTCAAGCCAGAAGGTCACGGGTTTGATTCTTGAAGGGGTCATTCAAATTTTCCATTGACATAATCCTTCTGTCCGCACTATGGCCCTGGGTATGACTCATACTCTAACAGAAATGAGTACCAGGATTTTTTCCTGGGGGGTAAAGGCGGCCGGTGCATAGGGCTGACAACCTTACTGCCTTCATGTGCCGACTCTTGAAATCTGGGATCCTCCACCTCCTGGAACCCTCATGGCCTGCCCAGGCTTGTAATGGGATTGCTTTACCTTTTATAACTGCTGTTGCTGTGAGGAACATTCGATAAACTGAATATCACAGTCAGACAGTTGACATATTTGGTGTTCAGGAGATTGGCATTTCACACCTATGCCTGGATACCAGTTTGACTGGCTAGTTGTCTGTTGGGCATTGTCTCAGTCCTTCCTGGCACGTGTCTTGACATCACCAGCATGTGCTTTTATTTTTGTTGTTCAACAGATACCTGAGCATTGACACTATAGTCTGGTCTGTAAGAGTAAGTACTAAGATGTGTGCTGAAAGGAATAAGGCTACACTGTCTAAGCATTGTGGTTTATTGTGCTTACAGCAATAGGGTTCGTTCCACGGGTCTGTTTCTTCTAAATGGTTGCCTGCAGACAGCATGTCTACTCTGTCGGGGATTGCGTCGAAGGGGGAGAAAGGAAAGTCAAAATTTCAGTCACTGGACATAAATAGTTTGTATAGGGTGAGTGAATCTTTTTCGTAGTTACTGCTATCTTTAAGGGAGTTGCCTGTCAGTTGTGCAGACCTCTTATTTTGTTAAATACTGAATGTCATGAAACCACAAGTGTCATACTCTTTGTTGGTTCAGGGAGAATCCTTGGAGCCACATCAGCAGAAAAGTACATTACCTCGCAAACATGGCATGCAGAGTCTGGGCAAAGTGCCATCAGCACGACGACCACCGGCCAATTTACCAAGTCTGAAGTCTGAGCACAGCGGCAACGATCCAGCCATAAGTTTAGTTCCTAGTGGCGGCACAGGATGGGGCAGCAAACCTGGAGAGACAAGTCAAACAGTTACACACACACAACCACCACCCCCTTCGGTAAGTAATTCAGTTATTTGATTGATTCGTTTTTAGTCATTTATTTATCCTTTAACATCAGCCTTTGTGCATTTTATGGTACAATTTCTCTCATATTACCAGCCTGTGTGCACCATCGGTGTGTAAGTGCATTTTTGGGTAGCTGAATTTTGGAACATCTCTGTCCTCGTTTGTAGTTGCAGTGTAAACTCCAGCATCATTAACAGGTTCAATACTGTTGGTAGTGCATAGTCCATTGGAACACCCTGGCTGAGCTGTTGATCACATGATCATGAATGGTAGCATGAATTCAGTTTGTATTCTAAATTCTGAGTGGCCATACAATAGTTCATGCAGTTCCATGGGCTGTGTGCACCATGTAGAGTGTGTTTCTGTGTCACATCTGTGTTGTACTGTTGTTGTGTTCTGTTCCTTATTCATTCACAACATTATGGCTCAACCATCCACAGTTCACAGCCATGACACTAGGATGTCACTTGCCTCTAGGTTATAATTGTAGATATCTTTGTAGAAAGTATTATCTACGGATAGCAGTGATATGACAGGTTGAATATATGATGCAAGATGCACATATTTTTGTAGTTAGTAGCAGATGTCCCCATTCTTCACCCAAATGTGATCAGTTTCTGTGCCAGTATTATATGAAGGTGTTCGATAAGTATGGCTCCCTGGATCATAAAAGAAGTGAGAAGTAATTAGACATTGTTCAGTGTAGCTCATTTATTTGCATTAAGTATTATTGTTTTCACCATTATCCTCAAACACATTTATGGATGTTTCTCACCTTGGCACAAGTTGAAAAATCCTGTTGTAGAAATCAGGCTCTTGGATTTGCAGCCATTCGCAGATAGCCATTTCTGCATCATAGTGTGGTGTTTGCCAACATGGACAGTGCTTTGTTATGATCAGCAGTTGTGTTGAAAAGTGATACTTTTTAATAGGCATGAATGATGTACATTGAACACTGAAATGACTTCTTATTTAATGTATGTGACTTAGAGAAACTTACTATTTGGACAGCCCCAATAATATGTATGTAAACAATTTCCTAGCTGTGGCATTGGAACTGAATTAAAGTTTATTAAGTGAAATCCAAGAAATAGACATTGAAATGTGATGTACAGATGACAGGAATTTGCATATGATGTAAAGGTGACAGGAATTGACAAATAAGTGTGGTATTGTAATAATACTGTCAGTTGCTGAGATCATATAGCATTGGTAGTGAATGAGTGAGTGAGTGATTGATTATGGTGTATTGATGAAACAGTTTTGATGGGTAAGACCAAGCGCTTGGAGAAAAGACTGTGCCACTTCGTCCACAAATTCCACATGGTCTGGCCAGGTGTTGAACCTGATCTTCTGCCTTGAGAGGCTGGTAATTAACCACATGAGCTGTGGCAATGCCTGGGCATGATAAATGGTTAGTGGATTTGCAGGGACATGGTGGTGACCCAAGTCTGACATAGTCACAGCATTTACCTTGAGGGACTGAGGAGAACCATGATAAGCCGTAATCAGGACAGCAGGCTTCTCGGTTGAGATTTGAATCCAGGACTCTTAATACTGCACTCTGTTACAGCTGAATATGAAGTGGATGTTGTCATTTTAATCACCTCTTAATTTATACATGTATGCTGTATTTGTCTTGTGAAAATTGTTAATGTTTGTCCAGCCCAGCTGGTTTAATTTCATGAATCTGGACTCACTTTACCATAAAACTTTATGTTTATGTAGGTTCCTGCAGCTACAACTGCAGTAGCTGCTCCACAAACATCAGTGGCACCAACAGTTCCAGGTGTTGTCAGTGGTGCACCTGTAGCAGTATCCCCACCAGCACCATCCCTACCTATTCAGGTTTGTATTTTAAAAATGCCTAGTTTTATGCTAAGTGAGAGGCTGGCAAAGCCATTAATTTAGGATGATACTTCCAGGTAGAGGCTTGATAGCAAGAGGATTAATGTACAGTGAACTAAGATGTTAGAAATTGGAGGAATTTTATTATAGTGACTTAGTGCAATAGAGCTTGTGTTACAGTTGAGTTTGTGACATCTGTTCAATGATGTGTACAGCAGGCACACAGCGACAACAAGTCATGGAGCAGCGTAATGGCAGGTCCAGGAGAGGCCGGCCCTCACCCCCCAAGTTTTCTTGCACACCAGTCTCCACAGTTCCAGCACGAATTCCCAAAGTTGTCAAGTGGCGATGGACAGGTTCCAGCAACTGGACAGAAAGGTGGATCAGATATGCAGTATGGACCAGGGCCAAGCCTTCGACCTCAAAGTGAGTGTTGTCATTAATTGTTACTTGCTCAGCAGTCTAATGATGGGTAATTTCTTCGAGCATATAAACCCGTTTTTCTCCTTTTTTTTAACATGTTTATTCCTTGGAGTCCCAGTGGCTGCCGAACAGACAGCCCAGCCATGTCTTGTGCTCTGCATTTATTTTGCAGCATAATTTTCCCCCAGAGCATTGTAGGTAGATCAATGGCAGTTTTAAATGCTACAAATTGAACATTCTGGTGTTGTTGTTGGGTGTGATATTTCATGTCACACATCCCTAGATAGACCAGAATGCAGCATATTGCATGTTACACATCCCTAGGTAGAATGGAATACTGCTTATTCAGTAAAACACCTGATTTCACTTTCACTGGAACCACAGTCTGAAGGAATGTAGCCATCACCAGAATCCTTGAACATAAGAATTTTGGCAGTAGTATCGTCTTAGAAACTCCAAAGACTCAATAAAATTTCACGTTCCTTCTTGGCATTATGCAGCATTTTGTTCCCTTTCTTTGTTATTGACTGTTGTAAATCACAAGAAAAAGGAATGTGTAGTATTGTACATTTGTGTCTTCTGTTCATAGTTTGTTATGAACTGCCTGAAGATGGCTATGTGTAATGGCTGGAACATGTTACAATGGAGCACAGGTTAAAAGAATGGCAAACTGTTGTGGAGACCAAAATCTATCTTGTCTACATTGGAAGACGTCTATTGGTTTCGTGTAATAATAGTTTCTTTTTAGGCGTGTTTTCACACCGTGGTGAAAAGCACCTTTTAGCTTCATGTCTGTTGGCATGGAACACTTCAGCTTCCACTGGATACGTTTTCAACAAATTTCATATTTGAGTAGTTTTAAAAAATCTATCAAGAAAATAACAGTTTCATTAAAATCTGACAAAAATGAGTGCTTTACATGAAGACCAGCATACATTTTTTATCATATCACACTCAGTTCTTATTAGAATGGGCATTGCTTCAGACAAAAGTAGAAAAAGTCAAAACACACATATTTTATGTTCAGTAACTTTTTTTTTAAAATCATTCCATTTATGAGATAAAGTGGTAAAGTATTGTAGAGCCGGACAGGCCACAGGTGACAGTATGGCACATGTGCATTGCATGCTGGATATCTAAGGCTGCAAACACACACTCAGAATATATAGTACTTACTACTTTTCAACTGCAGGAATGGTTGGATGAATGCACCTCAGTGCTACGTTATGTACATTGCCTGCCTTGTTTGCTAATTGTCCTTCCTTTTCTGTATAGTAACTGAACATTTTGGACGACTGATTTTTTTCCTTCCCCCCCCCCCCCTCTCTCTCTCTAAAAGTGCAGTACCTGAGGATGCCATGATCTTGAATATTATACACAGTTGTTGAATTTAGTGTGATGGTTGGAGTAAATCATTAATGCAGCATGTTGAATGTTAGCGGAGGGGAGCTGGATACAGGGTGGCGGACGGAGCACTGTGCAGGCCCCGGGCCAGATTCCATCAGGAGCTGCTGCCAGCCAACCAGGGGCTGCATCTGTCACAGGCCCCTTGCAGCATCTCCCACCAGGTAATGGCACATTCTGTTACAGAGGGACCATCTGATTTGAAAACTGGACAATAGGCATAATGTTGGGTTGACAGGTTTTGGTTTCATTAGTTTTTTCCCCCTCGTCATTCCTTCAGCTCTCCGTCTTGTGCTGGCATGAAATTTATTAAAAACCTTTCCTAACTGCAGTGCAGGTTTTGCTGGGCATGTCTGAATGTCTAGCACAAATAAAGTATTGTGTGTTTCCATGCTGCAGAATGTGTTTAGCTTATGTTTTACGTGTTTGATATGTTCCCTGTTGTTGAAGAACGTACCAGTGCAAAGTAGACTGTGAAAGTATGTTAGGTATTGTGACTTACGTACATCTCAAATATTACTGTGTAGCATATAGATAGATTACTTTTATGTCTGTAATTGCAAGGTGGAGATCCCGTTGGCGGTCGGAGCAATTTGGTCCCGTGTGCTGCTCAGGGGGTGGGCATGGGCCCGGGAGGCCCAGGAACACCATCGCAAAATACAGCCACTACAAGCTCCCTACCTGGAGTTGGGGTGACACCACCACCACCCCTTGGTGGGCCCCCCCTCGCACATATTCAACCTGGTGCTGGGCCACCTCAGTTCAGGGCCCTCATTCCTCCATTTGTAAGTTATATGTTTCCATTGACAGTGAAGAGTAGAAATTTGTTGTGCTGATTCATATCAGAGTCTTGTGAAATGTGGGACAGTGCAGTTTGGCACATAGGTACCTGCATTTCAAAGAAGTCTGCTTTTTTTTTCAGGGTAGGAACAGTTTTCAAATTTTAAGCACAGTTTATCATCTCATGGGGAGGCAGCTCTGAGTAAGTTGTATGGCTGCTCACAGTACCTTTCTGCGAAATTAAGTGGCAATACATTTTATCGGCACATAGCTGTGTGTAATGTGATGAAAGTCAGATATCCTCAGCAGTTGACTTGCTGCCAGCTTCTCATTGACTGTGCTGCCTGAAGTTGCTTGGTTACAGTATTGTTCAATTCAGGAATGCAAGTATTCAGTCAGGTTCTCAGGGTGTGATAAGACTGGTGTTGTTTAACATGCATAGTTGCAATGTAAGAATCTTTGTTGGATGTTAACCCATTCAGAACATGTGGGAGAAGTAGACTGTGGTACCTTCTGCCCTAGGTCATGAAATACCAGTCGTATGCATATAATCCTATATTGCAAAAATGTTATAATTTGGACTTATATTGTTTTCTAGTAAAAAGTAGACAATATAAGTGTGGAGCATGAAAGATATGTAATGCAGTACCAGTACAGCAGTATCATTTTTTTAAGATACCCAGTGTGAGTAACGTGGTGGTATGTCACCTTTGCCTGCAGGGTGCAAAATCACAACCTTCTAAAGTGACATGCGCGTGAATCACTCGGCCAAGAAATATATGAAGCCATAAAAATACCGCATTATCTACAGTTCACCAGGCTGGTGGCAGCAGAAATTGTATTGTTACAGCACCTGGCTATGGGCAGTGCCTGTAGTAACACAGATACACTACAGCCATTTCGAAAGGCGTTAACTGTTCTTTGTTACAATCTGTTGCAGTTAAAAGAGTTGTCTTTAATTACACTTCAAAATCATTAACTGTCTCTGACTTCATTTCCTAACCTCTACTTATTTTGTGTCTTACATTTTCAGATGTACAGAGGTAGCTTTCCTGCAGGGTTTCCACCAAATTTCCAAGGTCCATTGCATGGCCCCCCAAGGCCTCGTTTCCCATATCCTCCTGAAAACAGGTGAGCTATGTTTTCAGTTGAGTGGTGTAGCTTCATACAAGATTTTTTAAATGAAATGGGTATTAAAATAGCAAGCAATGAAATCAGTGAAATTCAGAAAAATTGTGTGTTGTGTTTTATTGGTTACTTGTGGGTATGTATTGTCCATGAAGTTCGGTTGGAAGTTGATCTCCTTGTAGGGCTGTTGAATGTTCAGTCTGGGATGCAGTGTGTGCTGCTGCTGCTCCTCGCAATCACACACTGGACTGTCTTGAACAGAGGGAGACTTCTTTGTTCCTATTGCATAAAGTACTTTCGTTTTGTACAGGTTCATGCCTCCATCTCGTCCCACTGCTGCTACAGTGGATGAGGAGGTAACGCCCCGACCTATTATTAAGGAGGAAGATTTGAGCAAAATGGATGATATTGCACGCGATGCAGGATGGGCTACACATGATGATATCGATTATAAGTGAGTGAGAACATAGTCTGTTGTCTGTCTGAAGTTGATGTTGTTAAAATGTTGTAAGTCCGTCTGTGAACAGGTACAGCTCAGGCAGTACAGTCACTAGGCTATTGGTTGGGTGATCATGGTTTTCAATCCTGTCCAGGCCAAGAGATCTCTTAAATGCCCAGACTGACTGTGGGGCCCACCCTGCCTTTGATTCTGTGGGTACCTGGGCCTCCTCCAGGAATACTGCAGCCAATTTGTGTGGCTGACCAGCCCTGCTTCTCCCTAGTGCCAAGGTTAACCCTTTGGCACTGAATGTTATATGTCTAATGCTTGGTGTGACACTGTGTCTGAGTGCCAATCATCATACAAACAAATCTCCTGATCACTACAATATTAAATTCTGGCACCAAGGGTTAAGAATGAGTGGAGAGAGGTGAACCAGTAATGCTCAGTAGTGTGTACAGGGACAACTTCATCCTTTACAGATGCCTCTTTCTAAGATTTTGTGTAATGAACCTGTGCTGCTGTCCTTATGGTATTTGGATAATGATATTTGTGCTAATAGAAATTTAATTGTTCTTTTCAGTCAGCAGATAGCTTTCAGTGATGACGAAAGCACACAGGAGGAAGAAGTACGTAGAGACTCTCGTAGCCAGAGCCATAGTAGCAAGGAGGAGAAAAGGTCTGCTGAAAGGGACCGTGATAGTGAGTCAAGTGACAGAGATGAACGTAGGGTAAGTTATTTTCTTTCATACTGTCTTGCATGTGCAAAGAAGCAAATGTCTGTTTTCTAATCTTCAAGTAATGCCTGCTGTATTTGAACGTCTGGTTCAGAATCCTGTGAGTGGATAACTTTATGAAGGGAGCTAGTAACATACAGTGGAGTCTGTGTTATGAGGTATTGGGACTGGGAAAACATCACAAACATTGGAACTGGTTTTCATTGTAGGGCACCTGTTTGGTTGCAAGAACTTACAAAATACTAGTAATGAGAGTACAAAGCAACCTCAGAACAGTGGAAGTGTACTTTTAATAAAATACTTACCTGTTTTGAAAGCATAAAATCAGTAAGTGATTGAAGGAGAGTTTCATCCTGTAATGTGAGCTATACTTCATGAAGTATAGAGCTTGGTGGGGGGGGGGGGGGTTTGCAAAACCACACAAACGTTTTTTCCCCAGATTTATAAACAAACGCACAAAGAGCAACCAAGCCCTA
>Ga0123352_10006071_pt1 | contig 18397 bp, 9 predicted proteins | sample TergutLab28metaG_FD_89700 | JGI IMG/M metagenome (GOLD analysis project Ga0123352, IMG submission 89700) | Labiotermes labralis P1 segment gut microbial communities from Petit-Saut dam, French Guiana - Lab288 P1 | ecosystem: Host-associated > Arthropoda: Insects > Digestive system > Gut ... | reverse complement strand
TAATATTCACAGACAGGTACCCATAATATTCACAGACAGGTACCCATAATATTCACAGACAGGTACCCATAATATTCACAGACAGGTACCCATAATATTCACAGACAGGTACCCATAATATTCTTATTAATGATTTTGACTTCAGCGCGTCACAAACAAAAACGGTGACGTGACGTACATTCAGTTTTAACGAAAACTGAGTTGTTTCACCGTTACATATATTGCGGTAATAGTAGTTGGTTTGTTTATTACTTCGTGGAATGGTTAAGTGTTTGAGAAGCGCTGCCCTGAACAAGCAGAAGATGACCGCTTTGTCCCACTTATAATCGCTGTTATCACTTGACACCGTACATTGTGACATTTCACAGAATTCTTTGTTAGTGAGTTCCAGTGCTGTGTGCCATGTGACGTGTTCTCTTCCTGCTCGCTATTTGTCTTGTTCCCTTCGCTGTTCAAATGCAGTCAGGTCAGTGCTGCCGAGATGCGTTTCCTTTCCTTTGCGTCTCTATCCCGCGCATGTCTTATCATTCGGCTGGTATAATAATCAGCAACATGAAAGAACGGCCCCACTTACACAGGCCTGTTTCTGCGAAACCTTGTTTACGTAGTGTTATCCAGTGTGGAGTTTGTCTGCTAAGTGATCTCTCTACCACTTAATTCTTAGACCAAGACATTGTGTACATTTGCTAGCTTTATACAGCGTGATACGTGTCTCATTCATACGATTGTTGGCTACTGAATTATGTTAACAATATTTGGTGAATGTTACAAATTATAAACAAGCACATTCAGGCAGGTATTCCGAGATGCATAAATATTGAATATGCCCACAGTTTGCCCACATTTTCTGTCCTTTGTCTCAAGTGACTGTATCCTACATTACTTTTGCAGTAGATATATCGCCCGTAAATTACGTACGAAATGGGCTGCCGTCTGCTCTGAGACGTTACAGTGCTGCTACCTTCTAGCCCTGGGGAGACAAAGAATTCAGCCCTATCGGCAGCAATTTTCTGGTACTGAGATAACGGTCTATGATCCTTTGTTTTCTCATACGTAAGAAAAGGGACTTTTTTTTTTAGTTCCTTAGCAACGTTGTCAGTTTGAGTGTGTAGGCCATATGGGGTCGATGCTACAATACGAATATGGTGTGTTATCTTAGGAGCGACTGACATAATTCAAAGGAAGTTTATATTTCGTTGCCCGTCGCACATATGTGTAAGCTGTTTATAGTGTTTTATGTGCATATGGATGGGTTGCGTGCAAGTGACAGAAAGTTTAGGGAAATCACTCCGAGTTTTAGTTTCTGTCTGAGAATTTGTTGATGCTCCAATTGTTGTGCACGAAATAGTGTTCTGTGAGGCCTGTGTTACTGTTCTGCCGTTTATCTGTATATTGTGCTAAGCCGGTCGGTCGGTCGGTCGGTCGGTGTATCCGCTAGACTACGGCCTAGACTTCTGAGGAATCGTTCGAACCCCGATAGGGTCAAAAAATTTTGCCTCTTCGCCAAATCGTCCAGGCCGGCCCTTTAACCCACCCAGCCTTTTCTTCGGTGGGTACCGGGAATAAAGGGGCCGGAGGGTGAAGCTGACCACTCCCCGCTAGTGTGGAGGTTAAATGCGCATTGAGGTCTTCACCATATGCTTGTCCGAATGTTCTAATGTTCGTTGCATCTTATTTTTCGACATTTCATTATCAGAGCGTAGCTGTTGGTTTCCGTTGTGTTACATTGACATTACTTTGCGTATAACCGTGTGGATAGGCCAGATGTGAAGACATTTCGCTCGGTCACTGGATATTAAGCCAAGATTTTGAAAGAGATTCGAGCGAGGATACTGGCACTCTGTGGCCTTGAACTAACAACAAAAAAGTGCCAAACCCTCTACCGAGTTTCAGGTATATCACAGTGGTCTCAGTCGTGTGCTTTCATCCCCTGCGGTGTTGCACGATTTCATGAAAACCTGTTACGTGCCCGTTCGCTGAGCAAGTTGTTGTAGTGGCAACGCTGCTGACTTTATTCTGAACATACTTGGTCCAGATGTTGGTCGGGCTATCGTCTGTTCTCACAACTGCGGCTCGGATTGTTGTGATCTTATCTCTCCAACTGAATGGAGGACTGTGCCTTACGACACCCGACGAATGGCTCCATCGGAATCCCTGCCTTATCAATTTAGTCACAGAATTCTTGTTTCACTCCCTTTGTTTTACGCGTTTCTGTTGTACGCCTCTTGCCAGTTTACACCACTTCTTAATTTGCGTTCTCCCATTGTCGGTTTAACGCTGCTAAACGTTTGTACTTTCCAATCACCTATCATCAGTTGGCCTACCGTTGGTGTGGCAGCTTGACGAACTTCGAGGCGGGTACTGAAGTATGGCGTGGCGATTGATCGCCGGGAAATAGCTCAGTTATTAAGGTATTCTTAGTGTAAATTTATGGCATGACTTGGGTTCGAAGTTTGGGCCGATGCTTAGTGTTAGGCTTTATGTGGATAATTAATAAAAGGCTGAAACTTGGTACGGAATGTCGTATTTAGGTACAGTTCAGAAACGCACTGCAGGTTGGTTCTAAACTTTTATATCATGAAAATGGCGAAGATGAGAGACTTTGAGGTTGTATCCGACAGGTATAATTTCAGCAGCGCTGATTGGCATCTGACTGGTGGAAATTACACATACCAGTGAGTCTGTGTAATTGTAAATCTGCAGCCGTAGTTTTTGCTGGGGCCACCACATAGAAGGGAGATAGGCCTTATGACTTCTTGTAAAAACCTGTGTATGTTTCAGACTGGAGCATTATGCGCGTTTCCATGTAGACGTTCTAACTTCTCAGTCGAACACCATATCCGTTATTCTAACACAAGACTGAAATCAATAATTGCCGAATTTATCATAGATTTCTGATCACAGTTTTCACTGTCTTTAATTAACAAAGTTTTCATCCTGTCTGCTGCCTGTGTTTATAATGCGTACAGATGTTTCGTACACAGTTTGTAGTAGACACTCTAGACTGTGCAGTACACACACGCACCACGGGCAAATACGCTGCCATAACACCGACTACTTCCATATCAACGGACACGAAAGAACCAATGCTGTAATTTTAGCCAAGCACTGTATAGAGAGCTCCCTGATGATGGATCCCTTGTGATCCGAAACATTTTGGAGTAATTTTTAAATATATTAAATATTTTATAATAATTCTATTTGTATCTACGAATTATATATTTGTGCATCTGTTGTATCCAAAGGCGATGGTGGGTTGGGAACGTGGAATGTAGACCGAGAGGGAAGTCCTTGAGTGCGTTGGAACATTTAAGAATTGAAATTCAAGTCCCCAGCAACTCGCGATGATGTGTAAATATATTCTTGATTTATTGGCTGAAGATGTGATGTTTACAGTTGTTCATTAATAGATGCTTGTAATATAGAAATTATTGTTAGAGAAATGTCCATTCCAGTAGCAAGCGGCAGAGCTTCTGGTAGCAACTGATGTACACTAAATCCCTCGAATATGCCTCGGCAAGCCTTTTTATAAGACAAATTAGGACGTTGGTTTCCACGTGATAGTGCATTGAACTGGAAGCTTCTAAGCATTAAAATCATGAGACAATCACGTGCTATACAGAAATCAGAGAACAATTTTGAGTCCACTGGGTACGACAATTGCGTCGGCCAAGCTGGAGTTTGGGTGACGTTTAGTGTCCTGGTTGCTTTATGACAATGATGACCCCGACTTCCTGTCGTGTCGACATTTCTCTATCGAGCAACAAGTATTCTATAATTTTAACCTGCTGCTTTACTGTTACTGTATACAAATATATACCTTATAAATGAAATACCATCTTACCTGTGGTAGTGGAGAATGTGTAATGTAGATTAGTAAACGTTTACAAAATGAGAGTGCAGCGTTATACTGACCTGCCACAGATGTGGGGCTTATACCGTAGCCTCTTCACGAATTTAAACACGTAACACTGACCTAGGTTTCCTCGTAGATGGTAACAACGGGATGCGCAGTGGGTTTAAGCAGTCGTAGCTGAGCTCTGGGATTAAATTGCTGTGTGGGGGGATTCAGGGTGGTTACGTTCTTTATTTGCAGTGTTGCTCACTTGTCATATTTCTTCAGAAGGCTAGCTGTCACCATATGGGCACCTCTTACAACAACACGTCTTCTCACGCACAACCCAGCGACAGGGACTAATGTATTGGACAGTCGCAAGTACAAGAACTGTACGCAGCAGTGCACAAAATTAATCTTCGTGTATTCACGGTAACGAAGTCGAGTCATTGCCTTAGAAAACTACGGAAGTCAAATTCTTGTTAACCTGTGTACGTCAGATTGTTGGAAATCATGCTGCAGTAGATCAGAATACAGTGAATACATACCGGCCATTGAGAGAACTCCATATAGCCAGAAGCAATTTAAACAGCCTGGTATTGTTTCTGTACGTACACAAATTTCGCATTCATCATTCACCGTAGTACCTTGAAATGTTGTTCCAAACAAAGAGTGACTGTTACTGGTATTAGTGATGAAATGTAGTAATTAAAAAGTGAAAGACAAAGCAATGAGCGACTCGTGCTTGATACATAATTGCTGTCAGTGATGTGCGTGTTGCATTGTGAACAAAATGCCGTTGGAGTATTCGTAATGAAGGGTGGAGTATTTAGGTGTACAGTTATTAATGCTAGACCCGCACAACCGACAGCTGTGTGTATTCAATTGCAGTAGCTAAGAAGCGCAGCCACATTATCGGAATTTCTGTGAATTTTTTATAACGTAAGGAACTTTTGCTCAAAGAAACCGAAAGCGAGATTTCTGACTGAATTTTTGTAGCAGATTATACAAACGCTGTGAAAAACATAGTGGTGATAGGAAATAAGGAAATAGACAAAGATAAGCACAGAAATTAATAAAGAAGGGATGGAAATAAAGAAATGAAAGACAAAATAGGAATTAAGCAAATTTTACATTTTTGCACCAAGACTGTCTTTCTCTGATATTCTGATAGTTGTGTCCGTCATTTCACTGGTTTGGTTATGGTCACGTTTTGGCGTCTTTCATCTTAGTGGAATTGTTTTTAGCCTCGTTTCGATTTAATCTTTATTCCAACGACAAGCCTTGCTGATGGCCTGTGTCATACGGTTAGTTTTCAGTCGTTGTGATTGGCCACAAAGTGTCAACATTCACTGTCATATTGTTATCACATATCAGTAAACCAGAGATGTGAGCTGTAACTCGCGTTCATATCCGTACGGCAGTGTGGATGCGCATAAAATTTTCAATTACTGATTCATTAACGATTTTAATCACGTTGCACATAAAATATATAGAGAGGCTCGTTCGATGACGAGTTCAGCCGGTTGCTATACTACCTGGTTATAGCCTCATTACACATGTCTAGCAGATTCCAAATTTTTACATTGTTTATTCCGTGCATTACCATGACGGAAATAACTCATGTAGCAGTAACAAGTACACTATTCTATAATTCGTGTGTACTTTCTCTTACCTAGTTCCTACATGTTTCGGCGCCATTATCTCGCCATCTTCAGGGAACTGACACCAAAATTTCTTTAAAACATGCAACAATGAAATAGGTCAATAGTGCGGAATTTTAGAGGGTTTGGTTAACAGTATGTGCATAAATCTAATGTAATGTTGGTGAAAAAATAATGACATGTTTTTTTATTGCTGCATGTTTTGAAGAATTTTTTTTTGTGTTTGCTCTCTGAAGTTGGCCAGATAGTAGCACTAAAACGTGTAAGAAGAAGGTTGCACATGTAAATTACAGAATAATGAATTTGTTGGTGTTGCATGAGTTATTTACTTAAATTCCAGATTGTTATGTTTCCCAGGCTCTCCGCGTAGAATGTTAACTTTGATGTGGTTGTAAGTTCATCAGTATTATTTACATACTGATTTTTATGTTACGAGCCATTTTCTTAGCTAATTTTTCTTATTTTGTAAAGAACGTTGGACATACAATGCAGCCATGTCGGTGGGTCCGTATGTGCCCGCGTGCTTGTTCGTCTGTATCCCCCTCCCCAAGGCACTCTGGTGTATTAGGGATTATTTTGAATCCTACTTTTGTCCGCATTCCTATAACAATTTCTGTAAAATCATTATTACAGATTTCAAATCTCTGTTAATAAAACATGAATTTTGATATACTGGCGTAGCTGTAACAACATGCACGTTCGGAACTGTTCTACGAATGCATTCAGAATAGCTAACATCAGTTAATAGCATAGCATGACATTACCTCTTTCTCTAACAGGAAGAATGGGCATGTGTATGTGTATGGGTATGGGTATGTGTATGTGTATGCCAGTTCGGAGTTCACGTACTTAACGAAACAATTTTATGCCCTATTTTACATCCTTTATTTGTCGTGATGTAAGTTATTAACCAGGTCACAGAGAAAGAAGTTTTGTTTTGCTGCCCTATCAGGAACGAATTCCACACACCAGAAGTTTATTTCTTTAAATGTGCATCATGTCGATGGGTGTTTGAAATACAAATTCCCTGATGGATGAGTCATTTTTGGAAAAATTTGTAGGCTTGAAGTTTGAGTTGGGCTTTTTTTTTGCGATACGAACGAAGAACGCGTTCAACCAGAAACCCTTGCTATTGACCGTCAGTACCAAAAGGCACTGAATTTCCTTGAATAGCTTCGGAGCTCAAACATGCGAATGGGCTGCGAGTAGTTCGTTCCAGCTTGTTCATTTTATGCTTCTCTTGCAAAGAACGCTTGAAATGCTGAAGAACATGTCACTTCTCAGAATCTAGTCTGGTTTCGCTCTGCGCTGGGTTCTGTGAGTAGCGACCGGTGGTGAAGTACTGTTTGGTCAAGCAATGACACGTATTGCTCACGGCGTAGGCAATATTAAGAAATGGTGCCTGGTGCTCTTAAGACAAATGGGCATCATCATCATCATCATCATGAATGTTTTACTGATGCATGTGCTGCATCGATGACACTTGTGCGCAGTTCCGAACACAACATGCCTTGCCGCACCCAGACATTTTTTAACGCGGTGGACGTTTCCACTTGGAACAGTATGTTTTATGTGTGTGTGTGTGTGTGTGTGTGTGTGTGTGTACGTATGGGTAGTATGTCAGCAACAACCATTCTTTCTACTAGTGCTGTCGTTTTTTGCAAAAACAGAACAGCACCGTTGCTTACTCCTTGACAGCAGGTGGAGCTGAAAGAGTCCCCTGTCTTCGTATTAAGAGGTGAAAGACCAACATTGCTTTTTATCGAGTTCTGAATTTATAATATTCATCTAACGAGTAACTGCCAGTTAAGTTGCTGGTACTCCGTCATAAAAAAGCACTGCTTCCCAGTGGGTACAAAGATGAATTCACTGCACTGGCCTGTGGCCCGCTCTAGAAGTTAGGTGTAGCAGTTGGCAGCATGATCACTGAAATGTAGTGACAGAGCAGGCACTGGTCAACCGGGATTTGTTGACGTGTGACGCGGAACTTCTAAACTGCGGTGCCACGGGACGCACGACGGTCTCTTCTACGTCTGCTAAGTTACCTAATTGGTGTACTGCAAACTTATGTCTTTGTGCTCGCTGATTTCTCCACTACTGACTGTCCCCAGTCGATCCTTCGAGCATCAAACAGGAAACCGACTGCGTGTGTGGGACTTTCAACAGAAAGTATTTCGTACTTGATTGTGTGTTTATCATGTATCTTTTTGCCAAATGCGTCGCTCATAATTTCCACAAACAAACGGAAAGTATGGATAGATATCACACGCAACCATATTCTTGTTTTGTATTATACGCTAAATAGTAAAACGAACGTTGCATGTTTTCGAAAGTCTGTTACAACACCGCCTTCCAGGAAGTAACATTCAATTGTGCAAGCGTCACTCCTGTCTTAGATGAAGAAGAGGCATCCATTGTATATTTACAGTTTGTACTGTCTTCTGTACCCTTGATGTGTAGCCATAAATGAAATAACATTTTTTTTTCAAGTCACTCCACGACGCAGATGGCGCCCAGGGGCTTAATTTCTCTTTACTCTGTTTAGGCAAATGCTGTGCTGCATACGTCACGGAATTATCGTGGCCATTACAAATTTTCTACACACGTGACGAAGTTTGTGGTATGTTTTTTTATGTCACAAGCGTGATAATATATTACTGTAAGAGAGGCTATAATTTTATAATGTCTGTACAATCTGCTCTCACTTTGGTTTCAGCAAACATAACAATGTCAGAGGCAAATTTTGTGGTACAGGTGTGTGACGCAATTTTATGGTAATGCGGTACATTATGTTAAGATGGCAAACAAGACCGATGATGTCACTGTTTGCAGCAGTTAGGTGGCCGAATTACGACCCACGAAAAGGGGGAGTCCCCGTTTCGTTGTTTAGATAGGCCAAATTAAAATGTGGCCCTTTATCAGGATTTGTTTTGCTCAAACATTGTACAGAAAAAAATGTTCACTCCCCAAAGTAAAGTGGGAAAAGGGGAGCCGTGTGTTTGTTGGACTTGGATGCTACATGTGGACGCCTGTGTTGTGTGTAGATGACGAAACACATGTGATCATTAATTGACCTGCATTCCCTCCAAAGTTCTTTCAAGCATGACACTGTGATACAATGACCTCAGTGAACTTAGCAGTCCCGCAAGTTGCGAATCACGTTACGTGTACTGCAAGTAGCTTTATGCATCCTGTGCATGAAATGGTGTAACAGTTGTTATGCAGTGGTCACATTTGGGTATGGAATTACACTACTGAACTTTTGTTTCCGGTGAGATGTTAGAAACTGTGCCTTCTACAGTTTGTCATAAAACTCTCTGTATCCTTTCACAGCCACGTAGTTCGCTTGACTGTCGATACGTGATTCAGACAAACATTTCTTCATAGAATACAGTTCGGGGATATATATATATATATATACAGTATATAACCTTATCTAGGAGCGTGGTTGTGACGTAGATGAACCTGCAGGTTCGGAATCCACGCAGTTTAGCACCTGCATATCCTCTGTTTCTGTTTCTAACTTTGTCTGTTTCTTAGATATTATTGGACTGTGGTTCTGACGGTACTCTCGAATCTACTGAACTTTCCAAGAGGCCTGTAGCGAGTGTCTTTCTTTTAGGCCTACACATGTTATGTATCACTTTTAGGAACGCTACTCTGCTGTGTAAATTACTCCTTAACTGGCAACGAAGTGACTTCTGTAAGATCTTGTGAATTATAAACTGTGATTTATAGATGCCGGACACTGCAAATTATTACGGAAATGTGAAGATGAAAGTCTTTTAAATTTTCAGTGGAAGTGCGACATATCAGTTGACGTCACTCGGACTGTTTCAGAAATAATTCAGTTATTTCTTGCTTTTTATGTGTCATTTCTCCTTGTTTTCACGCAGCACAGTGTTTTGGCAATTGTTTTAAATTTGAGAGTGTCTGTTTGTGGCCGCCATGTTGCTTCTGGCGTGTTGAAGGCTTGTTACAAATCCTGTGTGCTGCGTCTGCTTGGTTTTTACCTCGCATGTCTGTCGTCCCATTTCTGCGAGGATTGTAATGCGTCTCAGCCTCTATACGTGACTTGGAAAGGACACACACGTCTCGTCTTCGAATTATCCTGGGATTTCTATCTTCATTCCTCTGGAAATCCTGATTTATTACTTTTTTGTTTTTCGTGTGTCTTCCAGTTGAGTCTAAACGTAAACATGGCAGCAATGTAACAGCCTGTTGCTACTGAAAGGAAGCGGAAGTGACATTAGGTTTGGCACCACGGCCCATTCACGCCATAAGGTTGGGTGTGTGAGGAAGGGGGTTTTTTTTAATGTATAATTTAGGGGACAAAGAAAATTAGTGGTAGGGGCACAATGCGAAGCACGATAAGAGAGGGCTGGAAAATTCAGGTTGTAATAAGAATAAAATGGGGAACTATGCTTTTGTGTCTTGTTTTTGTGCTTGTGTGGTGTAAATAAAACAGGGTTACGACTGTCTGGATTACACGGATCGCTTAATTGGTTGGCGTAAGTGTTGCTTGTGTTTGGCCAGTACGAACTGAAATTAAACTACCCCGATCGATGTCAGCGTGGACCTCAGTGCAAAATTTAATGGAAAATGATTCAGTGGTCATGGAGGTGGGGCATGCGGACGGAAAGGCATGGAGCTCGATCCCAGTGTTTTGCGCTAATTTTTTTACACCATGTGCAGATAAACACAAATGAGGTAAAATAAATCGTAAACATATGATAGCAGGCATAATATAAGATTAATTAGAACATGTTTGGTTTATTCAAATTGCCACATTTGTGGTAAAAACTAAATAATTAGTAGTTGCGAATGGTAACCGGTAATTACACTTCATTACCCGAAGAAGTACTAAATGTCATAAATCCCAAACAGTAGCCGCTTTTAGCGGTTAGTATTAACAAATTACTAACATCTGTTGGTGTGATCAGATCAGAACGTAGTATATTTCTTATACTTGTTTTATTCACTGGGGACACGCGGAGGTGAAGTTGGTTGAGGCACTGCGCTACAAGCCGGAAGGTCTTGGGTTCGATTCCTTTTAGGGTCATTGCGATTTTTATTCACTTAATCCTACCGGACGACTCAGCCTGCAATAGAAATGAGTACAAGGGCGGCTCGGCCGGTACGTAGGGCAGACAACTTGACCAACTTCATGTACTGATTGTATAGAAATTCCGGTATCCTTAACTTCCTGCCCAGGCCTGCAATGGGATAGCTTTATTCCGTCTTCCCTAAGCTTTTATACATGAATGAAGTGTGTGGCGTCCACCGGAGCCTAATTTTATATAAGTGTTGCATCTATCATACACACAGCACGACACGTAATTTAAGATTATATTCCCTGCCTGTTACGAAATGACCATTCTGCAGCAAATTAACTGCAGTATTTCACGACAAATGTAGAAATTGTGTTTTCGTGACAAATGGAAAGTATGTCGAGGTGTCAGATAAAGTGAGGGAAGGCACGAGAATGATAAGTGGGAAAGACTCCGAAGGACTATCGAATGCTGGAACTCAGCGAATTGTTAGTTGGGGCAGGAAGCGACGAAAAATTGATGTATCCTCTTATGGAAGGCAGCTGCGTTATTAGGTAGGGTACTGTATTTGCAACGAAGATGTCTTACGTTTAACACATTAAAATCTTTTCGCTAGTGGGCACGGAGGACAAACAGAATTTTGGACGAAAGACAAGCCACAATTTACAACTTCCATGCCGCACTAGGATTCACAAATGATACACATACGGTCGTTAACAAAAGATCATTCTTATTCAAACCTTTTTAAATATAATTCATACGCTCTTCAGAATACCCGTGCAGTGCTCTTGAGGTTAGAACTTTACCGACTACTTCATTTCCTCAGTCGGACACTTCAATAGCACAGTTCCGAGCAGCAGGGCTATTCCTTAAGTCAGTCCAATCACAATCAGAACAGGAATTATAATTTATGTACACTCCACAGACTGCATAGCGAGCAGCTGAATGGTCTGTACTACCCAACAAATATCATTCGGGTGATCAAATCAAGAAGAATGAGATGGGGAGCACGTAGCACGCATGGGAAGAGTAGAGGTACAGGCGGGGTTTTGGTGGGGAAACCACAGGAAAGATCACTGAGAAGAACTTGGTGGACCTTCAAGCAGTGAGATTAGGGGCATGGACTGGATTGATCTGGCTCAGAGTAGTGACAGGTGGCGGGATCTTGTGACTGCGGTAACAAACTTCCGGGTTGGATAAAATGCGGGGAATTTCGTTTATGGATGCAACCTGTTAGCGTCCCAAAAAGGATTCTGCTGCATGGAGTAAGTAAGTAAGTAAGTAATAAGTAAGTAAATAAGTAAGTAAGTAAGATGGATTTGACTGGCGTTCAGTGCCAAGCAGATGGAGAATTTAAGTTTTTTTGCGTATCAAAATAAGTTGACTAAGCACATAGTTTTTACAGCGTACTTTAAAACAAAGTGAACCGCTCTAGCTTTACATGGACTTTGTTGCTATTTTCGGGGCCCCCTCTGCTGTACAAAGTGATAACGGGCTTGAGTTTACTGACGCAGTCGTGAAAAGAAGGTTGTTCAATGTGGAAGAAATGGAAAACTGGCCATGGGAAACCCAGACACTGCCAGACTGTCTTAAGATGCTATTGAACATGCGAACCAGGACACTGAAAATGCCTTAAGTCCTGCCTGGAACGAACCACATGCGGAAGTGGAGGTAAGGCTTGTGTTTTGTAGAGGGGGATCGTGTGCATCCCTTTTGAAGCATGTTTGATTGGTTGATGAAAGTAGGTCTCAAAACCTTGTCTCTTCCTTACGAAGCTATTTGTCTAGAAATAAAAGGACAGGTTGACTGGGAAAATTCTATGAAGGAGGCGTAGATCCTCAGTGAGTTATAGTGTCATCGAAGAAGAAGAAGAAGATTATGATGCACAGGTTGTGTCAGTTGTTAAGATGAAAATGGCGGACACTGATACAGCGAATGTTGAAGTTATGGAAGACGTCGACATCATGCCAGAGCACGACAACTGTGTTCTAGGAGTAAACGTTCAAAAAGAGGCTGACAGCGGTAAGAATGTTCTGGAGGAATCTGCGGTCATGATGATGAACGGAAAACTCCGGCTGACAGCCGTAGTGCTAATAAGAAAGGAAGTGATGATCAGCAAAGTGTGGCGTGGTTTATGCCTAGAAAGAAAGGAATGTATGAGGCAAAACGCAGAACTGCCAAACCAACTCTCGAAGAACAATTAAAAAATTAAAAAAAAGGTAAGTTTTTCCTGTAAATGACGGTGGATATGATTGACGAAGTATGTTGCGTTTAGCCGAGCAGCTGGAAATAATCAGGTCTGTAAGTTAGGTACCAAATATGGCGTCATTGCCCAGCTGTATACCAGGAACAAGTTAACCATTTGCGAAGGAGTGCCGATAAACATTCAGGATGTGTTGGCTATCCGTGCTGATTTTGAGCCAGGTCCTCCCACCAGCTGTAATTACCCCGTCTGGATATGTGATCATTTGCATTTCGTAGGGTAGTCATTCGCAGCTGTTAGCGAAATTAATTCTGGATTTCGTTTGATTTTTGCAATTGAACAGAGATAAACCGACTGATGAGGCAGGGTAACACAGTTGGTGTAGTGACTCCTCTACAGGTCGGGCGACAGTGGAATCGTGCTTCGATATTCGGCATTGGAAAGAGATTTCTGTCCTCTTCAAATCAAGCCCGGTTTTGAGACCCATTCACCTGCCTGTGCAAGGGGTACCGGGGCCTCTTTCCCGTGGGTTAGAGAGGCCGGGGCGTAAAGCTTACACACTCACTTCCATCTAATGCTGAGAGTAAGAATAGAGTGCAGTTGTGTCCTGGCTCCGCCATGGATCTTCATGGCGTTCAAGCAAAACCTTTGCCTTCTTTGTCGACCAATGTAATTAATTAGGTAGCATCTGCTCACACACTGTGTTTGTGGATTTCTTAAGATCCTCAGAATAAATCAGCGATTATTTTTCTAAACGGTATGAACCGAATAGTCGCTGTAGTACGCACGTAATGTGTCTTCTGTGAGGTAGGAACTTAATTGTTAAATATTATGTATTAATTATTTTAAGGAAGATCTCGGTTAAAGCTTAAGTCTGCAGCCGCTTGATTGCTGAGATCGCTGGTTTGAACCCCGCTGATGGCATGGATGTTCGTCTCTTATGTTTGTTCTGTGGGCCTATGCGACGGCCTGATCACTCGTTCAGAGGAGACTTACTGTGTTTGTGTGTCTAATTTTGTGTTATTTAGAAACCTCATCAATGAGGCAGCCTAGGCCTGACTTGGACTGTTGTATCATTAAAAAAATGATGTTAATATGGGAATTCTATTTGCTGATTATCCAGCTGATACTCTGAAGGCCAATCCTGTTACTTTACTAGTGGATTACATAACGTATAATGCATGTTTGTCGCGAAATAATGCTTGCGCAAGGTTTCTACGTTTCTTGCCCGAAAAAACACGGTTACGTTTTAAATATTTCTTTCCATTAAGTAAACTTTAATGCATACAATCATCTTGAAAGCCGAGCTTAATCTTCTCACCTTATGTTTTGTGGCAGCAGTGTTCAATAATGGATATGGAAGTTGGGCACTTCGGTGCAGAGGAAGGGGCTGATTTGATGGTCACAGTAATTAGTGCAGCGGTGAACTGAATTAATGTTCTATCAGTTGTTTCAAAACCTCACTGTACTCGCGTGACACACGAACTGGAAATAGAAGTGTGAAGAGTGTGCGGTGACGTAGAACCCACACTCGTTTTCCAGGTGAGTTGTTTGCAAGTTAGCATAACAAGTTAGCTTCAATGTTATTTACTTCAAGTACCAACTAATTATTTTAGGTATGAAAAATTTGTTGCTCAGGATAGGGGCAGGGGGCGGGCAATTGTGAATGCAGTAGTGAACGTTCGGGTTCCATAAAATGCGGGGAATTTCTTGATTAGCTGAAAACCGGTTAGCTTCTTAAGAAGGATTCTGCTGCATGGAATAAGAGAGTAATGAAAACTTTGTTGCACATCTGCAGCTATTTCACTGTTAAGACGGGCTACTTTTTGTAGATTCAATATTTATAAAACACGTTTCAGATATGACGTGGTAGGCCATGCAATCGATGAAGTTCGATTTGCATTTCGTGTAATGTGGAGATTAAGTATTTTTGATCCGTTTCTTGAAGAGTAGATTAATTCATCAAGTCTTAGTGTGAAACCCCAAAAGCAAATTTTCTCTGAATATGAATTTTGTTTCGGAGATGGAATGTGTAGGTTTGCGGTCGCACTTACGGACATACTCGACTGCCTGTTAGTGTAGGTATATAAATATCTACTTAATGCAAAGAATGAATGGAAATAATGACTATTGGTACCTCGAAGCACGTACTGACGGAACGATTTAACAGGCATTTCTCAGGGATGGCAACGAAAGTAAGAAGTTGCAGAGGTATGTGATGATTATAGGCTTATTTTGACATTGCCGCGAGCGGAAATGAGATATTTTCCCCATCTACTGTCAAATACTAAGGCGTCTGTCTGTAAGGTTCCTGCTGTATGAGTGGATGGTTGAATTATTATAGCTGACAATCATGGTCGTTTCAATGACATGAATCTGGGAACAACATCCCTATTCTGTGGTGCTCTAGCTGGATGCATCAGTGACCTCGATGTAACGAAAGCCTGTTAAGTGCAGTGACTGCTTTCTTCATCTAATTCGGGTTTTTATATTCTGACATGTAATTTTTTTTTCTTTTTCCAAGTCTGTACAGACCAACAACACCTCGGATTTGGCCACAACTTGCGTTTCCTCTTCAATTCATTATTCATCATAATTTTTGCGTTCAAACCTAGGTATTTGGGGGCGGTGGGTGGGGGGCTGTCAGCGTCGTTACGTGCACGATTAATAAGTAATGAAACATAACTTCGGTTAACAGTGAGTTCTGAGTTCTAAATATTTACAGAACCAGGAACAATGATGACGTAAAATTATCGACAGTGGACGAATTAACGAACATTTTGTAAAGGACAGGAACTTAGCAAAATGTGGTGACCTTGTGTCGTGTCGTTGCCAGATCCCACGTCATCCTGGTTTGTATTATTATTATTATTATAGTTGACATGTGCGAGAGGGCGACAGTTTTTCTATTCTTTGCTGAAGTGGAAGATTCTGACACAATGGCGTGCGTGTAGTCTGGATGAGCAGTACGATTCGTCTCTGAGTTGCTTGTTTAATTACGCCGTATTCACAATTTTAATCTCTTTTCTCTTCATATTGTGAACGACTTTAAATTTATGCGTCCTTTGCGCAACATGCAGCGTGGTGGAATTGTCGTTTTCACAGTCTTGCTCCCTGTTATCCATCTTAATGTTATCCCTGTATGTCCGTGGTCTTCCCAGTGGATGTCCCCCGGTATGTACCTGGTTTATTTAACGATGCCTTCAGTAGCTCGGAATATTCAGAGCTGCATCATCTGGTGATGAGTGAACAGTGAATTGGAAGGAACGTGGAGGGTAAACGTTGCCGCCTTTGCCGTTTCGAAATGAACCTGCCGTCTCCCGAATACAGGACGGCCCGACCGGACGGCCATGTTCGGCGTACTGGACGATGTTTGAAGGCATAACTCATCGTCTAGGCGGCGTAACCGCTGTCCAGTCTACCAGTTTCGCGCAGAACTCATGCAGCCTCGTATTCCTACCATAGACAATGGGCGTACTTATTTGTGTTTGTGTAATATATGTGTACGTACGTGTATGCATTTAAATCATGTGTTTGTGTGCTCTTCTCGTTCACGCGTGTTCGTACGTTGGAGTCGTACTGAAATTTGGCTTGGTTTAATTGCCAGCATTTGTCAATATGTATTATTATTATTATTTACTTTCTCAATCATAATATGATGATATGATATATTTGTTAACTGCAATTGGGTTGTCACCCGATGGCGGTATTACGTTATGTATTTACACACAAACAATACATAGAACAACACATATTACAACAGAACAACACAAATAACAACTAATTTGGAAGAGTGCGGGCCGTGCCCCATCTTTGCGAGTTTTACCCTGGCATTTGCCTTACAACTGAGGAAAAAGCACGGAAACACCTCAGTCAGGGTAAAAGAAACTTCAGTCAGGATAAGAAAAACCTCAGTCAGGGTACAGTATACATATTACCAAAACACCCACACATTACAAAACCTACACACACACACACACACACACACACACACACACACACACTCACACTCACACACACACTCCACTATGCGAATTTTTATGACATTTGATGATTTTGGATTTTTCGAAAATCTGTCGAGAAAATTCAAGGATGAATCAAATGTGGCAAGAGTAACGGGTACTTTACATGAAGACCTGTCTACATTTATGTTATTGTTTCTCTGGATTCTTCTTGGAATAGATGCTTCAGACAAAAATTCTAGAGAAAATCGAAACACACATTTTTTGTCCAATAACGTTTTTTCCCCCCTGAAATCGTGCCTTTTAAGAGACATTGTGAAAAAATATGGTAGAGCCATGCAGACCACAGATGGCAATATAACACGGTGCAGAGAAGATTCTATATGCACGCCGGGTAACTAAAACAAGAATACAGACACACACTCATAATATTTAATACTTATTGCTTCGTAATTGATTCATGATGTCTGATCTCGTAGAATGTTTTACAGCAACGCTGACAAAAACAGAGAAAATGCGCAGCGACTTATCTGTTATTACGATCCTTTTAACCAAATTGTACGTCTAAAGAGGGCAGACGAGCAAACTAACGTTCTTCTGTGGCAATGCTGCATTGGGCACTTTACGTGACGACTTGCTTACGTTCTGTTGTTGCTGGCGACAGAAATTTACCATTAGCGAGTTCTTGTGCAACATTTACTAATATATTTATTCAGTTGACAGTTACATGTAACTCAGTAACACAATGAATTGTTGCGTTTCAACTGCAACAGTGGTTACGCGAACGTGCCACTATGTTACGTTGCACGTACATTGCCTACCTTGTTTAAATTTGATTTCGTATCATCTCGTTTTTGTGTGTTCTCTTTTGTTTTTTTGTTGTTTCTGTACTCGTCTTGTGTTCCTGTGCTGTCTCTGTAATAGTATCTGTGGCCGTGATGCCAGCACATTAATTATAAAGAACTGAACTGAATTATTAACGTATACGATTTCGAATTTTGTGTGCATCAGTTTTTTCTGTCACACTTCAAATTTCTACCATCGCCATGTTAGCAATTGTTGACTCATAAACAGTGTTTTATCCAAAATTTTGGGCTATATTTACGATCTGTGTCCATACGAGCTTTTACATGTTTGGTTACAGTGTTGTATAAGTTATTGCTATCATGCGAGAAGCTAAATAGATTTCGCGCACCTTCCATCTTGCCGTACAAAGGAATTACCTCAATAGAAGTTGCTCACGTTTTTCAAGGTCTTTACGAAATATCAGTCATAAACCGTGTTTTAAAGGGCGATACGTGGTGTCGCTTCCATCGCAGAAGCAAATGCACCTGCGTATTGTTAGCAGTTGTATGGAACCGAAAAGTACGGGATCGAATTGCACTCTCAAGGCGTAACGTTGGTGCCAAATTTCATGAAAAATCAGTCGTGTAATGTAAAAGAGCAAAGGTGCGGACACACACCAGCACAAACAAATTAATGAACCCCGACAAGGAAAATGAATAGGCTACATTCATGAGAGACAAGGGAATACTGAAATGTTAAGAAATATATATATCATTTTCATTTTATTGCCGTGCAATACAATATCAATACTTGTTTAAAACCAACAAATTGCACAATATACGTAAAACATTAAAATCACATTTTTAAGTTTCACATTAAAACATATTTATATTCCT